>Ga0315322_10001049_pt1 | contig 21272 bp, 12 predicted proteins | sample M110021515metaG_FD_203461 | JGI IMG/M metagenome (GOLD analysis project Ga0315322, IMG submission 203461) | Ammonia-oxidizing marine archaeal communities from Monterey Bay, California, United States - M1 100m 21515 | ecosystem: Environmental > Aquatic > Marine > Intertidal zone | place: USA...
GCAAGAAGAACTTGCCCTATCAGAAGCCGAAGCTAAAACGGAAGAAGTGGCCAAGCCTAACCGCGGCGGCTTTGATGGTTACAAGGAGTTCGAGAAGACCAAGAAAGAGCCTGCCGACAGTGCCTATATGCACCTGGCCGACTACGACTTTGGTATTGCCGAGATGAAGCGCATCTTGCGGACGAGCAGTCCCTCCGCCCTAAACTCGTCGAGTGCACGCGAGCTCATCGCCGGCTTGCTTAGCGCGCGAATTGCGAGCTCGGATGAGGCCTCGGTCCGAGGCGAGCTCCTATCCGCCATCGCCTCGAACGTCGCTGGCAAAGTCGAGCACGCCATGCTGCTTCAACTGTTGGACAACTCTCCGGAGTTGCTCGATGCGAATAGCGAGGCAGTCCTCGATGAGCTCGCACGAACATTACAATCCGGTGATCTAGGCCCCCTGCGGGCTCTGGCCCGCCTGCACGGAAGACGTGGTAACACGCGAGCGGCGATACGAATCTACCGCTGGTGCGCCTCAAAAGTGCAGCCCGTGACGAACTACTTCATGGCTGACACCGGGGACATGATCGACGCGCGCGACTTGTTAGAGGAGGTCAAGGAGACCTTGAACGGCGACGATCTGTTTTCCGTCGTCGAAGACATTGTCTTCTACTCAACCTCGGGCGGCGACGGGTGGGAGCGCGGCGAGAATGAGCTGTTCACGATGCAAACATGGAAGGATATGGTTTCCCCTGAGGAAGCCCTGCTCCGCTGTGGTGAGGTTCTCAAAACGATCTCCTTAACAGATTTCTCGGCCCCCCCTCCACGTCAGCTCGCCAAGCAGGCCACCGCTCTCTATTTACAAGTCGGTCACACGGAGCGCGCTCTGGAGTGCCTTGAAATTGCTCTCGCCACTTTCGACCGCTCACTCTTTGTGGGCGTCGACTACCTGTGGCCCGATCCCGAGCGCCCTGGGCTTGTCGGCGCTCCCGACCTCCTGGCCTTATTCCCTGAGGATTCGAGCGCATATCCGAACGCAGTGGATTGGTACAAGGGCGTCGCCGCCGCACTTGCCGAGTGGCACGGCGATGAGCGCGTAACCGTGTACGAAGCGGCCCGAATGAGCGCGTTCGCCGCTCTGCGATTGGCGCAGTTGGGCGAGAACGAGGCGGCCATCGCCGTCGTGACGACCGCCATGGGTTGGGATGACGTGCCCAGCAATGCGCTGCTTTACCTGATCGACGCGGCGCGCGAAGCGGGTGCCGATGAGTTGGCATTCAGCGTGGAGCGTTCCTCGTACGAAAAGGGCGAGCTCATCTTGGAACGCGTCGCCGAAGTCGTCGCCGGGGTTCACCAGACCGAAGGTGCAGAAGCCGCCCTGGCCATCGGAGACGACCTTCTAGTCTACACGCGCCACCCTGGCATCCTGAGCGCGCTTGTGGACGCCGCTGCGGCCTCGGGGGACGAGAGTCGCCTAGTGGCCATGCAGGAGCTACAAGCGCGGGCTAAGGCCGCCGACGAGCACTTGGAAGAGTTACAAAAAGCACTAGCAGAGGCGCGCCGAGCCGAGAAAGCTAAATCGAAGTAGAGTGCGGTTTCACGCCGGATATAAAAGTGGCCACTCCTTGCAAGGAAAGCAGGGGGCGCAACCTATTCTCAGGAGAATGAATAGTGAGTACCACATGAGGCAAACCCGAGGATTTGGGAAGAAGTGGGCCCTTGTCACAGTTGCATCAGCTGCACTGTGTCTCGGGGGGTGTCTGAGTCCGAACTTAGACAGACACTCCTTCATCGATGAGGGTTTTATTTTCAAACACGGAAGCGCGTTGAGCGTGGCATATCTGAAAACTCACAAGCCGGAATTCGCGAAGCGACTTGAAGAATTACAGCAGTGGGTCGTGCGGATCGAAGTCCAACACTCGGCTAGCGAAGGAGCCTACATATCGAATCATGGCACAGGGATCCTTCTGAGTGACAACCGGGTTCTGACCGCCAAGCATGTACTGCACCAGAACGTCACGGGCAGCATATCGACGATTCTCCTGACACAAAACAATGGGCGCGTGTTACGCGCCGAGGTGGAGCGGCATGGAGCGGAGGACTGGACGCTTCTCCGCGTCCTGCTGGCCGAAGATGCTCCAATGCTCAAGGACTCCCCCATCGAGCTGGAAAACGCGATCGAGGGCGAGACTGCCATCTTCTTCGGTTATCCCGCCATGGTTGGCTTGAGCGCAGAGGGTGAGGTGCTGCCCTTCCTCAAGGGCGAGTCCCAGACGGACTCAGCCGGGAACGCGCTCTCCCCGATGTTGGTCGTGGGATCCGTACTGGATGCAGAGACCATGACACTCGCTCCCCTTGCGGGCTTTCCCCCGGTGGGAGGCATGAGTGGCGGCCCGGTCCTTAACTCCAAGGGACATCTCATCGGTGTCCAGGTGTCTGTATCCAAGACCACCGACAACCATACGGCGCGCACGCTCCACTACCGCATCAACGCGGTGCCCACTAGCGCCGTGGAGCGCTGATTCTTAAAACCTGGCAAGCTTGGCCTTTATCAGACTCTGCTCAGCAGCTTCAGTTTTCCAAGGGTCTCCCAGTCGAGTAGGTGATGAAAAAATAAAACCCAGCCTGATCGAGTACGTCCGCATCCCGCCTCAGAAGATCCTGAAGCTCCGAATGTGGCAGCCCTAGCTGTTGAAGCGTTCCTCTTCTAGGACGCTCGAGCCATTCTCTAGCTTCAGGACTCCACGCGGGCAAACTGCGGCGCAGACTCCGCAGCCTACACAAGAGGCGCGCACGATGTTTTCGCCCTTTTGGGCATAGGCGCGGACGTCGATTCCCATCTCGCAATAGGTCGAGCAGTTTCCGCAGCTGATGCACTGGGCACCGTTCGTCGTGATGCGGAAGCGCGAGAAGAAGCGCTGCAGGATGCCCAAGATCGCTGCCTGAGGACAGCCGAATCGGCACCAGACTCGGGAGCCTAGGATGGGGTAGAAACCGACGCCGGCGACGCCGGCAAACATGGAGCCGATCCAGAAGCCGTAGAACCTCTCGATACTGCTGCCGTTGTTTCCGAGTAGCTCGCCGCCTTGGACGTGATTGAGCCACAAGACTGCAGTCAAGCCTACGATCCAAATGAGAACGCTATAGATCACGATCCGCTCGATGCGCCAGGCGCAATCGGACTTGTCGGACAGGTGGCGGTAGGGATCGCCGAGGGTTTCGGCTAGGCCACCGCAACCGCAGACCCAAGAGCAATACCAGCGCTTGCCGTAGAGGTAAGTCAGTACCGGCGTTGCAAGTACGGTCATTGCGCCAGCGAAGATCAGCATGGCGACGCCGACACTTCCCGCGGCATCGGTGGCCGTCCAGTTCATGCCAAGGTCACCGGGCATGAGCACGTCGCGTTTTAGGGGCCAGAAGTATGTAGGGTAGAACTCGGGTTGGTTGAAGGCCTTGAGCAGCTGGGGCAGGATGAACGCAAGGCCGGTTTGAAAGAACATGACCGACGCAGTCCTAATCAAGTGATACGGATTGTGCCGGTAGCGCATCATCATGCGCACTCCAAAGGTCAGTACGGCGAGAGTGTAGAGCACGGTATAGGCGAACCAATGGTCTGCGGCCTGTCCCGTCATGGCCATTGCAATCGGGTCTACAAGCTCGACCAAGCCCGACTGGATGATCATGTCCGGGTACCAGTACAAGGCCACGTAGAATGCCGTCATGGCGACGCCGGCTAGCCAGCCCAGCATGCCTCGGCTGGTCGCGCTCTTGAAGAAGACGCCGTCGTTCTTGATGCCGGGAGTTTGGTGCCGGTAGGCCTCCCAGAAATAGATCGCTCCTGCCAAGAAGGGAAGCAAGAGAAGCGTGAGCGTTCCGGTCCACGTAGCGATCCAATCGCCTAGAAGTGATTGAACCGGGGGTGTCCCGCCTGGTTCGACCAAGCCTCCGCCGATTCCGCTTGCGATGGACAGAAGCAGGAAGACTATACCTGCCATACCTAAGGCGCTGCACACTTTGAGCAGCATGCTGGGCCCCCGTGGAGCAATGGCATCGGGGTCTCCACTAGTAGCGCTATCCGCACTGTGCGTTCGTTGCGATTCGGGAACGATATACGGCTCGCCGAATCCCGACTCCTCCTCGTTGAAGTCGTAGTCGATGTACTCGGCGAATGGATGTGAGTTCGACATGTTTAGCCCCTTGATCCCGTCAGCGCGCTGCCCATGACACTTGCGATTTCGCCATCGAAGCGAGTACAGAACTCCGAATCGAAGCCGGCATCATGTAGATCCCCAAGAACCTGCTCCACCGTCCACTTCTCCCCTATCCACTTCTCGCAAACACTATGACGCCAGCGCATGCCCATGGCGTTGAAACCAACGACTACACCATCGATGTGCACGATGCGAAACAGTCGCGAGGAATCCTCGTCCTGCCAGACAAGGTGCTCTTCTCCTGGCAGCCGGAAGCCAACCTGCCCATAGGTCTGATATTCCAGATCCAAAAACTTGGCCGAGTTGAACCAAATCCCCAGCTCGTAGTTCTCCACCCCACCGAGCATCGACTCGGCAGCGAGACGCCCTTGCGCTTTCCCTGTGTACCAGACCTGCTGGATCAAATTCCGCTCGTCCCTAGGGTTCTCGATCTCCGCGCAGTCCCCGGCCGACCAAATGTCTTCCGAGTGTGTCTTCAAAGTCCAGTCCACCAGGATCCCGCGCCCGCAATCAATCCCATTTGCTGCGGCCAGCGCCGTGTTGGGATGGACACCCGCAGTTAGGCCGACCACGTTGCAATCAATGCGCTCGATATCATCACTACCAAGCTTGGCAGCCATCACGCCACAGGCGCGCCCACTCCCATTATCGATCACCTCTTTCATCTCGCTCTCAAGCCGTAGGTCCATTCCTGCACGCAGAATCTGCCGGTTCACCATCTCTGACTCTTCCGAGGGAAGCACGTTGTTCCAATAGGAGCTCTCCCGAACAAGCAGCGTCACGTCGATCCCGCGACTGTGCAACATCTCGGCAAGTTCGATTCCAATCAGCCCTCCGCCGACAATCACCCCGCGCGATGCACCCTCGACATTCGAGTAGAGCTTCTTCAGATCCATCAGCGAATAAAACCCTTGAACCCCATCTAAATCCTGCCCAGGCCAACCAAACTTGTTCGGCTCGGCACCTGTAGCAATCAGAAGCTTGTCATAACTAAGGTTGCGCCCATCGTGCATTCGAAGCCCGTGCCCGGATGAATCGATCTCCGTCACCCAGCCCCTCACAAGCTCTATCTTCTGCTCGCCCCAAAACGAATCCTCATAGGGCTTTGTCTCCTTATACCCCATGTGCCCCATAAAAATATACATGAGTGCGGGCCGCGAGTAGTGATAGTCGGACTCGCCAGAGATCATCGTGATCTTGCAGTCCGGACGAAGCTCGCGCAGGCGAAGAGCCGCGCTAACTCCCGTGATGCCGTTGCCGACAATTGCGATATGCATGGTTTCCAAAAAGCCGTTTCAGGGGGGACCAGTACCTACGGAGACTAACAACCTCACGTAACATCTCGCGCCTCAAAGTCTCCGCTGACAGCACAAGCTTGGCTGTCCAGTACACATCTCCCTTATATAAAGGCTAAATGGCGGAAGCCCTAGCCTTTTGCGCTTCACGCAAGAATCGACCTGGCCGTCAACCCCGGGTATTAGGAGTTTTGGGACGCGCTTTGGACGAGCGGTCCCGCTGCTGCGCGCGCAGCGCAGCGCAAAAGCGAAGCACGTTACCCCTCGCCTTGCTCGGCGTCTTCCATAGCCCTGTCTGCGTCGGCCTTTTCATTCGCGGGAAGGCGCAACTTATAGCGATTTACAAGGTAGGCAGGAAGCTCACCGTCGGTCGACGAGAAAGCCTGCAGGAACGTGGTTCGTGCCCTAATGTCCACTGCAGTGGAAACAGTTTGCAGCTGCCCAGGGTTTGCAGTGCTAAATGCAACGGGCTTCTTGCCCATGCAACGCACAAGGTATGCTGCCTCGCTACCCGAGGCCAGTGTTGCGGGTGCCAACTCCCCCTCTTCCATATCATCCAAACCAAGTGAGTAGGTTTGGATGCCGATGAAGCGGTTGGCGGGGAGCTCGTTGTTGGGGTCGTCCATGAACGAGCCGCTGCGGTCCAGCCAATCGCGGGTTCCCATGGAGAAGCGCTCGTCGCCTGCCGCAAGGGCCGTGAACTCCTCTTCCGTGAGTGTCTCGCTAGATGTCAATGCCTCGAGAGCTTCGACGGCTAAGCCACCAGCGCGCTCGGCTGCCCATACTTTGGCGACGTCGTCGCTGATGGTCGAGAACTCTGGCAAGGCAGGCTCGAGGCGGCTCAGCACTTTGGCGACTTGCATCGTTTGCTTACCAACGATTGTGGTGCCGATCAGCTGGCCGGGCTCGATACTGAGAAGCTGACTGCTCAGGATGCCGCCGCCGAACTCGTTATCGCCAAGGATCTCCGAGCGGTCCATGGCGGCATCAGATTCGTGCCAGCCCAGGCCTAAGGTTTGTGCTTCCAGGGCTAGGTCGACAGCTTCGCCCGCCTCCATGCGACCGGCTGCGTCCTCGCGCCAAGCCTTCATGCTAGTTAGGATCGCGGCGCGCTTGCGGCACTCCTCATCGACCTCTTCCTGGGGGATGTAGCGGCTGACTTCGCCGTTCTCGTCGGTGATCTCTTCGTCGCGCTTGAAAGCTAGATAGGAGTACGTCTGGTAGTAGCGCGTTGCCTCGGCCTCAGCATCCCAATCTTCGGGCAGCGGATAGGCATCGGCAAGAGCCTGGGGCGCCTCACCGCCATTGCGGAAGAACGCGGAGCCAAGCGTCCATCTCTCCAGCGTCTTGTACGTGTTGATCTCGTAGGCGGGGCGCGCATTGAGCCACGTTTCGAGTGTTGCCGAATCGGGAGCTTCGGCAAGTGCGGCATCCTTGAAGACCTCGACGTCCGCGGAGATGTAGTTGAACGCGACGAGCTCATGCGTCTTGTCCCATTCAACCTCGAGCAGACCAGTGGGAGGCGCAATCGCGATGCGCGAGAGCATGCCCAGATAGTTGCTAATGCGAATGCCACGGCGGAAGATGCGCTCGAACGTTGGCGCACCACCGCTGAATTGGCTCTGCATGACCGCCTTATACCTATCGAGTCCGCCAAGGATCTCGGCGACCTGGCGTAGGTTTTCTTTGACTTGCGCGTCGGGAACAACGACCCCTGCCTCGACAGCGAGTGCGTCCGTCAGAAGGATCGTTGCGATCTCTTCATCCGAGGGCGTGATGCGCACCCCGCGAAGAGAGAGCGCCGCGGCCTCGGCACGCTTCTCCATCTGGAAGTCGAGCAGGTCCATCGAAGCGATGCCCGCATCGGTCTCCCAACTCACCATAGGCAGGCTGTCGCGACCGTCACCAGTCATCGAGTTCTGGAAGGCGCCCGGCACAATAAAGATGATCAAAAGGAAGATCAAAAGGCCGATCAGGAAGACGAATTGTAAGCGGTTGCGTCCCTCGGGGACGTGGATCGTGTCCTCACCCAGGAAATCCTCGACGGACGGCGCTTCGGCCACTCCACCATCGACGTGCTCGATAGGTGCGTGGGCTTCGTTGGGGGACTTGCGATCGTGGCGTGACTTGCTGGACATAGGAGCGGTCGCGAGGTGCGGCGGAACCCGGGGCGGATCCGGAGCCTCGTGGTCAGCTAGGAGGTGTACGGAATTGGCCGCTGAAGAGGGGTCTCCTCATGATTGATGGCCAGAGATAGGCCGCAGAGTGTACCGGCAGCCTCCGCTTTGGCCAAGACCCTTGACCCGCAAGGCAAAGATAAAGCGGTCTACTTACCGGCGAGCTCGTTATCGCGAGGCAGAGCTTTCAGGTTCTCCAGCCCAAAACGGTCCAAGAACTCCCTCGTAGTGCCGTATTGGAGCGGCGATCCCGGCTGATCAGCCCGACCTGTGACCTTTACCAGGCCGCGGTCGATCAGGCCCCGCAGCATTGGGCCCGCCTGGACGCCCCGGATGGCCTCGACTTCGGCTTTGGTCGTCGGTTGGCGATAGGCGACGATGGCTAGGGTCTCGAGCGCGGCTGGGCTGATCTGCTCGGCCTTGCGCACTTTTAAGAGGCGAGTCACGATGTCGGCGACTTCGGGAGCGCTAAACAGGCGGAAGCCGCCGGCGATCGAGCGCAAGATCAGGGGCAGCTCGCTAGCTGCGACCTGCTCCTCAAGTGCATCCAAGCCAGCGCGAACGTGCTGGACTGGCGATTCGGTCAGGTCCTTCAAGCGGCCGAGCGACAGCGGCTCCGGCGAGGCGAACAGCAGCGCAAAAAGCACCTTGCCCAACATGCCGGCCTCCTCTTCGGTGAGCTCGGGGATCTCCTCTTTGGGCTCCGCCTCGGGGGCCTCTCCCAACTCCTCCGAATCTTCCGATTCCTGAATAGAGGCCTTGGTTGAGACGAGATCGAGAGATTCAGGATTCTCCGCGTCGTCCCCGTCGGGCTCAACCCCCGCGCGTGCGCCCGAAGGTTCCGCGTCATCTGCGGCGTCCAAGCCGAGAGCTTCTGCCGCTTCAGCCAAGGCCTCGCGCGTGGGCTCAATCGCTCCCTGCTCGTCAGCGCCCTCGGCCGTGGACTCGCTCACGGCCTCGATCGTCGGCTCCTCGGCTGCGATGGCGTTTTCGTCCTGCGCCAACTCTTCGTCTCTGTTCTCACTATTCACGCTGAAGAGAATACAGGCATCACCCCGTTCGGGTCAATCGACAGGGACCGGCTACTGGGCAAGAGGTTCACCCAACAGTCGAAAAAGTGGCCGCATGTCGATTTTATAGCGGCGCCCCATCGCTCCCCGCCACTGCCAGTATTCGGGGTCCTCGACGGGTCGGGTGGACAAATCGGCCTCGACGGACGGGCCCACTACATCCCAAGCCCCTTCAAGCGCCTTGGTGTGCTTCTTGACCTTGATCAGGATCTGGCTACCGCCCTCGGCGATCGGGCCTCCCCACTCGCCAATCTTCGTGCGAAAAGCCAAGCGCGACAGCACCGACATTTCAGATTTCACGACTGGCGGTAGCAGGCCGCCATTCTCGGCGGATGGATCCATCGACAGTGCCCGCGCGACCTCTTCAAAGACCTCGCCGGCGTTCAAACGCCCGACAGCCGCTTCGGCCTCTTCCTTCGTCGCAACGACAATGACGGCGACCTCAGCATGCTCCGATCCTAGCGTCCACGCCCGTACTGCGCGCTCGCTCATGAGTTGCATCACGGTCTCGTCGCGCACCAGCTCGAAGTAGCGCGTCGGGTCCAGCCCGAGCTTTTCCATGAGGTAGCGATCGACATCCACCCCCGAACCCTCCAGCATCCCAGCCAGTGCGGTGCGGGTCTCGTTCACGCGCTCGTCGACCTGCTGCGGGTCTAGCTTGACGCCAAGGCGATTCGCCTCGGCAAGCGCGAGCCGTCCCGTCACTAAACGGTCGGTGAAATCAAAAACGCTGCGGCTATCGCGATGGGCCCAGTGCGCCAAAAGCTCCCGCACATCGATCGGATCCCCCGCGACGTAGGCAACCGCGGTGTCCAGCAAGGCGCTGTCAACTGTGGCCAGCGCCGCGTTCTCGTTCAGCCCAACGGGCAACTCGGGCGCAGGACTAGGAGGCGCAGGATCGGGTGCCATTCCCCCGGACAGGGCACTTGCGGTCGTCGTACTACGTTGCGCCTGACAAGAGGTAAAAACAGACAGGGCTAGAGCCACGCCAACCAGAGCGCAGGCTTTCATCGAGGGGGAGGGCAACATTGGAAATTAGCGGTAGGAGATTCGGCGAACGATACCGATATGGTGACACGCCGGGCAGCTGACCAGACGCGTCGAGCCGCCCGAGCCACCCGAGCGAGCACTGCCGAGGTTGGTCACCTCGCGCGCACCGCTTCCACCGCACTCTTTGCAGTTGGTGAAATGAGCTTTGCGAACGTCCATGTCCCCGCTGAACTCCGCGTAATAGGCAAGCAGCCAGTTGATGCGCGAGTTGACCGAGTACCCGACCCAGAAATCCTCGGGGCTCTCCCCATCGTCACTGCTGCTTGAGCGCACAGCTGATTGGTTGTCGAGGTAGCGCTTGATCTTGTCTTCCAGCGCCTTGCGTGCGGCATCTTGCTCGCCGCCTCCACTTGTGGATTCAGGCGCTTCCTCGATACCTGCGCGGGCCTTGGCCTCGCCCAACATCCATGTGCCAATGCCATAAGACGCCTTGCGCCAACGGCCGCCCTCGCGCTCGTCAAAGAGCACCCGGACTTCCTCCGCATTGATGTCCTTGTCGATGTTGGACAGGTCCTTGGTCACATCCTCTAGAACCTCTTGGCTCATCCCTTCCGAGACGTAGGCGAGCGCCTCGCCATAGGTGGACAATAGGGCCCCATCGCGCGCCCGCTTCGAAGCGGCCGCGTGCCAGCGCTTGGCAACTTCCTGACGAAGGGACTTCAGCTGCGCCATCTCCGTGCGCTCGCGCTGCTTGTTCCAGTCGTCCATCAGCGGGCTTTGGGGGAACAGCTTCGTGAACTCGGCGAGCATCTCAAACGAGCGGTCGAAGTTGCTCCGTCGCGTCAGACGGTCCACCTCAAGTAGATGGTCCACTTCAGCTTGCGCCAAAGCCTTTCGCTGGGTGCGCTCGAGAGCGGGCCGCAGCTCGGCGATAGGCCACGACGGATCCGCCAATGGCACAGCTTGATAGTGCTGCAGCGCGCGGCCGTAATCCTGGATCGCCTCACACCAAAGTGCCAGGTCGTAGTTTGCACTCGCGACTTCGGCGCCGTTATCCGAATCCAATCCGCGAGCGAACTCGCCAAGCTTCTGCTGGTACAGCTCCTCGCGACTGTAAATGTCGCTAGCGGGAACCTGGATATGAACTGGCTGACCGGCGATGCGCTCGACGGGCAGCGATATCACGGCCTGCACGTTCTTGACGTGGATCACTCCGTCGCCGCGACCCAGGATCACCCCGACCAGTTCCGTTCCATCCACAAGCGGAATGCGATCGGCAGCGACCAGCTCCTCTTTGAACTCAGAGGCGATATAGCCATATGACAAGCGCAGCTCGTGCTCCTGATTTGGATCCAAGAACCCCCAGGGCAGCGTCACGCGACCACCGGTGTCCAAGCGGTGAAACTGGAGCTCGGATTCGGTGTGAGATTCGATGTCTCCCCACAAAATCGAGCCATCCCGCAACCTAAGCATCTCTGCCTTGGCCTCCGTCTGCGCCGTGGCCGAGCCACAGAGAGAGCCGAGGAGGAGAGAGGCGCTAAAGCTAACAACAAGAATGGAATTTTTCATAATCAAGTCAGGGTCCGGCCGGCCCAAAGGGACCAAGCGGTGTTTGTGTGTCTAGAGCTGTTTGCGCAGGCGAGCGCCAAAGGAGACTTCGCGAAGGAGTAAAACGGAGAAGCCGCGGCCGCGTCGCTTGCCGCTCTCTTTCCAATGCAAAGAGATGTCGACGCGATACTCCAAAGAGCCCTCGCTAGACGGGCGCATACCAGCACGGCCCGCCGTTTCGACTTCATCTAGGCGCGCGGGGTTCGGCGTCGCGCTAGCGCTATAGAGCAAGCGCGGGTAGCCGGGTAAGGAGCGATCTACAATCGGCACGGGCTCGCCAACGCTGCCGTCCTCTAAGAGGGGGAAGAAGCCCTCTTCTAAGTCCGCGACAACGGCATCTGCGATCGATGCGGTCTCTGCTCGAAGCTGCGCCGTCCGCGACAAACCGGCGCCGAAAGTGAGCAGAGTCAAAATCACGGACATGCCAACCATCATGATGCCCATCGCCATCACCACTTCAATGATGGTAAATCCATCCTTTGCGCCTTTGGAGTTCGCCGCGTTGTTCGTGCTGATTTTCACAGGTCCCAGTCCTCACGGAAGACGCCGATGGGCACTTCGCGCACCATGGACCAGCCAAACTGCAGCATCAGCCCGGCCTTGTGCGGAGTGGGCATCGTGCCGCGCTGCCCACGCTCGATGCGAACGATGTCCCCGCTGTTGGAGAGTAGCTTCACCCACTCGTCGCCGATCAATATGAACGTGCCTACTTGGGGAAGTCGAGTGCTGTCGGCGACCGCCATCTCGGTGTCGTTGTGATTGATTGGGGCACGCAAAGTGGTGCGGCGAATCACGTCGCGCTCTGGTTGCACCTCGAAAGTCACTCGCACGCGACGGGGCAAGTTGGCGTTGTTCGAGTTCGGGCTATCCATGCTAGCACCAGCTTGGTTCAAGCTGCTCGCGTCGGCATCGGGACGGCGCTGACCCCATGCATCCCAGCTCATAGCTCCGTCGGTCGGTTGGTCACCTGCTGCCCAAGCGCGAGGTTTGCCCTCGGCGGAAAAGTCTGCGTCTGTAAGTGTCATCTGCGTGGCAAACTCGACCCCCATCCAGAGCACGCCCGTCGAAACCGCATTGGTCGCAAACTCTGCAGCCGCCGCCGGTCGACCACCTGGACCAAACATACGCTTGTCGAAGAAGGACAGCGTGCCCTCATCGTCAACTGTGCGCATCCCGCGTAGCAGCTTGCCGTGGAAGCGTGCCAGTTCACCCGGCGGCGTCGGCACGTCGTCCGCGCACAAAAACCAGGTCACTTCGACAAGGCCGCGGTTCATGCGACCCCAGTCGGCAAGACTCTCGAGGATGCCGTCTTCTTCCAAAGCGGCGAGCTCGGCGAGCTCTTCCTCTGTGAACTCGACCGTGCGACTTTCGGACAGTCGCGCAAGCTCTGCTGCCGAGGCGCGCCGCACGAAGCGGATGCGTGCCACCGTTTGGGTCGGCACGCCATCGCCATCACTATCGATAAGGCCCCAGTCGGCGAGGAAGTCGCCTTCCGAACCGGACTCGAGCGTCGAGAGATCCATGGCGATTCGCTCACCCAAGCCACCGGAAGCTTCGGTTCTCTCGCGCCGCGCATCCACGCTCTTCCACAGCGACGTGCTCGTATCGAGCAGCTGCAAAAGCGCGATCAACAAGAGCGAGAAGATCCCGATCGCCAAGACCATCTCCATCAGAGTGAAGCCGCCGTTCTTTTGCTGTGCGGTCACTTCCACTTCCTCTCTATCACAGTACTTGGGGCGAGGAATGCGGTACCGAGCAGGTCCAGGCGCGGCGCGCGCTTCCAGCCGTGACTAAGGCCCTCGATCGGGTCGAACGCGCCGGGGAGGTAGCGAACAAACACGCGTGCTTCCAGGTAGTCGGACTGCACGTTGAGCGGGTTACCGTCGGTATCTTGATTGCCGTTTTCGAACAACCACAACCCTTTCGTTTGCAAGGGGTCGGCGTCCCAGGGGATCGTCGGATCACTGCGCACAAGGCAGCCCATCTCTGCGTTTTCGAGCTCACCTTCGGACTTCCAGAAGATGCTCTTCCAGTAGGCATCCTCTTGCTGCGTGGAGAAGCCGAAGTAAGCCATCTCCGGCGCATTAGCCCCTTCGGCCCAGAGATCCCAATAGCGGAAGGGGAATGAGATGACAGGAATGCCTTGGGTGTGGCTTGACGCCGATGTCCCAAAGCGGCCTCGGAACAGGCCGAAGCCGTCTCCGTCGCGCTGCCCAGGACTCTCGCTGCTCGAGGGCATCGAAAGCGCGTTGCGGAGAATGCGCGTGTAGTGCACCAGTTCGTCTTCGATCAAGACCAATCCCCGGTCGCCGAATCCATCGCGCTCCAGGATTGTCAGGTTCGAATCTTCCGAGCTAACAGATGCGCCCAGCAAAGTAACGGGGATCGCATCCAAGTACGAGACCGCCTCGCCAATCGCGTGATCCTGTTCGCGCGTTCCAAGCAAACCACGACCACCCGTGGCGATGTTGATGATGCCCGTTTCCGAGTCGAAGTCGGAGTAGCAGAGGATCTCGTTGCCGATCTGCAACAAGCCGGCATCGTTGTTCAATCCGTCGAGAACGAGTACAGGAACCGGACGAATACCGTCGGCCAAATGGAAGGCCGAGGTCGCTACTGTCAGTGTCGTCGATCCAGAGTTGAGCTCTTCAATAAGAAGGAGCGCGGCGCCATACGCAGGCTCGCCATCGCCACCCGAAGATCCAAACGACGAAGAGAAGAACGCCGCCTCGTCGAGCATTGCATCGGGCACGTTCTCGGCAGTGGTCTCGCCCCCGAGCGTCGCCAAGCCAACCGTTCGCGGGCGCTCGCCCGAGGGGAATAGTGTCAAGCGCGACTGAAGCCGAACGTCGTAGTAAGTCTGATTCGGAACTGGATCCTGAACACCGGCCAAGAATGGGATCGGAGCCGCCGCGGTGAGCGCGACGAAGATCTGGTTGAGCGGGATGCCGAGCTCTGGTACATGGGACGGAAGGGGGCCCGTTCCCAGAATGGCCTCGAGAGGGTTCTGGATGGCATCGGGAGCTCGCACCCAGGAGGTCCGGGCGAACTCACCCGGTCGATAGGCCCTGTGCACAGTCACAGGGAATCCCGGATTCGACGTCTCGTAATCCATCAAGAACGACTTATCGAAGCGCCCGGGCCAACCGCGGTCATGCCCGCCGTCGTTCATCCTGTGGACAGGTAAGATTTTGGTGCCGGCGGGATGATCGTTGGACTGCGTGCCGAACACGCCGCGAAACTGAAACTGGCTTTGAACCGCGTTCGAGACGAAGTAGTCCTTCTTCGTGGGATCCGGTACACCCAAGGTGTTCTCCCAGTACGCGCCGAGATAGCTAGCCGCCGCGCTCGGAGCGAGGCTTGGAGCGAGGCTCGGCACTGCCGGTACAACCGGTGCGGGAATAAGGTTCGCAGCGGGGGGCCCTTGACCGCCTGTACCGCCACCAGCGGGGGGCGTGGGAATGTCAAACCCCCTACCACCGCTACCACCGCGGACAACCTCGGCGAGAAGCTCAAGGAATGGACCGTCGCTCCGCACCAAGGAGTTAAGTGCAACCTCGTCATACCGAATCCACTCAGTGAACTCGGTCTCTGCACCCGTCCTCGTCAGCTGGGCAAACTCGCTGATGCCCTTCTCCGGACGTTTGAACTCGCCGCCTGGTAAGTTCGATGTTGATACAGAGATTGGCACGACGAAAGTCTGCCAGTCGAGCATGTTGTAAATCGGCTCACCCGTATCGGCGACAATCCAGTTCGGAAACCACTCGAACACAAAGGCGTGTCGCTCCAAGTAGTGATCACTGGTCCCATCGATGAGATCCGGGAAAAACGGCTTACACGCGTCGCCGCGGTAATCGATGGCAAGCTCTTCGCCAGACCAACCCGAGTAATGAACAATCTCGACGCGAAAGAGAAGCGTCTCGGCGGGCGTCTTAGAAGCTTCATCCTGGGTTGCCCCAAAGGTAACCGAGCTGTTCTGACCGCCCAGCTGAAGGATGGCCGCGAAGCCGCCCTCTCGACTAAAGGCGTTCATGACCTCGCTGACGTCGCGCCCCGGATCCGCAGCACCCAATACGATACTTGTCACTTCAGAGTCGTCCCCAAGCCCTGTGCCTAGGGTCAGCGATGTCGGCGCACCCGGTGGTAAGAAGAACACCGTGTCACCTACCGCGCTCTGCCCCCCCACCGCGCTGATGGCGCGAGCGACGGCGAAGGCGCCGAGGTCGCTCTCCAACTCCGACTCTGCTACAGACGCGTCTTTACTTAGCGGAAGGCTATAGCCGTAGAGCTGTACGGGTGTTCCGACCGAGTGCGATACATCCTTGCCAATGCCTTGGTTGATCATTGGCAGCTCGCCGCTGGACGACTGGAAGCGCTCGCGCGCCTGACGTCCCCCGAAACCGGCGTACTCGCCCGTCGTCACGTGCTCTGCCAGGAAGCTGGTCTCGCTGATCACTCGCGCCTCGACCAGCTCTTGCCCAATCATCAGCACGCACGGATCGGGGAACCCCTCGGTAGACTCGACTTGAATCGTGGACGAGCCCTCGGTAATCGAGTTGGTAAGACGCGTCAGGCCCGGCGTCTCGGGAGCGGCGCGGCCATCGACGAGCATCGTCATCTGGTCGGGTCGGTTGCCCCGTACATCGATGAGGACGTGTGTCCAGACATCAGCGGGAAGGCCCGGCCCCTCATCGAGCGGATAGCGTACCTCGGCGACCTCTTCGAACATCGTTTCGGGGTGATTTCCCGCGCCATCGATCACGCGTAGGATGAGGTCCTGGTCTTCGACGAGCAAGCTGACGCGATCCACTTCGCGGGATCCGCCAGCGAGATCCAAGTAGAAGCCGTCGCCGCCTGAGCGCGGCTTGATCCACGCCGAGAAGTGAATCGGGCGAAGCAGCTCTTCGGTGCCCGTCCACTGCAGCTTAGCATCGTCTGTGGGGTAATTGACTGGCGCGACCGCAAGGTCGCGGCCATCGGCATCACCCGTTCCCGCTGACTCCCAATCGAAGTGCTCGATGCGCCCAGAAAACGAACCGGCCTCTTCAACGCGATAGGGCCAAGGACGCGCAAAGCCCTGGTCCGGATCGCGACCGGCAAAGGCACCTTCGACTGGCGGGCGAATGCCATTCTTGTTGGCTTTGAAAGCAAAGCGCCCCAAGTTGGCTTGCATGCGAGGCGGAGGCGTACTCGCTAGATACTGATCGTAGCGTCCCGTCGGTTCGGGCCCCGAGGTCCAGTTCCCCGCATCGCGCGATAAGCGTAGCTCTTCATCGAAGTCGGCCTGGCTAGACCACAACTTCAACAGCTCACCCGATGGCGCGATCTGCTGCACTTCTTCGCGCGCGCGCTCGATGCGCTGGACGCCACTTTGGGCTGTCACCGACGTGCGTAGGTCGAAATGATAGACATCGCGGGACGTGAACGAAAACGGCATCGTCGCGTAACCGAGCTCGGCGTCATTGGCGTTCAATGCGTTCCGGTACAGGGCGAGAGCGTCGTCCTCGTCAATAATGCCAGCGGTACTTTCTCCCAGCTGGCTGGCAAACGCCTCGGGAACAACCGGCGCATCCTGCGGTAGCGCTTTGAATCCAGCGGCTGGCAAAATAAGCCGCGCCACAAAGTCCTCAAAGCCAGTGAACGGCCGCGAGAGCATCACAACCTCGACGAGCTGCTTCGCTTCGCTGGTGGTAATGCGCGAGTTGCGACCCAAAAGCTGCAAGTTCGCGAACAGCGCATTCAGCACGCTGGGCGAGGCCGTGTTGATGTTGACGGGGCGTCGCGCTAGCACCTCGACCACAGCGCCGTAGCTAAACTGCTCGACCATCAGCGCGCGATCGAGATTGATTTTCCCAGATTGGGGGCTAACACTGCGAACGAGAGCTAGCTCGGAGACGCCATTGCCAGAGATGCGAATCGTGGAGCCAGCGTTGAACCAGCGCGCGTTGTCGACGGTAATCGAGTCGTGCTCCTCTGGCTCAATATGGCGGATCAAGCGCACTGGGTGCTGCCACTTTGGTCCAGTCCCATAGTTGCCCCAAACACCGCCGGCTGAAACGAGGCTCCGCAGAACATCCTTGTCCCAAGCGCCGTCGAGAACAAACTCGCTCACGTCCGCCAATCGATCGAGCGAGTCTAGCGTGCGCGGCTCAAGTCGCCCGGGATGCGCGCCATCCAAATTCGCAAGGCGCCAGTTGGCAAGAGCCCAGGCCCGTTGGCCCATAACAATCGCTCCGGCAGCCGCATTGCGAGGCCCAAGTGGTCCAGGCCTCGCCACGTCCTCTTCATCTAGCGCGGCGCCAAGCCCGCGCTGTAGCTCCTCAAAAGCGCCGTTGCCGCGCTGGTCAAAGTGAACGAGCTCGCCGGCTATCCAAATCACTCCGCTGTCGGGGAACGATGCGGCGCCGGTTGTTTCGATCGATTTTGTGGTCGCGCTCAGCGGGACCGAAAGTCGCGTCGAGAGGTCCATCAGATTGGCGATCACATGGGGCGGCGCGCTGTCCAAATCGATCCGACCCGCTAGGTCCTCTATCTCCAAGTCCCAACGAGCGCCCGTCGATTCCACGGCGCGCCCCTCGCCACTCGCACCCAAAAATTCTCCAGGCAGCTCATTGCGCACGCGCAGCTCGTCCTCGCTGTCAAAGAACGGTGTGAGGTCAGCGGCGGCGTGACTGCCGCCCAACTTCGAGCGACCGTAGCGCGCCGCGCTGTCCAATGCCAAGCTGGCCTCCGTCCGGTCGGCTGCCCTGCGGCTAGCCAAATCCGAGTTGCGAACGGTCCCCAAGAACGGTGCCGCCAGAAACAGCAACGACATCAGGACGAGCAAAACGGCGAGCAGCGCGTAGCCCCCGCGCGAGGCCAAAGGATTCCTTTGCAAGGGTGCGCTCTTCATTCCACTGCCCCCAAGAGTCCGACCAAAATCGAATCCGTGTTGCCGTCGACGAACTCGATGCCGACCTCGATAGAGCTAGAGTGCACCGAGGGATCCAAACCTCCCCCACCGTGAAACACGACGCGCTTAGGCGTCTTGTTTTGAAAGATAGCGCCGTCCGCAAGGGAAATCGGCTCAAGAGCAGAGACAGCTGCAACCACGAGCTTGTCAACATCTCCGCGGAAGCCTTCGCGGTCCGCAGTAGACAGACCGAGATTTCCCACCAACTCGCGAACGGCCGCTTCGCACTCGAGCACCTGCAAAGGCTCGCCATCAATCGAAAGTGTCAGCTTCGCGCGATCGTATTCAAGGCGAACGCGAACCCACTCCCCAGGAAGGATGGCGCCATGCACGGTCTCGACAAACAAGTGCGTCGCACGGCTCGCATCTGACTCGCTTTGTGCGGGGCGGGGCGATTGCGCCCCGGCGAGCGCGGCATCCGAAAAGTCCGGCGCGAACCAGCCGCGCACAGAGCCACTCGCATCCAGGTCAATGCCAACCATGTGCCCAATGTGTAGCACGCGCCCACCCCTTCCTTCGGGGTCGCGCAGGGCAAGCTCAACAACAAAGCCCTCCGTAAGATCGAACGCAGGGTCGCGCTCGATCGCGAAGCGCGCCTGTGCTCCATCTTGGGATAGAGACAATGCGCGCCCAATATAGCCATCGTCGACTAGGCGCACACCCGTCCCAGTTCCGTTCAAGCCAAAGGCGCCATTCAGATTCGAATCCTCGAAGTGCCACGTCCCAACGACCCGTAGCTCGGCCGGATACATGACGCCGGCATCGCGGTCAAAGACAACGCTGCAGCTCGACTCGTGCGAAATAGCCTGCGTCGCTGCCGCGCGCAGAGTGCTCCGGACGAGCCCACTGGTCTGACCGCCCGGCACTTTCAACCCTGAAAGCGCGCCCACACCAAGGCCCAGCACAATGCTAATGATCATCATCGTCAGCATCAGCTCGATCAAAGTCAGTCCCGCTTGCGCGGTCCTTGGGGGGCAGTTCCTCATATAATCCTTACTCGACCTCGGGCATCGCAAAGTTGCCTAGATCGTCAGGGGTACCGAACAAGCCATCGAGGCCAGCCGAGATCAGCTGAAACTTCTGATGGTTCGCCCAGCGCCCTGTAACTGGGTGCTTGCGCGCGACAACTTCGCTCTCCACAAGCTCGCCGGTATTGTTGTCCTCAGATAGGTAGGTCTGAACCTCGCCGTAGTCACTGCGGTGAAAGTAAGCGAGGGGATTACCCCACATATCGAGGATCTCAAGCAGCGGTTGGCTACTGGCCGAATCGCCGTCTAGGTTGCCCAGAACGTCATCCGAGATCCCAAGCCCATCAAACGGCTCTTTCCAGATTTCCAGTACTAAAGATTCGATGCCCTGGTTGGTAGAGGCCCCCGACGAAGAGAACCCCACACCAAAGCGGCTTGGGGGGTAGTCGCCCACATCGCCCTCATACGTGCCGAGCGCGATTGCAAGGTCCGTGATTCGCGCCTCTGTAAGTTTCTCGTCAGCGGCGTCCGATGCGCTGGCCAACGAGGTCACTAGGACGGCCATCAAGATCGAGAGGATCAAGATTACGGCGAGCATTTCGACCATGGTGAAGCCCGCGTGTGAGGCGTGCTTCGGAAGGGTTCGCAACTTCATGGAAAGTAGTGTCGGTGATGAAAAGGGAAAGGGGTTCGCCTACTGCGTGCGGCGAACGATCTCGACGTTGTCAACGGTCATGTCGATACGGCGTCCAGATTCGCCTTCGACGAAGAAGCCGACGGACAAGTTGCTCGCGGACTTGCCGATGCTGCTCATCGGAATGTCTTCGAGGATCGGTGTGCCGCCCACGAATACATTGACCGTGGCCGCAGTGTCCGTGCCGCTGCGCTCGATGCGCAGACGGACGACCTCGCCAGCGGGGAACGACAGCCAGTTGACGTCCTGCGCACCTTCGTCGGGGCGCCCGCTTCGAATGACGTGTGTCTGCAGAGTTCCGTCCTTGTGACGGTGGACCCGGACTTGCGCGCTGATTGTCTTCTTGCTGCCCTGCTCTCTGGCGATAAACAACCCTGCGTCCGCGGCCGAGTCCGTACTAACGAAGAAGTCGGCAGAGATAGAGACAAACTGAACAGCGGAGAAAGCCTGGAATACGCGCTCTACGCCATTTGTGGTGAACTGACCTGAGATCGAAAGGGCCTCGTCTTTCAGGCCAATGATCGGGCCTGCGCCCTCGTCCATCAACCAGTCGTTCCGAAGGCTCTTGCGATCGAACTCATCGACCCAGCGGCTCTTGTCTAGATGCAGTTCGATGCGCTCCTTCTGCTCTACGGCCCATTGGCGCCACGGATCGTCGTCACCGTGCATGCGGCGGCTGTCATCCAGTCCGGCTAAGCGGTTCAGCGCCTCTTCCGACTGCCCATCCAAGTACTCACACCACGCCAAGCCAGCGACTGCGACTGGGTCATCTTCGTCGATCTCCCTCGCGCTCGCGAAACGCTCGCGAGCAGCTCCCGCATCACCGCGATAGAGTGCATTCAGCCCGCGCCGAACATTGACGTCAGCACGCGGGGCCTCTAGGCGCAGGGCGCGATCGAAGTAGCGCTCCGCCGAGGCGAACTCGCCCCCTTGCATCGCGATATCCCCCAGGAGAACTAGCGCGTCGATGAAATCCACATCGGCGGCAAGCGCGCTCGTGAGTGCGAGTTGCGCACCGGCAACATCGTCCCTGGCCAAGAGTAAACGGCCCATTTGGAAGGATGCCCATGCGTCCCCTGGAGAGATCAAGAGCGCCGCTTCGACATACTCCATCGCCTCGCCGTCGTTGCCCGTGCGCTCAGCCAAGCGAGAAAGTGCACGCAGCGCCCACTGGCTCTCCAAAGGCGCGCCAACCGCTGCGCCCAACAAGTCGTCCCTAGCGCCAACCCAATCCGAAGATTCGATGCGATTCAACCCGCGCGCCAACAGGAAATCTGCGCCAAGTGCAGCTTCGCCCGTGCCGGGCTCGCCATCGGAGAAGATGCCCT
>Ga0315322_10001051_pt1 | contig 21266 bp, 17 predicted proteins | sample M110021515metaG_FD_203461 | JGI IMG/M metagenome (GOLD analysis project Ga0315322, IMG submission 203461) | Ammonia-oxidizing marine archaeal communities from Monterey Bay, California, United States - M1 100m 21515 | ecosystem: Environmental > Aquatic > Marine > Intertidal zone | place: USA...
GTCCTGGTCGAGATGTTTGCCGAGTTTGCCCTCGAGACTTCCGACTTCTCCGCTAACGCCAATCATCGCAACAAGATGCCCACCAGCTGAATTTCCCCAAACAGCTAAACGATTGGTATCAATCCGAAATTTCTTCGCGTTTCCCTTCAGCCAACGTATCGCGGCTTTGCAGTCGTGAATCTGACTCGGCCAGATGGCTTCTCCACTTAAACGATAATTAATAGAAGCGACGGCAAAGGAACCAGTTTTTAAATAAGGCGACAATTTGCTGAGCGCACTCTCCTTGCTGCCGCTTTTCCAACCTCCTCCATGTATGTAGACGATAATGGGTAAGATCTCTACACTATTGGAAATTTTCGGAAGAAAGAGATCGAGTGCCTGGCGGGGGTTATCAGTGTCCGCGTAGGGCAGGTTTCGGAAGGCTTGCAAACCCTCAGGAAGTGGTGGATTTGGCCTTGGCCCTCGCGAGCGGGAGACGAAGGCTTCGTGTTCACCGAGGGAAATACTACCGTCGCGATTACGGTCGGCACGCTTAAAGTTCGGTCGGGCATTTTTTGGTAATTCCTCACGCAATAACTTGCCGTCTTTGTCCTTGTCCCATGCATCGAAGATATGCTTCGGTTCTCTCGTAGCAAAGCAGGAGTCAATCAAGGTAATGGCAAGTAGAGGGAGGATAGTTTTCATTCCCAAGTAATGTCGAAGGCTAGAAATGAAAGTTTGCGAACTTCCAGCTTGCTTTAGAATAAAAACGTGGGGGTGACGACATAAGAATTCGTACTCTTTATTCGTTTTAATTCACGACATGTACGGTATTCCAGATCTTGGTAATTATCTCGTCGCCATCTTCAGTCTCTACGTCAATATCTATCTCCATTTGGTGGGCAGGCCCGATCGTTGGGACCTCAAGGAACACGGTCTTGCCGTCACCCACCAAATTGGCGTTCTTAACTTCATAACTTTTCTTGTCTTGTTCGCCCGAACCGTAGCCGTGAGTCCAACGTATGTTCGTTGAGCGGATGGCGTAACTTGTTGGATCCTCCGCCAATTCTCTATCTAGCTTTGCCGTAAAGTCTATCTCGACACCCTTGCTTTTTATTCTAAGTCCGTTAGGCATGGCAACCATCTTGGTTGTAAAACGAACTCGATCAAGCCCTCCTTGTTTACCTGCATTTGTCTGCCATCCCTTGAGCCCCGATACATAAAGTTGACCGTCATGCGGATTGAAGCGGCCTCTCATGCAACTGGATGTGAAGCGAAGAGGAAACTTCACTACACCGCCCTGCATTTGTCCACCCTTGTTTTCCTTGAGCACCAAGTATAAGGAGCTTCGACCATAGGACATATGGAGAAGTTCATCGGTAAATGGTCCCCATTGATCGCTCGTTACCCATACTTGCCCACCTCCAGAGTTGTCCACTCCCTTCGGTAGCCAAGCCAGTGGCTTGGGTGCCTCTGATGGGTCGAGATGTTGCGGTCGCCCATTAGACCGTTCGCGAACAGTGGGCGTAGTTTTGAATTTATCGAGGTTGGCGGCCACGTCGACCACACCATGAAAACTCCCCGGCTTCATCCAATTGATAGGTGAACGTGGCACGAAGGTTCCTTCGTTGTCACCGCTGGTCACTTGGCCATCGGGACTCACCCCCATGCCGTTGGGTGCTCGCAGGCCAGTAGCGTAGCGTTCGAGGCGACTACCGTCCTTAGATACCTTGATGATCGAACCGTGGTGGCGGCCAAGGCGCTCGAAGCTGCGACCACCAGAACGAACCGGGCTGCCGAAGGCGAAATAGAAGTTGCCCGCCTTGTCGGTGTGCAGATCGAAACAAAATGCGTGAAACCCGCTGGTGAGGTCCCAGTCGTTGTTGAAATTCTCATAGAAATCCGCTTCGTCGTCACCGTTTAGGTCGTGAAAGCGAGTGATTTGGTCGTCGGCCACCGTATAGATGACGTCGTCCACGATCTTGAGGCCCAGTGGTTCGTGCAGGCCCGCGGCAAAGCGCTTCCATTCCAAGTTCTCCAGCTTTTCATCTATATTGCGCACCAACCACACGTCTCCGTCCCATGTGGAAATCGCAGCAGATTTTCCATCCTTGAAGAAATCGAATCCGCCAATCCTCATCTGCATGCCGTAGGGGTTGTTGTAAGGTACGGTGAGTCGATCGATAACATATGCTTTGTCCTCTTTAGAGACTTCTCCTTTTGTTTTCACAGTCTCTTTCCAGCGAGCGCAACCGCCCTTGGTCAATGCCAACAAATCCTCTGGTTTAGTGGAAATCTTCTTAAGATCCTCTAAATTTCCCTTGCCATATAGGACTTGAAAAGTATTTGCACCCTTGTTCCCCGGCAAGTGAAGCAGATACAAGCCGTCTTTGATCTCCAGCTTGGCTCCCTCAGGAACATGTGCCATGGTAACGACTTCGCCACTTCTGGCGTCTGAGAGGACAAGGGTTTTGTCCTTACCGTCTCCGGCAATACGAATTGTTCTTAAGATAGCCGAAAAACCATCCCTTTCAACCAAAGTAGGTGATTCCAACACCTTTGCACCGCCCACAGTATATTTGAGAACTACCCGGTTTCCATGAACGTAAAGGCCCCCGAACTTTGCCCAATCTTTAGGCAATGGCCCTAATGGTGAGTACTTTCCTTCCCTCGGGTCAGTCAGTTCTCCCTTGGGCGACGCCCAACCAGGTGCGGCTTGTGTTACAAAGATTTTCTCGCCGCCGTGAGAAGGAAACCTTCCGTGACCTCCCGTGAAAGGTAATCCATCTAGTTTCAATCCACCCTTTGTCCAACCAGCGGCCATTCGCATTGTATCACCGTCGAATACGACGCAAGCATTTCCAGATTCATTTAGGCGTATGACAATTCCTCGATAAGAAACATTGTCTCCCTTGGCATCCCGACCCAAATTAACAGCGGTGCCCACCCATGACCCATACTTACTAGGAACGGCGTCAAGTTCGCTAAGGAAATTAAATCCAGATAGGATTCCTGTAAGGAAGAATCCTTTTAGGATTTTGTATGTAAGACGAAGAGTAGTTTGCATGGATTTCATAATAAAGAATCAGAATATGCTTTCTCTCCAGGAGAATCCGTCAACTCCAAAGGCTGCCTAAGATGTAGATACAACCCTGGAGATCTTAATGCTTCCAGTCGTCAGTCCGGTGCATTTCCGCGGTTCCGGTCTTGCTCCATTTTCTGCTTAATCCAATTGGCCAAGGTGCTGCTACCCATACCATAGCCTCCTGGTAGCGGACGAAGGTCTCGAGTCTGCCTAAGGGGCGGCTTGCCCCAATGCTTGGGATAAGGTTTTTTAGCTACGGGTTTAATGGGGCGTAGTTTGACCGGAGCTTTCTTACCCCCTGTGCGAGCAAAGATCATATCGTAAACCTCGCGAGGTTGTCGACGTTGACCCGTGCTTTCATTGAACCAAGGGCTGCCACCGATGAATAGCATGCCGGGAGGAATCTTCCTTCCGCCCGCCAACCACTTATCGTAGGTCGGCACACTGGTTTCACCGCTTTTCAAACTGGCCAATTGTTGTTCCAAGTCACCTAGCTCATTGAGAAAATTCCTGTGCCCCTCGGGGGTAAAGCGGGCTCTCTTGGCAAAATCTTTCATCTTGGCAATCTTTTCCTCAAGAGTTTGAATTTCCTTTTTTCCGGAACCTTTTCCAACAGTCGCCGAGGTTCCTTTCGTAACTGCTGCATCACCCTTTGTTCCTTTCGAATTGAGCCGATTTTGCATTGTGATGCTTGAAATATTAACTCCCTTAGTCGGGGCATCATCGGCAATCCTCGTATCTTGAGTGTAACAAGCGAGAAGGAGCCCCTGCTTGTCGAAACGCAAGCCGAGCCGCCGGAAAGGAGGAACGGGACGGCGCAGAATCTCCGCGGCTTCCTTATAAAGCTCGTCCAATGTCTTCGCCGGGTGGCCTTGCTTGTTCTTGCCTAGTTCGTTGCCCTTCTCAGTCCAGCTAATGCCTTCTGGCTTGATCGTTGCCCCATCTGGAGCAACGGGTCTGGTGCGACCGCTGAACGATTTGTAGCGTCGCTCCACCACTTTGTTGTTTTCCGCCACCACTTCAGTCGTGTGACCAAATCCCACCCAGCTACTCCATCGCTTGCTGTAGGTGTAATTTCCGCCACATTTCTTTTTTAAAGATTCCCAAGTCTTCAAACTCTTTTTTAATTGGGCGACCTTGGCCTTGTCCACGGAACCGCCGCCTCCCAAGAGAAGCTCAGGGGGAGCGACCAGTTCCACAGGGCCGCCCGGGACAACGAGCTCGGGCATCCGTGCAGGTTGTATTCCCACACGACCGTTAAGCTCGCTGTACTTTACTGCTTTGACCGCTTTTAGCTTGGACATGGCCTGCTCTACATTGACTGAGTTTGGCAGGGTGACGTGCAGGATGGTGTTTCCGAACATCGCCTTCTTGATTTCAAGACCGGGGATGGCGTCAGCCAATGCTTTCTTGCAAGCGTCCTTGTCCAACCCCTTTTTCATGCCTACTAGCAATTCGCCTACCGAATAGGAACCAGTGGGATGTTTGACAGCGAAAGCGCGGCTTACCGGAGGACGTTTGCCAGAGGCTTTTCCGCCAGCAGCGTCCTTGTCTAAGTTTTCCTGTATCCATCCGTCCAGCGTGCTGCTGCCACGACCGTAGCCATCGGGTAAAGGGCGGAGGTCTAGGGTTTGCCGCAAAGGGGGAGCACCCCAATGGGTGGGATAGGGTCTGCCGCTTGGCCCTTTCGGGATTTCCTGAGGCTTCTTGCCTGTTTTGGCATCAAGCGCCACCAAGCAGTTTTGGCATTTATTTTCCTTGGCGCTGCATTTCCCACAGAGCTTGTGGGCTGAGCTGCTGGTGAAACCCTTGCATTGCGGACATTCACCGATGGCCTGGATATAGGCCAAGCGGCTACATTTCGGACAAAATTTCGCCAAGGTGTAACCAGCGAGAATCAAGGAAAAGGTGAGTAGGGAAAACCAACGGAACTTGTTCATGGTGGGACTGGGTTTAGATGGCTTTGCGGTTTGAGCCTCGTGGCCATAGGGTTACTTGTAAGGGCAATGATAATGCCCCGCAGAACCACTGGTCAAGACCAAGGGTTCATGGCTATTCAATCACTGAATTAACTTATTCAAGGTGTACCAAGCCGTATTGTTAACCATATCAGTTCCATCATTTGCCTTGTAACCATTTAATATAATCTTGTAGACGCGTTCCTCCTCAAGTGGTACCTCGAGGTGAACGCTCCGCCCGTCATTTGCAACCGTTGCCTTGGTCGGGGCATCTTTCTTGTGGTTCGTTTTACCGGAACCGTAACGAGGATGATAAGCGTAGCCCCATCGTTCCACCATATAATTTTTCGCCTCTTTTGCTAAAGAGGGCTCGACCTGTTTGGTGAAGGTGACCCTAAACCCGGTTTTGGTAAGTTTTACGTCGTGCATGGAAAAAGGAGTGGTTTCCCCATCCCATGAAACCCGCTGGAGTCCATATTCCTTGCCCCCTGCCGATCCCCACCCTCGGCCGGTTTGACCTACCCAGAGGCTACCGTCATCGGCGAACACATGTCGGATGCAACCAGTTTGCAAACGATTAACGAAATCAAATATAACGCCTTGGTAATCGCCGCCGACTTTTTGCAGGGAGACTCGCATGATATTGGATCGACCTTGGTCACCGATGAACATTTGGTTTTCGAAAGGTCCGAATTTGCCACCCGTATAATTGAAGATTGGTTCACCTGGTGAAGTAGCCAGTTCGCCGTGCGGAATCCAGACGGCTGGTCGTTTCCATAACTTTTCGTAATCCTTGAGCGGAATGGCATTGAGATCCTTTCCTTTGTAATCGGGGTGATCCCACAGCGAGGAAGGATGACCATGAAATCGACCTTTCACTATGTGGTGCAGGGAACTTGTGGCTTCCCAATCACCTTGATTATCGGTAAAAAACAATTCGTCATCCCTGTTGATCCCGATGCCTGCAGGCGAACGCAAGCCAGCGGCAAAGGGTTCGAACTCGCCATTCGGGCTAACCTTGAAGCACCACCCGCGATACTTGGCCGCTCGACCCATTTTGCCTTCCGTGTCCTTGTAACCAGTTGTCCAAACTCGGGCGACATCCCACTTTTTGCTTCTGGCCCATCCTGGCCAACTGAGCGAAGTGTTCAGGGTGCCGTAGAAATTCCCCTTGCTGTCGCGCACCAAGCCAAAGGCATACTCGTGGTAGTTGTCGGTTACCCCCCAGCTAGCGTTGAAGCTTTCGTAAAGGTCGGCTCGTCCATCTCCGTTGGTATCGATCAGTTGGGTGATTTCACCTCGTTGGATGACAAAGGTTTCGCTACTCTTGGGGTCGATCCACAGGCCAAGTGACTCGTGCAAACCGTCTGCAAACAAACTCCATTGTTTTTTCTTAATGATATATTTCCAGACTTCGCCTTCGCGAGTACAAAGAAAGAGGGAACCATCCGGGCCAAACTCCATGCCGCCAACACCAAGGGACACGCCTTCCGGTGTCTCGATTTTGTGGGCGGTGTATCCAGCGGGTATTCGGTTCGGTCTTTCCTGGGCGGAAAGGGGAGCGGTCAAGGTGGTGGCGAGAACCACCGGGAAAAGAGAAAAAAGGTTTTTCATGAGTGCTTGGAAAATGCGCATTATTGGCGTTCAAGGCTGACGAAAAACTCCTCTGCCTCCTTTTGGGGAACTTTTAAGATACCAGTCTCGGCCGACCATTTTCCGGCGGTGGAGGAAACCGTGAAGCCATCCCCCTTGAGAAGGAGGTAGACGTCGCCGGAAGGATTTTTTACGCGAAAGCCATGGGTGAGCGCCTTTGCTCCGGGCCGCCCGGTGACAGTTTGACTGACCTGCGCCCCATCCACTTCGTAGAGAAAGGCAGGGTTGCCCAACCTTGAGTACCCGCCAAACCGCACCTTCGGGTCCTTGTCGGGGTTCCCGATTCGCAAGGGAAACTCAGTTGCTCCAACTTCAAATTTATCTCCCAGAATGCGACAAGTTCCGCCACCACGTCCCTTGCGGTCTGGCGCCACGTTTAGAAAACCGCCCGTCCAAGCGAATCGCACCATCAGTTTTTCGGCATCAAAGAGGTAGTTCACGCCACCAGGCAAGCCAACGGCAATAGATCTACCCGAGTCAACTCCTTGAATGTGAACCCGCACCACGCGGGGTTCATCTCCAACTTCAAGAATACCGTTCCTTGGCGTGGTATTTTCGGCAACGATTCTTTTTGCTTCGACAACTGCCTGAGCTGGATTCTCGCTCACTTTCATCACGCCTCTCATGGTGAGGTAATGTCCGGGAAAAGTACATACATAGGGGTAATCACCCGTCTCTTTCGGTGCGATGAAAACGATTACCCCTTTCATGCCGGGTTGTACCAAATCGATACTTGCGATAATAGCTTCATCTTGCGGAATGAAGCTTTTTTTCATCCCAGCTGCACCTAGTTTGAGGGCACCCTCGGCGATACGTGCGAGCTCTTCGTTCCCTCCTTTGACAAGCAACAAATTGTGAATCATCTCGTCGGTGTTGTTCAAAGTAACACTTACTCGAGATCCTGGCCTAACAGCGAAAACTTCTGTCGCATAACGCAGTTGACCGTGCAATGTGCCAATAACGACATCGTGTTCGATTTTCTGTTCCTCGGCTTGTGCCGAAAAGACTCCCAAAAAATAAAAGGAGGTAATTAAAAATAATTGTTTCATAAATTAACAATGAGAATTAGCGCAAGCCAAAGAGCAAGCAAGACTCGAAGTACGTAAGAGCCGGGATTGTATTCTTACGCCTAATTAAACAAGACCGCGTACTCGGAAAGAATTCGAATAGCTGTTTTGTCGCCGGAAGCAGATGCTTGGCGGAGCCAACTTTCCGCTTTCGGGACATCCTTTTCGCAACCTCTACCAGTTAAAAGCATTAGACCCAGGAAACGAGCAGCCTCCGCATTTCCTCCGCGGGCCAAAGAGCGGAATAGGGGGAGTGCTCGTTCGTAATCCTGAGGCACGCCGACACCCGCATAATATTTACGAGCCTCCTCCAACTGAATAGCATCCATCTTAATCGTGGATTTTACAGTGGAAGAATTAACTGAGGCGCGAGGTGGGGTACCCATCCCGCGTTTGTAGAGTTGCTCCTTCGCTGCTAGATGATTTTGCGCTGCAGCAAGTTTTAAAAGTCGCACTCCTTCGTCTTCTTTCTTAGGAAAATTTTCATCTCCCTCGAGCAAAAGGACTCCCAAGGTGTATTGAGCCTCAGAGAAATTCTGTTTCACCGCAAGGCGAAACCATCGTGAAGCTTGGCTCGCGTCTTTAAGCACTCCATCGCCATTGTAATAAGCCATGCCTAGATTGAATCGAGCTGAAAGAGAACGGCTTCTCGCCGCTGTAGAGAGTAAATTAATCCCCTTCCGAATGTCGTAATCAGGAATCTCCAAGCCTTTGAGGCACAAAGACCCCAAAGTGGCCTGAGCGAGCGGAAACCCTAGCTCAGCCGATTTTCGAAAATGATCTATAGCGCGAGGAATATTAGTGGGAATCACTTGGAAATCAATTTCACCCATACAAAAGAGAGAGACAGCATCCCCACTTGAAGCCAATCGCTCGAGGCGAAGAGCCGCATCTTGATAGTACTGAGTCGCAAGTTCAAAATCACCGTCATGCATGGCCAGATTAGCAAGGTTATATAGGCCGAACGGATGATTTTTTTTTGCAGATACGCTGGACCACTGCTTGGCCAAGGATAAGTTCACCGCGGAACCAGCTTCACCCGCTCGCAAATATATGCCCAAAAGACCCTGAAAATAAGTAGACCCGGACTGAGCCTTTTCGATAAGGCCAGGATAAGTAAGAGCGGGAGTCCACTTTTCCTCAAAATCCCCTGATACTTTATAAGAAAAAGCCAATAGTAAGGCCGCTAGCCAAATCGATTTGCCCAAGCTGATATTTGGTAAAACTTTCATTTGTTCTTTGTACTTTACAGGATAAAGCGATACTGATCCAAGCTTGAAAAGTTTCTTGCGAGAAGACATAGATAATTTTCGTCGCATGATTCACATACCCTACTTTAAAAATTTTCTGTGCAGTATTCTTTGCGGTCTTGCTGCAGTGGGAAATTCTGAGAAGAAAGAAGCCGACCAACTCGGGGCAATTACCGTCGCCGCCCAACGCTTGGGGCAGATCGCGGCACGAGAGCAAATGTTTCTGAAAAATTCCTCGTCGAGCAACAAGCCACTTAGCAAACAAGAGCTTACCCGAAGAGCCCAACAAATACTATCCGCATACGAATCTTATCTCGAAGACAACCCACGAGATGTTAACGGACTTATTCTATATGGGAAGTTTCTTCGCCGAATGGGACAACCGCGACACGCAACAGGATTATTTCTCGAAGCAGACAAGATGGATCCTCGCCTAGCGGTAGTTAAACAAAACATTGCAAATTATCTCGTTGAAGAAGGACGATTGGCCGATGCTTTGCCTTTCCTGTTGAAAGCAGTTGAGTTGGAACCAAAAGAACCGGTCTACCACCATCAACTCGGTACTTTTTTGTTTTTATTTAAGGAAGATTTATTGAGCTTGGGGATTGCATCAGTCCAGACCAATGACCACAGCATGCATGAGGCGTTTCGATCAGCAAGCAAACTGGCGCCCGACAACTTCGAATACAAGTTGCGGTACGCCCAAAGCTTCTTCGACATTTCCGACCCGGACTGGGACAAAGCCTTGGGCGTTTGGCAAGATCTTCGAAATCAAGCCCGAGATCGCCCGGTCTCGGAGCGAGAATATCTTGCATTGGGAGAAGCCCGCGCAATGACCCAACTTGGCATGAGAAAAGAAGCGATTGCCATTCTGAAAACCATCACCTCTCCCTCATTGCGAACTACGAGAGAAAGCTTGATCAAGGAGCTCAAGGAGTCGGGTGCCACAGGAAAGCCGCCACTTGAAAAACGCGGTGAACCGAAAAAGCGGGGAAAACGCAACACGCAACTCAGCCCACTACCGGGCAAATTCATCGACGACAATTTGAGACGCCTGAGGCGTGTTTCCTCGAGACTCGAGGAGGAAAAACTTCTTCGAGACCTGAAAGCCGACGCACTTCGAGCCGATTACGACGATAACGGACGAATTCGGTTGCGGTTAACTAGCTTTACCGAGACAGAATCGGCTCCCTCGCAAATAAGAAATTCGAATACTCGGCACCGATGAACACATTCGCGGCCCTAGAAGGTCTGCAACCACTTTTCCTTGCTGCATTTACCGATGATTGGCCCGACAAGTTGATTTTGTTCTTTGTCTTGGTCGCCAGCCTTAGCGTCCATGAATGGGCGCACGCAATAACTGCAGACAAACTAGGAGATCACCTACCTCGAACCGAAGGTCGGGTAACGCTTAACCCACTAGCCCACATCGACCCTGTAGGCACTGTTCTCATACCTCTAACGGTTCTCTTTTTTAGTCCAGGCTTCTCCGTATTCGGCTGGGGCAAACCAGTGAGAGTTTCATTGCCAAATGAGAAAAATCGTGTTCGAGACGACCTTTTGATTACCGCCGCAGGGCCATGCTCCAACCTATGTATAGCCTTGTTGACAGCATGTATTGCAGGACTATTTCTCGATCTCAACAATGGGAATGCACAGATCGGCAAACTTGCGGAGACAATTATTACGCTAAACTGTTTGCTATTTGTCTTCAACCTCATACCCGTCCCACCATTGGACGGTTCCCATTTTCTCAAACATGCAGTACGAATGAAGGAGGAAACATATGCCAAGCTTAGCACCTATGGGTTTTTAATTCTGCTCGTGCTGATAAATCTACCAGTGTTCCGTCAAACATTTGGCACGGCAATTTTCTTTTGCTCAGGTTTTTTTATAGATTTGCAAGCGTCTATTAGGGAATTAGTTGTCTAGTTCGACGTTGACGATTGAGTCTTCCGTGAAAATCACTTTTAAACAAAACTATGCGACCAATAGGTGAATTTGATAACGAAGAAAAGGCTTCTACCTTTTCAGGATATCTCAACTACAAGGGTATCCCTTGTGAGGTTGAGGAAGATGACGATGGAAAGTCGTGGACCATATGGGTTCATAACGAAGAATCACTCGCCAAGGCGATTGCCGAGATACATGAATTTCGCAAAAAGCCGGACGCCTCCAAATACGCGGAACTTGCTCGCGAAGCTCAAAAACAAGAAAAGAAAGAACGCAAAATTGAGGAAAACAAAGCCAGTCGTTGGCGGCAAGAAACATTGAGGGAACGTTGGAAGGATAAAAATAGAAAACCTGGGATCATCACCATGGCACTCATCATCACCTCTATTGCCACATGTTTTGTTTCCAAGATGGGAGAAGACACAGAAGCCATTAGAGCTTTTAAAATCTCTGAATTAGCTACCATTTCGAACAGAGAAGCTCCTGTATATCTTTTGTCTGCGCAAAACCCTCTTCCCGAGGTTAGAGAAGGTCAAGTTTGGCGATTAATCACGCCAATCTTCCTTCATTTTGGGTTCCTTCACATTCTATTCAACATGTTTTGGCTTCACGACTTGGGTAGCCTTATCGAAAACCGACGGGGCACAGGGTACTTTGTCGCTTTTATTCTATTGGCAGCAATTATATCGAACATTGCTCAGTATTGTGTATCCGGACCTAGCTTTGGAGGAATGTCGGGAGTAGTATATGGTCTGTTCGGTTATGTTTGGATGAAGGGGAAATTCGACCCTGGAGATGGAATTGAAATGAATCCGTCCACAGTCACTATTATGCTTGCTTGGTTCGCCCTCTGTTTTACTGGAATTTTCGGACATGTGGCCAACTGGGCCCACGCCGCAGGATTAGCCGTAGGTACACTATGGGGTTATGCTTCCGCTATGCGATGGACGGGCAATAGAGGGTAGGAGCAAGGTTCTTCCTTCTCTTTCGCTTTTTCGGAATTCAGCTTCCTGGCTTCATTGGCGGAATAGCTTCTAGTTCAGGGGGAAGGGAGTCCGGTTCGTAAGTAGGAAAACTCATCTCTACGAGAGAGACAAAGGGAACGCCAAAGTCAGTCTTGCCTCCACTTCGGTCAACCAGTACCGCAACCGCACTCACCTCGCAACCGATGCCTTGAACGATATCGAGGGCTTCACGAACCCGTCCGCCTCGAGTTACAACGTCCTCAACAATTAATACGCGCTCGCTCCTCTCCAGTTTGAAGTTTCGGCGAAGGGCAAGTTTGTCGTTTACCTTTTCGAGAAACAGATAGCGTTTTTCCATCCGTCGAGCAATTTCCTGACCAAGTACGAGAGCACCCATGGCAGGCGCCACTACAACGTCGATTTCAACATCACCAATTTTCTCGATGAGCATATCGCTGAGCCTGCTTACCTTGTCGAGGTACTGACATACCTGAGCGCATTGGAAAAAATGGCCACTCCGGAGACCTGAGCGCAGAGTGAAATGGCCAGTCAACAGGGCCCCGGTTTCCTTGAAGATCGATAGTGCTTCCTCTTCCGCATTTTGCATGTATGGAAAGGTTTCAAGCCCTTCCAAAAAAGCAAACTTATTCGCCGTCGACCGTAACCTCGAGGCGAAAGAAGTTCCATGTTGAATAGGTACCAGTCTCACCACCAAAGGATTGGTCATAAGCACACAAAAGCTTACGCAGGTGATTGGCGTCAAGACGAGTCATACCAGTAGCGCCGATCGCTCGTAAATCCCTAAGTAGGGCAATGGCATCGTCGTAAAAGAATTTACGAGGACTTTCCTCCGCTCGAAGTATTTCAAAACCGGCACGCTCAAATGCATGACTCCACTCACTGGCATCTAGCCACGTCAGGGTAGTAATACCCGGATGCAATGATTCGAGTTCACTCAAGGTACCCTTAATGAAGAAAAGGCAAAGAACGCGTCCATTCCGCGTGAGCAATTCACGCCAGTGCCTCAGTGAGCCAGTCGGGTCCTTGCACCATTGAAGGAGGCTGGCAGAATATAGTCGATCGACTCGAGAACCAGTTTCGGGTGACCAAGCATCGAGCTTTTCCCAGCGACAAGCCGGGACGCGTTGTTGGCCTTCCATCAGCATTGCAGGAGATAAGTCGGTAGCCGTAAGTTCGACCCCGGTGTTTGCAATAAACTGAGTGAAAAGACCAGTGCCGGCGCCAAATTCAATAGCCGTTTTGCCCAAAAGATTTAGTTCCAACCATTCGGATCCCCAATCCGCAAGTTCAGCCTGAATCATTGCAGCGGCGTCATAACTGCCCGCTCGCTTATCAAAACTAGGCATGGCTTGTTTGGTCGAAACTCACCCCCTCCAGCAAGTCTTCGAAGCGATGACCAGACCATGGTAAAACATTAGCCCGTGGAAAGAAATCCAGTAGACGGTTGGGGTCTAGAATGGGATCTTGTCCACCAAGGATAATTTCATGATATCGGCTTGAGATTGTTTTCGGATTCACGGTTTTCTCCAAAAGCAAATCCAGCCCCCAGGCTAAATCCTCAACGGGGTAGGGGAGATGCTTGGCATTTAACCCGAGATCGGCACGATAATAAAAGTCGTTTACGGCTGTAAGCGCATCGATTCTCAAACCTCGCGCAGTGACTTTCAATTGTGCTTTACTTACCTTCCCGCCACGATCACCCTCTAGAGGAAAATCGATGAAAGGAGAAAGCAACGAAACCCCACGCTTGGCCCTAAAACGGTCTGGCCAAAGAAGCATAAGAAACGCTCCCAATGAATGACCAACCAACCAATCGAAGTCCTTCTCGATAATCATTTTCGCCGTTGGAGCAACTGAGCTGTGCTCCATCTCGGGGAAATGGTTCAAAGCCTGAGTGCGGACGAACTCTGGCGAAATAGCCCAACCTCCTATCCATAAAACTTTCAATTCATTGCTCCCGCCAATCGTTCAGCAAGTCCATCGACAGGAAGTCCAGCTTGGTATGAAATGCGCAGCCGCGCGGCACCCGCTGGAACGGTCGGTGGACGAATGGCAGCTACCTTTAGACCATTAAGCTCGAGATTTTCAGCTGCTCGCAAAGCAATATCTTCTTGCCCGACAAGAATGGGAACTACGGGAGACTCTCCCGTAATGGTAGTAAAACCTTGAATCTCTAGTTTCTGCCTAAGAGAACGTGCACATTTTCTCCAAATAGGCCGATGGCAATACAGGCTTTCTGTAATCTCAATAGCCTTGGAAGCCGCAGCGGCGTTTGCTGGAGGAAGAAATGTAGAATAAACATACTCTGCCGCGAAATTCTCAATCTGCCTTTTTACGGAAGCATTAAGAAAAATGGTAAAAGCACCTTGAGAGCCAAGAGCCTTTCCAAGCGTGCCTACAAGGACATCGATATGTTCCAGAACATTTGAATGCTCTGCCAGACCCGCGCCTTTGGAACCATACCAACCGAGGGCATGGGCTTCGTCGAGAATCAGGGCAAAGCCATATTTTTCTCGAAGATTGGCCAAAAATTCTAAGTCGGGGCAATCCCCATCCATTCCGAAGACTGTCTCGGTCGCTACGAACATTGGTCGGTCGGTAATATTTTTACGCAATAGGCCTTCAAGCTCTACAATATCAAGGTGCCGGTAGCGACTGAGGCGAGCCCCGGACGAAAGAATCCCGGCAAGCACACTCTGGTGGACAAGGCGGTCGGCAAACACATGGTCTCCCTTTTGGGGAAGCAGTCCCATCAGGGCGCGATTAGCAGCATAACCGGAATTCCATAGCATCACTTGATCAACCTTAACGGAATACCATGCAGCAATCCGATTTACCAATTCTTCGTGAGATTGGCGAAACCCAGTTACCAAAGGCGCAGATGAAGCCGAACAACCGAAGCGATCAATCGCTTCTCTAGCCGCAGTCTTTACCTCTGGGTGAGTAGCAAGGCCAAGATAATCATTGTCCGCGAGATTAAGAATGCCTCCATCGTTTCTCCAAGTACGGGTATTCCGAGTGAGCCCAACTTCCTCTCGCTCCCTAAGTACCTCCTCGCTGCGCCGGTGGAGAAAGTCCTTCATGCTTGCTCCCACGGAAAGCTGGACTCGACGGGATCAAGATTTCCGTACCTTTGCGTCGCCCAAACGGGTAAGGTCTCGCGAGAAAGTCCTTGTTCGTTCGCGGAACGAGTTATCGAATCCAGCGGACAAGTTTCGTTCAACCAAAGCCCACAAGGGATGGCGCAGTCACCAAGGCGGGAAGCCAAAAGGCGGGCTTGGTTTAGGACGCCTAAACGATTTTCGACCACAAGGATTAAATAATCAACGGGTAGATTCTTGGCGAAATCGAGCCAGTCGAGCCCTTTCTCGTCGATGGGAGTGGCAAGCCCTCCCGCACCCTCAATCAATAGATTCTCACTATGTTCGGAAAAAGATCGAGTCATTGAAACGAGTTTCGAAAAATCCAATTCCTTGCCATCCATCTTGGCCGCTTCGACTGGCGCCAAGGGGTGGCGAAAGTTAAGTAAAGTGTGGGCCTCAAGACTTTCACTCCGGGCGTTGACACAGGTAGAGTCAAGAGGTTCATCAGAACCAGTTTCAATTGGTTTAACATAGCATGTAGAGCCTTCGAAAGAAAGGCGTTGGGCAAGAAAGGCAGAAGCAACAGTCTTGCCGATACCCGTGTCGTTTCCTGAAACGAGAATGGCGAGAGACACAGTATTTTCAGCCCGCCAAGATTGCCGGGGAGGTGACCTCTCTCCCCTGAGCGGCTCGAGCTTCGTCTGGATGAATGTTCCGGAGACCGAGTTTTTCAAGAAGAAGAGAGTCCTCGTCTTGACCGGGATTGGAAGTGGTTAGGAGTTTGTCGCCTAAGAAAATGCTGTTGGCTCCTGCGAGGAAGGAGAGGGTTTGTAATTCTTCGGTCATTTCCGTCCGTCCGGCAGAGAGCCTCACCATGGCTCGGGGCATAAGGATTCTTGCAGTGGCAATCATACGAACAAAGGCGATCCCGTCGACCTGCTCTTGGTCTCCCATGGGAGTACCTTCAACGGGAACCAAAGAGTTAATGGGCACGGACTCGGGCTGAGGGTCAAGATTCGCCAACTCAGCTAACAGCCCAAGGCGGTCTTCCTTGCTCTCTCCCATACCAAGTATGCCTCCGCAACACACTTCCATGCCAGCCTTTCTAACATTAGCTAAGGTCACGAGGCGATTATCGTATGACCGAGTGGTAATAATCTCTTGATAAAACTCCCTAGACGTATCGAGGTTGTGGTTGTAGACGGAACAACCCGCCTTCTTTAGTCGAACAGCTTGCTCCTCTTCCATCATTCCAAGAGTACAGCATACCTCCATTCCCATATCCCTGACGGCGGTAACCGTCTGCAACACTGACTCGTACTGAGGTCCATCCGGAACCTTGCGCCAAGCCGCTCCCATGCAGAAACGAGTGGCACCGGCTTCATGGGCTGCTCGAGCATCACTAAGTATAGAGACCGTATCTAGAAGTGCCTCAGATTCAACGAATGTATTGTAATGAGCAGACTGGGGACAATATTTGCAATCCTCGGGGCAGGCACCGGTCTTGATGGATTTGAGGGCGCAGGATTGTACCCCCGAAGGGTCTTGATGCCGATGGTGAGCTTCCTGTGCTCTATAAATAAGCGTAGTAATCGGGAGATCGTAAATGGAACGAATTTCTTCAATGGTATAGCGAGTCATAGGATGTCCTTGATGAAGGGTGCAGGTTTTTAAGGTAAATCAACTTTAGTATGAAGTCGCCTCGATTGCTTCTAGGGCAGTAGAGCAAAGAAAGGAAATCTCTTCGGCGGAAATGACGATAGGAGGAACGAGTGGCAAAGAATTTCCAAGCGGGCGGAGCAAAAGACCTCGCCCCCGAGCTTCGAGACACACATCCCTCGCAAATCGACTTTCATGAGGAAAAGATGCTCCGGATTCGGGACAAAGCTCCAAGCAAGCGGTCAGACCCCGTTGCCGAATTCGACGAATGCGAGAATGGTTCGAGAAAGTTTCACTTACAACACGACCAAAAACTTCTACGGTTTTCGCAACAGTTCCGGAGCTGATTAGATCTTCCAAAAGCTCGCAACTGCACAGTGCAACAGCTGCCCCCAACGGGTTCGCCGTATAGGTGTGGCCATGATAGAAGGTCTTGTGCTCTTGAAACGGACCGGTAAAGGAGTCAAACACTTCGTTTGTAGTCAAAGTGGCGGCCAAAGGAAGGTAACCGCCCGTGAGACCTTTTGCGAGGCAGAGAAAATCGGGTTGAACCCCGTCCGAGGCACAAACATAAGTTGATCCGAGGCGCCCAAATGCGACAAAGACCTCATCGAGGATCAAGTGTGCACCAGCTTCACGGCAGAGGGCTTCAACCTTGCCGGCAAACCCGGGAGGTTGCTGCATCATGCCGGCCGCCCCTTGTACCGAGGGCTCTAGAACAAGAGCGGCCACCCGTCCTTTTTCCTCTTGAAGAATCCGAGTCAGAGAATCGAGGCTATCGGTATCGTCCGCATGCAGCACTTCCCCGCCACACTCTAAGCAGACGGGGGCCTTGAATCGACGTACGGGAAAAGACCAGCGCCGCCACGGTTCGGTAAAAGGTCCGTCCGCTCCTAGAGCCATTGTCCCGAAGGTATCCCCGTGATAACCCCCTTCCATGACAACAATGACAGACCGCTCGGATTGGCCCATCAATTGCCAATGCCGAAGCGATTGCTTCAGAGCCACCTCTACCGAAGTCGAGCCATTGTCAGAATAGAAGACTTTTTCCAAGCCTGGTGGTGAAGATTTCGCAAGCCGTTTGCTCAAAAGAGTGGCAGGATCATGGGCAAGCCCTAGGTAGGTGGAATGGGCAACGCGATCCAGTTGCTCGACAATGGCTTCGTTCAAAGCGGTCTCCCCATGTCCATGGACATTGGTCCAAGTGGATGCATTACCATCCAAATAGCGATTACCTTCCCGATCAAACAGCCAGCAACCCTTACCTCGCGAGATGCTCAAGGGCGGTAATACTTCACGCTCCATGGTCTGGGCAAAGGGGTGCCACGCGTACTCGCGATCCCATGCATCCTTTTCAGCACTCTCGGCAGAATCTGCCAAGGATACCTGAAGTTCTGTTAAGGGAGGAATCATTTTCCCTTAACTTAACTAAATGCTTATGAAATGTTAAGCTAGAAGAATAAAATCTTTAACAAAAGTGCCGACAGACCACTAAGCCCAGTCGGCAAGGTCGCGAAAACCGTATTTCTCGCCTAGCTTACTTCTTGAAACCGTCGACCTTCGCGAGAAACTTTTGAGGCTCTTTCTCGAACTTGGCTTTGCAGTTTCCGCAACAGAAGGCGACCGACTGACCCTTGTAGACAAATACCTGCGCTTTATCTATCGGCTTGCCCGAGACGGGGCATTTTTTGTTTACGGGATTGCCGGTCTTAACTTGCTTGTCGCCTTTCTTGACCTCCTTCTCGGCCGATGCTGCTTCAGCTTCCCAACCGAGATTAATAACCGGTCCCGCAGAGCGGAGCTTGATAAGTACCGTCCGAAGGCTTGCTTGTTTTGCTTCAACGCCAACATCAAGGTCGTCCTTAACGCCATCCAGTTTTTCCTTTGCCTTTGTATAAGCGTCTGAGGGCTTGAAATCCTTTAGCTTGGCACGAAAAGCACTGGGGTCCTTATCGAATTTCCCTTTGCAATTGTCGCAGCAGAATCCTACCGTTTGTCCCTCTAAAACCGACTTCTTCGCCTTGTCCACATCCTTGCCGGTTACAGGACACTTTGCATTTACCGGCTCCCCTGAGACCGCTGAAGAAGCGGTCTTCTTCAGTTCCTCCTCATGCTTGGCAACTTCCTTCTCCTTGCTTGTACGAAATTGATCGACTTCAACTTTGAGCCGCTTTCGGTCAACCTCAAGTTTGGCCAGTTCTTTGGCATCGACAAAAGCACTTCGGAGATCAGCAGCCCCGGCTTTGGTGACTTCGGTTTGCCAGAGAAATATCTTCTTGAGCTTCTTGAGCTTCTTGAGATGAGCAATCCCTTTGTCGGAAACTTTCGTGCCATAGAGGTTCAAATATTCAAGATTCGCTAACTTTGCCACATGAGCCAAACCGTCATCGGAGACGGAGGTATTCTCGAGATGAAGTCGAGTAACCTGAACGCACTTGGCAACCTCGGCAAGACCGGCATTGGTCACTTTCGTTCGAGCGAGGTTGAGCCAAAGGAGTTGAGGCGATACACCGCCAAGCTTCTTGGCCTGCTCATCATCAAACTGCTCCCCGACATAAGAGGCGTTCACATATAGGGCATTTGTATCTTGGGCGACTGGCATGGTGAGAATGCCTAAGTCTTTCAGTTTGGATAATGCCTTGGCATCAGCGACTGGCACTTTAGGAAGTTTGGGTTGCAGAGCAACAGAAGCGGATACTTTCTTGATCGGGGGGTTCTTCAAGATCACCTCTGCGGCCTTTCTCGCTTCACCTTTAAGGTCGGAAACCTTGGAGTCAAAAGAGGCACCGGCTAGAATCCAAGCTTCGAGAACTTTGAGTTCACCTTTCGTGGCGGGGTTGTGAGGTTCATCTTTGTCAAAGGGGGGCATCACATCATCATCATCCGTTGGAAGTGACATGCGATAATGGAGTTCACTGTCGTCAAGGTTACCTTTGACAATGATTTTCGCTCCCGATCCCTTTCCGCCTTTGAGGAGATCTTTCACAGTATGGAGCCTCAACTTACCTTTATCCTTGGACTGCCCGTGGCAGTCGTAACACTTGGCGGCCAAAACTGGACGAATTACATCATCAAAAACTTTAGCCTTGATTGGGTCAGTCTCGGAAAACAAGTGAGAAGAGAGTGCGACCAGACTCAAGGCTGAAAAGGTGTATGCGATAGTTGTTTTCATGATTAACAGGAAGCCGATTGAGTATATAAAATAATTGGATATTAGAAAGCCCAAGACACTTCATCATTAGGCTTAGGTTGTAAAGACCTCAATGATGATTGGATGGTAAATAATTTTCATGAAAGCTTGAAGAACAAAATGAGGTGACTATTAATGTTGGGAATGAAAATCGACTGGAGCAAGGAGCTGTGGCTAAGCCTACTATTTGTCTGCGTGGGGTTCACGATCTGGCCCTTAATGTGCTATTACGGAGGGAGAGCTCTAACAATTGAATACTTTGAGAGCATGCACCTAAGGGACTGGGCGGAGAGCCGAGTATACGGCCCACTGGCTGACGGAGGCTTGAGGTCATTCTCCAGATTGTTATTTTTACTCGGTCCTTATTTTGCGATGCTGGGATTGAGAATACTACTCTTTAAATTTAGGAAGGAGTAGATCATGCCTCGTGTTACAAACACTATGAAGTCACTCGGGAATCATGTTCTCTTGGTGACGACAGAGATTCGCATAAGCACCCCCTTTTGCCAATAACCTGGAATGCGAGCCTTTTTCTATTATTGTTCCATGATCGAGAAACACAATTTGATCGGCATCACGGACGGTGGAAAGACGATGAGCGATCACCAATGTGGTCCTTCCCTTAACTAGATTGGAAAGCCCTTCCTGGATCTCTCTTTCTGTAACAACGTCCACGCTGGAGGTCGCTTCGTCAAGAATGACTATTGGCGGATTCTTGAGGAGTACGCGTGCGATTGTCAGTCTCTGCTTTTCGCCCATACTTAGGCGTATCCCGCGTTCTCCGATCATTGTATCGAGTTTCCCCGGGAGACTGTTCACGAAATCGAGGGCACAAGACGCCGAAAGGGCTTTCGTTAGATCTTCCTCGGAGGCATTCGGACGGGCTAGTAATAGGTTTTCGCGAACGGAAGCATCGAAAAGGAAAGGGTCTTGGGACACTATGCCTATATTTGCACGTAAATCTGAAAGAGCAAAGTCCTGCAAATTGACACCACCTACGCTTACAACACCCTCCCCAACTTCGTAGTATCTTAGAGCAAGGTTCGCAAGAGTACTCTTTCCAGCACCGGTAGGCCCCACGAGGGCAGTCACGCCACCAGCAGGAAGTTCTAAATTCAGCCTTTCAACCAAAGTTCCCCGTTCGGGATAAGAAAATCGCACATTGCTAAAGCGGATACCGACAGAACCCTTGGGAAAGGGCTTTGACTCCTTCGGATCGCAAATTTCGATTGGATGATCCAAGACATCAAAAACGCGTTCTCCTGACGCTCTGCCAGCAGCGATTAAATTATTAATTCCGACAAGTTGACGAACAGGTTCGTAAAACATATTTGCATACAGCAAAAAAGCAAAAAACTCGCCCTTGGTAAAACCAGGGGCATTCTGAAGAAGAAGATAGGCTC
>Ga0315322_10001056_pt1 | contig 21214 bp, 20 predicted proteins | sample M110021515metaG_FD_203461 | JGI IMG/M metagenome (GOLD analysis project Ga0315322, IMG submission 203461) | Ammonia-oxidizing marine archaeal communities from Monterey Bay, California, United States - M1 100m 21515 | ecosystem: Environmental > Aquatic > Marine > Intertidal zone | place: USA...
TTCTTTCCCGCCGACCCCCATCAGGCCCAATACCAGGCGCATCGCCTTGTGTGCTATCAGTCGTCGTCTCTTCGGGTTCATCCATGTCACTCATGACAATCCGTTCAACATTGGAAACAGGAAACGAATAAATCGGCGGTCAACGAAGATCATTGATCGCAAAAGATGGTGCAAGGTCGCAGGGATCAATTGTGGATCTCGGTCCCCACGCCACTGGTCGTGAATATCTCGAGCAACAGCGAATGCCGCAAGCGACCATCAACGATGTGAATTTTCCGAACACCACGCCCCAACGTCTCGATACATGCCTCAACTTTGGGAATCATGCCGGCATCAATCACTCCTTCATCAATGAGTTGGCGAGCATCGTCCGCCGAGAGAGAGTGAATGATCGTGTCGGGATTTTCTTTATCTCGTCGGACACCATTTACATCTGACAGAAACACTAATTTTTCAGCACCGAGACTCTGAGCAACAGCCATGGCCGCAGTGTCTGCATTCACATTGTAACGCTCCCCGTTCGCTCCTTCGCACATGGAAGGGATGACAGGTACCTGATCTGTGTAAGACAGTCCCTCGATGACACTGCGTTCAACCCGAGTGACTTCACCGACAAAACCAAGATCTTCTTCGGGACCGGTTGCCAACTTCTTCCCAAACAGGACGTTAGTAGTTTCAAACGAGAGATTCATCCCTCTTCCCCCTAACCTCTCAATTTCCTCCGTCAGAAAGACATTGAGTTCTTTGGCAAGCACACGCTGCACCACTTCGAGGGTGGCCTCGTCAGTGACTCGGCGGCCACGCACGAACTGAGCTTCAATTCCTGCTTCGGCCAAAGCTCGGTTGATAGCTCTCCCACCACCATGGACAATAACCGGCTTCATCCCCACGGATTCCATGAAGATCACATCCAGTAAGATGTGCATGAGGGCTGATTCGTCATCAAGCAGACTACCACCCAGCTTGATTACGGTCGTTTTACCGCGAAAACGTCGAATCCAGCCCATCGCCTCGATCAGCGTATTTGCTTTTCCGATTGCTTCATCCACGCAGAAATCTCCAGTTTCACCGACCAGTCGCTTCGCGATTGTCGATTTCATAATCCACGCGAGGGGGCTAATGGGGTTTTCGGGAAGGGAAAAACCGATCAATTTAGAGTCGGCCCGAGAAAGGGTCAATTGAGAACCCCCGTTTGAAACGGCAGAGAACAAGGAAAGCCCGTATGAGTGTGCAAAAACTTGCAGTAATTGGCGGCGGACAGATGGGCCGCGCATTGGTTGGGGGAATTGTGGCGAGCGAGGTTATTTCAGCCTCGCAAGTCGTTCTCGTGGAACCAGATGCCGTCAGTCGCCAATGGTGGACAGATCACCACCCCTCGATCAGCTTTGCAGACTTAGCCTCAGCGATCTCACAATGCGATGCTGCTCTACTGGCGGTCAAACCCAATATCCTGCTGGAAGTGATCGACGAAGTCCGCCCTGCATGGCAAAACAAGCTGGTAATTTCAATCGCGGCAGGCATCAGCCTCGATGACCTCAGCCACGGCCTTGGACACTGCAGGGTTACCCGGGTGATGCCCAATACGCCTAGCTTGGTTCGTCAGGGGGCAAGCGGCTATTGTTGCGGCAGCGAAATTTCCCCAGAAGACCGAAACTGGATTCAATCAGTACTGGATTCGGTCGGGCTGGCGGTCGAGGTCGCGGAAACTCAAATGGATGCTGTGACGGGCCTCAGCGGCTCGGGACCTGCCTATGTGTGCATCGTGATTGAGGCTCTCGCCGACGGCGGTGTGCTAGCCGGCCTGCCGCGTCCACTGGCATTGAAACTCGCCACCCAGACGGTACTTGGCACTGCTACCATGATTGCAGAGACAAAACGCCACCCGGGAGAACTGAAGGATGCAGTAGCCAGCCCCGGAGGTACCACGATTGAGGCAATCTCTGTTCTGGAACAGAATGGGATACGCGGAGCACTGATCGAAGCAGTGGCGGCCTCGGCAGAGCGCAGCCGGGAAATGGGAGAAGATGACTGAGCATGCCACCTTGGATTGGGCAGGATAATTCAATGACCGTGCTGGGGCGGACCGCGAAAAGCTGCCCCGACCCCAACCCTGCTATTTCCAGTTGAAAATTTCCAAATCAGCTTATTATCAAGATTCCAAAATATGACTTCACCACTCATCAAGATCGACGATAAACATATCCCGCTTTATCGAGTTGTTTGGGTCAGCGACGTCCCTCACTTCTGCGGCGAACCTGACTGCATGCACGAAGGCGACTATGAAGTCAGACTGGATGTGGACGACTCATTGTGGACCAATACCACTGGTCGAAACGAGGTTCTGAAATCGCTGGCTCGTTGGTGCGGTGATACGAAACCAGACGATGAACAGGGACCAGACCAAACCGATTGGTAACCAGCCGAACCCACACACTCGCCCAGCGACCGTTCCACACCGTCTAGCTGTGCTAGCAAACAAAGTCGCTGCGTCTTTGACGAGCCAGAAAAATCGCGTCGCCGACAACATTACGCAAATGAAGCCTCATTCGCAGCCATTCATTGTCCGCAGTGCTATGGATGCGGACGCCAGTGACTCGAATGGGCAAAAATCTCAGTCAAAGAACTGCTTCGGCAGATCAATCGCTTCATCCGCGACCAGAGACGGGATGCCCCCGCGTATGGGGTAGACCCGATTGGCTTTGCTATTCAGCAGCGCGGCATTCAGAGGAGTACCGATGCGTTGATCAAGCCGGTCCCGCAAATCACCAGATTCAAGAGCCAAGTTGACGCGGCGAACCTTGTCATCAGCGAGCAATTGCAAATGGCTCCCGTCCACCGGACAACGCAACATGTCTATCAATTTTGAATCGAGCATCGATTTTCCCTCAGCTAAGGTGTCTGGTAGGGCCGAAAAATAGTGGAAGACGGAAAATGTAACCGTCCAGGGATTCTCGCATCTGAGCTGATCTCTACCCAAGGTTACATCACCAGCGATATCACAACCATCTGTCCGTATCACAGGCGAGGGATTGCCATGACTGGTCGGATCTTATCCAAGGTTGCCTGCCGACTCATTACGTTGGTAACAGCAGCAACCAGCATCACTTTGATAACCGCTGAGGCGACTGCCCAGACAGGTTTCTACACTGATCCTCAAACGGGGATCGTTTACCGGAAAATAAGCCGAACGGTCGAAAAGCCGGTGGTGGAGACCAAGCTCCGACAGCAAACCGAAGTCGTCTATCGTCCACACACGATCACAGAAACGACGCCAGAAAACCGAACGGTGATGACGCCCGTCGTCGAGTACAAATGGAAACCGAAGCTGACCGGTCGTTGGAATCCGTTTCGCCCACCTTCCATTCGCTACGAGAAAGTGCCTCTCACGACGTGGGAAGCACGAACCGAGGTGGTCCAAAAGACGAAAACGACAACGCAATGGGTCGCCGAAAACAGAACATTAGAAATCCCAACAAAAACAGTTCGCACTTCGCGCGAGCACTCAGTCGCCTATGAAGCGGTGGGTCGCGTGAACCCGAGCAACCTGCCAGCGAGTGTTGCAGCAAGGCTACAACCGCTCGGCAGCAACACCCCGTTTCAATCGCTTGACCCAGCAAATCTGGCGGTCACCACTTTCTCTCCTCCTCGAATTGCAGCCAGCACCGTCTCGACCGTCAATTCGCGAATCCACACACGAAACAGCACGCAGAACGGGATGGCCGCGCACGAGTTGACTCCGGGTACAACCAAGGCTCCGGTCAACACCAACGGCATCGCAAATCAAAGACCACTACCGATGTTCAGGTAAGGCAGCCGCAGCCACGCTGGCCGATGCCTCGGTATCAGAGAAATGAACCGGCATCAAATCCCTTGTTACAGCGGGTCCCTTGTTACAGCGGGTCCCTTGTTACAACGCGCACAAAAAGAGCCCCTCCGGCACAAGACCGGCGGAGCTTTCTTTATCTGAATCACCGATTGCCGAAGAACTACTTGAGTTCGACGCTTCCACCAGCTTCTTCGACTTCACCTTTGACCTTCTCGGCCTCTTCTTTGGAGACAGCCTCTTTGAGGGTTGCGGGAACCCCTTCGACCATCTTCTTGGCTTCCATTAGCGAGGCACCTGTCAAGTTCTTGACAACTTTGACGACGTTCAACTTTTTATCGCCGAAGCCAGTCAAGACGACATCAAACTCAGTTTTCTCTTCTTCAGCAGCGCTACCATCGTCGGCAGCAGTCATCATAACGGCACCACCACCGGCAGCAGGCTCGATGCCATGCACGTCCTTCAGGTAGTCGCTCAGCTCTTTGGCTTGCTTGAGAGTCATTTCGGCGATTTTGTCGCCCATTACTTTGGTGTCATCGCTGAATTCTGCGACGGCGGTTTCTTCAGACATAGGAAATACCTCGAAAACAGTTGGGTGATTTGATAATTAAGGGGTAACGGCGCCAATGCGGGCCGGGCGAAGGATTATTCGTCCCCTTCGCCTTTCTTCTTGATTTGGCTGTTGAGCATTTTTCCGGGACCGAGCATCGCTGCAGAAAGCTGCGCTCCTGGTCCAAGAATCTGCCCGACAAGCATCGAAATCTGTTCTTGCCTACTTGGCCATTTGCTGACTGCCTTCAGACCATCAGCATCGAGCTTCTCGCCGTCCATGACGCCGCCATCAGCGACGAAATGATCGAATTTTTCCGAGTCCTTGTCGAGCTCAACCAGCTCTTTGACTAAGGACACAAAATCACTCGACCCCCAACAAATGCCGATTTGGCCCGCCGCACCCTCGAAAGCAGTGGCGAGATGTGTTCCCTCGGTAGCCCTTCGGGCCAACGAGTTCTTCACGACCAGCATGTGGATGTCTTTTTTGTCGAGCTCACCGCGTAATTCGTTGGTTGTATTTGCGTCCATCCCGACGCATTTGACCAACACCGCATCGTCGACTCCTTCGAGCCGGCGACGTATGTCGCGGGTAACGAGCTCTTTGACGTATTTACTCATCAGATTGGTTCACTTGATACGATCGTTTCGATCACTAACTGGGCCGTTTTTCCGTTCTCTGCAGATCGGAACTATGAGGCGATTCGAACACTCGGGCTCATCGTGCCACAAATTGCCACACCTTTGATATAGGTGCCTTTGACGCTTTGTGGTTTCATCCCCTCGATAAACTTGACAAAGGCTGAGATGTTTTCGATCAGCTTTGCAGCATCGAAACTCATCTTTCCAACCATGGCATGGACGTTACCGCCCTTATCGTTGCGGAACTCAACTTTACCCGCTTTGTACTCGCCCACTACTCTGGCGACGTCGGGTGTCACTGTTCCGGCACGCGGGCTGGGCATCAGGCCTCGAGGTCCAAGCACACGCCCAAGAGGCCCAACCAGGCCCATCATATCGGGAGCAGCAATACAGACATCGAAGTCAGTCCAGCCATCTTTGATTTTCTTAGCCAGATCTTCCTGACCTACTTCATCGGCACCCGCCTCTTCTGCGGCGGTTGCGGCGTCACCCTTGGCAAAAACAATCACTCGCTGGGTCTTTCCGATCCCATTTGGCAAAACCAAACTTCCGCGAATGATCTGATCTGCTTGGTTGGGATCAACTCCCAAACGCATGTGAATTTCGACCGTCTGATCAAACTTAGTCGAATCGTATTTTTTGAGTGCATCCACCGCATCCGAGAGCGGAAGCGGGTTTGCAGGCTGTTTTTCAAGCGAAGCGCGGTAGCGCTTTGATTTTTTACCCATCGGGTCACGACTTTCGTTAGGTCGGGTGGTTTGGCGAATTCACCAGTCCCAGTGAGTGTCACAACAAACAACTCACGCAGCGGCAATTTCTCCCACATCTCGCGGCCGATCCACGAGCGACAAAGACTTTCGCTGACAAAGCGGAGATCGTCAACGGCAATCAAGCGTTCTCAGCGGAGTTTTTTAACAAATTCAGCTCTCGGAGTGATCCGGCGGGACCACTCCACCACAATTCATCGTCACTCGCAGGCAGTCACCCGACCCTGAGTTCCCAACAACCGCCAGGATTCTTGGTTTGATCTCAAACTCATATCACTGCCCAGTCGAGAGCCCCATCTCGTTAAAAAGTCACGTTTCTGCTTAGGAATCAGGCGGAGTTGCCATGAATCACTGCAGCGAGCACCCCCACTTAATGACCACGGAATGCAAAATCCCCTCGTGGGGGACGCCTCTGCATCACCCAAATTCTCATTGCCTGCCCCGTCTGCGGTAAAGCCCGAGGCGTCTGTATTGCTGGCAAGCCGAGTCGTCCAAAGCTACAAAGTTACTCTCAGTTCACTCGTCAATCACGGTGCCGGGATCATTCATCGCCGTTCCATGATCTACCATCTTCTCACCGGAAGCAGAATTGCCAACGCCACCCGATTTCCCTTTCTCTGAATCCTCCGCAGACACAAGAGATCCACGCTCATCTAATTCTGGACAAGTCAGCAAAACCATTTTGCGTCGTAAACCCAAGTCGAGGAACGCGGCTCGCGTGACCGGTTTGACCCGTTTCTTTTCTGCCAAATTGAAAAGACGGAACTCCGTCGCCTCACATGTTTCGAGGGGCAAAGCTACCAACATGGTCCGCTTACTGGTTTGGATCAGATAAACACCATCGCCAACAACATCAAGTTCATTTTCAACAGGCCGAAAACCGAAACGACGACCGATCAAATCTAGTTTCGCATCACCTTCACAATTTACAAATTCTTTCAGAAGTTGCGATGAAAAATCTGCTGCGACAGCAGGTCTTTGGGGACCATTTGAGCCTCCTGAGTACACCTCATTGGGATCTTTCGGAAGTGGCCCATCACCGATCGAGTCAAAATCCGAGTACGAATCCAATCCCGCATCATCGCTAACAGGCGTTGGTTCCTTGACCATTGCCGCTTCACTGGACGAGCTTATTGGTGGGTCAGTAACTGCTTGTGCCTGTTCTGCGACACTCTGCCGCTCGCGTCGCCCCTCCTCACGCTGCGACAGTTTCGTTAGCACTGGCAAAATTTCATCAAAGGCATCTAACGTTTCCTGCGCTTTTTCCTGCTTACGTTTTGCTTTCTTAACTTGACGATCACGATCTTTCGCCTTGGCATCAATCGTTTTTTCAGGATCCTGTCTTAGAACACGATGCCTACTCTCTGCAAAACTCGCTCTGGCCTCCGCCATCTTCAAAAGCGAACTCTCCATTTTGCGTTCCACAAACAAGGCGCGAGCATCCAGCACCGCAGTCGCACAACGACTGCCACGAAGCAACTTGTAAAGATTTTGAAAATCATCTGCATCCATTTTCTTAAACTCATTCTTGTCTTCACACGAAGCCAGACAACGCTTAGTCCAACAACGAAGTAGTTGGGCAGAAGTACTGGATGCAGTGATCTCGCAAAACATTGATTCGTCTGCACACTCGTGCCGATTGCGAGAGCCCCCAAAGCCCTGCAGATTTGCAAAAATCCTCACACGGGACCGAGTCGCTGTGTCCCGTCAGGTGACATCGTAGCCCATCCCAGATTGCCATGCTCCGCCCCCCGAATGGAGTACGCGACACGAACGATCAACGAATGCAGCCACCCACCCCCTGACCCTCTCGCAAACTCGGTTAGGTCACAAAAACAGCGTAGATTGCCTTAGAATCACCATATATTTGCATCCTTGAGCTGCTTGGTTGCGGTTCCGGCCCAATCACGATTTGCGGCAGGCGATGCAGGGCTGGGGTGAAGAATCCGAGCTAACTGAGCTTCGTAACCAGCTTTTACCATGGTTCGTTCAAGGCACTTCTCTGCGTATGCCCCGACCCCAACAACGATTTCCGGACGCAGCACCTGAAAGACCCTCGCTAGATGCTTTTGGCACGCGGCATCCAGTAATTCTCGTTCGGTCGCGGGCAACTTATCCGGGGTTCTATTCCGTCCGCTCTCTTCCATGAACACGAGAGGACAATAATTTGCGATGAAGTGATCAGCGAAAAATTCATTTGGATGAGCATATCGCTCCCTGAACAATCCCCAGAGCCTGCGGCCACTGACTTCGCTCCGCTTGGATTCAAATCCGAGCACAGGACGCTTAGGGTGCATGTTCGGGGGACTCTTGACCGGAACATCGATACCAATCCAATCTCGAACGGCACTCACTTCTCCGAATGGAACACCAGTCTGAGCCATTCCCCATGGCCCGGGATTCATCCCCAACAACAGCACTCGTACTCCTTCATCGTTGATACGTGACAGATACAGCTCGTGTGCATCCCAGGCATAACGCAGCGGGTTGTAGACGTGTGTGACCGGTTCTGCAAATGAAATCAAATCAACATCTCGTCGCAGCCGTTTTGCAGCTGCAATGAGTTTTTTCCTTGCACCGGATCCCCCTGTCTTCATCTAACATCACCTTTCAACGTACGCCTCAAGAATATTAACCGACTGGAGACAACACGCACTGAATACCACATGGACGTTTGGCGATACACGAATAACACACAGGCAGACCAAATTCGGCAAGTCAACATCCCTGTTTGGCTAGACACCGAGATACTCTTCAACCGCATCACGAATCACAGCGGCATCAACCAGCCTGGCTGACCATTTTTCAACAGCGCGTTGCAGAACGCCGATTTGCAAATCGGACTGAGTTAACAACTGGTAGCCCAATTCTTTGATTGAATCCTGTTGCGGATGGCAATGCGATAGATCGATCACAACAGTGGACCCATCATCCGCTGGCCACTCATCAAGCTCCAGTTCGGGAGGTCCACTTAAGTCGTCCACTACAAGAATTGCCTGCGCAGCTTCGATCGCCTCAGGTTTGACATTGCCTGAAACCTTTGCGACACCTAGCGATTTCACATTCCATGAAGAGCTTGGTCCACAATTACCAAAACAGAGATTGCCTCCCCCTGCTTCGGACGCAAGTTGCTCTTCGACCCACAAAAGACGCTCGTCACTGCCTAGAAATCGCCCGTCGTCGCCGCGAACAAGGCAATCGATCGCTACACCCTCAAATCCAAACTGCTCCGCATACCAAGTCGACGCTGCTTCCTTAACGGTGGGATCAATCAAGACACCAGAGATTCCTGTGACGGCAAAGCCGTTCAGAGCCGCGGCGATGTCGCACGGTGGAACGTCAAAGGAGAGCACACGCCAATCGAGTCCAAGGGAGGCAATTGCCCGCTCCAAAGCAAATTGCGAAGGATTTCCCGCAATTGGATTTCCAATGACCGTCAATAAAGGTTCTGTTGTACCGTCCATGTTCACAGCGACAGGAGTGAGATACCGTGTTAATGTGGGGTGGTGGGAGCAAAACAGTCGCCGCAAAGCAGCCAGCTGAATTTCATGTCAACATACCGTAGTCCGAGCATCAATGGCATGACGGTTGTTATCGTGGCCGGCTGGGTTGTGATCAATTTGGCTCTCTTTCTGGCTGCTCAATCATCGAGCGGCCCCCCCGAAACGCCGCTCACTGCAAATTCCAACGCTTCCTCACCCCTTCTGATTAATACCGTGGGCCGAAGCTGGATGGCTGGCACTATTTTTGGGCTGATTGCCTCTATTTCCTGGCTTGCGACCAGCGTCAGCAATTCCTTTGCCCGTTTCTCAATCCGCATCATGGCCGGCGTTGGCTGCGTTCTGCTGCTTCCCTTATGCAGCACGCCCGACCTTCTGCGCCATGCCCTTGGCGTCAGCGGTCTTATTCTCGTGCAGCCATTCATCTTCCTAGCCTTAGCCATCCCCGACTGGGGCATCTCGTTCGCTCGGTTCACTAGACTTCCCGGGTTGAACCAGAAAGAAGAGACAAGCCAAAAGCCAAAGCTTCCGCAGTTTCACGTTGGAGAGCTCATCACTCTGACAGCATTGGTCGCCTTGTTGCTCGCAGCAAGCAGGCTCTACACGCCCCCAGTCGCCAGCCTTGTGTACTGGCCTGTCCTGATAGGCAGCTGGCTCGCGCTGCAGACAATTGCTGGCCTCACGATTCGAGTGGTGATGTTTCGTCAACTTCAGATTCTCTTATGCCTGTTACCACTAATTGTTCTCACGGCGTTCGGTCTGGCGAACGCCCAAGGATTTGTATCCGACAGTCCTTGGCAAGCTGGCGTCTACTTCCGACTCTACAGCTTCTCCCTAGCTGGCTTTGCCTTCAGTATTGCCGCCCTATGTTTATCGCGTGCTCCGACTCATTTTCCCGATGCCCCAGCAATGTCAACCGGTAGTTCTGCAGAGATGCAAAGCCCCAACTGCAGTAAAAAGGCAAACGAGAAATAAGCCTACACCCAAGCAAGTAATGATACCTCCGCTTCCAAGCCAAGTGCAATGTTACCGCGACCTGCAGAATCGGTAATTTGGGTAGCAACGTCACGCCGAGGGTGTTGAGCTGACGAAACTCCCGAAGAGGTCTTGCAGCAATGGCTGCAGTTTCACGCCTCAGTTGTTTCCCGGCATCCCCTAGCTTCCCTGGTTCATGTCATGCGTTGGTTTATCGCTGCCACTCTGATTGCGTGCCTTTCCCCGACGCTGCCTGCACATCATCCAGACAAAGAAAATCACCCTGTGCATCCGCGGATCGACTTGATTGGGCCTCTGGGCGACCGGCTGCCGCCTTCCTACCGACGTCGCTACAACCGCCCAAGCAATATTGCAGGAAAAATTTCCTACTACATTGCACCTAGCAGCCTTGAGGCAATGTCTTGGCATGCCTCAAAGCACCGTAACGCTTACAAGGACCACAAGCCCCGCACGGTCATGCACTATTTTTACCCGAAACCGTGGGAAGTGCTGAAAATCGGACCCCGAATCAACACAGTCAACATGGCAGACATCAATAAAAGGCCATCCGCACTGCCCGAGTTTGAGGCTAACGAAACACTTCAGGACGTGATTCAAAAAGAGGACGACGCGCTGCAGCTGCTGCAGACCGCACCAGAGGAAGGTGCTTCCCCCTCCGATCAACCGCTCTTGCCTGCAGAGTAGAACCGGTTCCGACTTATCCAACAAATGTTCGAGAGCAACAAGTTACCCTAACTCGACATTGCTCCTGTATTCTGCGAAAAATAGTTTCGCGAACCCGTAGTCACGTCTCGATACACACGATGCGAAGGGTCAGGAAAACACCGAAACCTTCAAACGAGCGTCATATTGATGCCGCTGCATCAATTTCCTGCACGCTTTGCGTCCAGCACGCATTGCAAAAGGCTGGATCACCCGAGAACCGATCCACTTTTTTTTGCAGAACCGTCAAAGTTTAACACCAGATGCTCCGATACATCTCATTGGACGAGGTTAGCTCGGGTTTCTGATTCGCTTTGAAGCGTCAGTTAGTCGGAGCAGACATCGTGGGGGGCTTCCACACTCGGCCAGTACGGGAACACGCTGAATCGCGCTGTGCGATGAAAGGATGGTGTGTTTCACGACGGCACGACCCCGGAAGTCCAGCGGATGAGTCGCTCGCTTTTAAAACAAACCACCTATCTGCAGTTGTTGCTAACCATTCTCTTAGCAACGGGATGTGCACCCACACAACCATTCTTCCTGCACGAATCGCCCGATTTACAGTACTACCTGAATAGTGCAACGCAAATCGAATACCCCGACGTTGAAGTCGAGAGTTTGGCAGAGACAACCGAGACTCATCGCCCACTATCCATTGGCAATCATGACTATCAGTTCTGGGACCTCACGGTAGAGGACTGCGTATCGATCGCCCTGCAGAACGCAAAATTCTTTGTCACTACCAGTGGCAATGCAGAATTTCGCCAAAACATCGCCGCTCAATTCACAAGTGCCTCAGCTGATCAACTGGGCAGCATTTACGATGTGGCCATTCAGCAGGCCACAACTCAGTCCATTCCTTTGACGGTTGACGGCAACGGCAATCGCATCCTGCCTCGCGGTGTCCAGCGAGCAAATCAGATTGGCGGAGTTGAAGACGCGCTTTCTGAGTTTGATGCACAAGCGAGTGCTTTCTTCGACTACAGCACGACCGATAGACCTCGCAACACCGGTCGCAGCTCTGTTTCGCAAACATTTTTCCAAGGGCAAGATGCAACACAGCAAAGTGCAATCAGTAAACGCTTTGCTACTGGCAGCGTAGCTACTTTACGTCAACAGGTCATCTACTCACGAAACAACCTTCCTCTCGGTGGCCCCAACTCAGCATCACGACAATTGGCAAGTGACTGGACCGCTACTCTGGAAGCACAGATTCAGCAACCGTTGATGCGTAATCGCGGAACACTCGTCAACCGAATTCCCGTTGTGCTAGCCAGTTTGAACGAAGACGTCTCAATCACGGACTTTGAGGTTCAGGTTCGCAACTTGGTACGTGATGTCGAAGTTGCTTACTGGAATCTCTATGTCGCTTACCGAAGTGTTAATGCAGCAATCATCGGTCGTAACAGTGCAATTGCAACGGCCAAGTTTGCCAAGCTGAACTACGACAACGGTACGGGGACAAAGCAAGAACTGGCTCAAGCAGAGGAACAGTACTATGGTTTCCGAGCCCGCCTATCCTCAGCTTTAGCTGGGTCGAACATGCCCGGCGATGACCGCTTTGGCGTCTATGGCTACGAACGTGTGATGCGAGAATTGATGGGACTGGCGGCCACCGATGGACGGCTGATTCGACCGATTCAGGAACCAAGCCTTGCACGACTCGAGTTCGACTGGAATGAAAGTGTCGTTCAGATGCTCTACCTGAGTCCTGAACTGCGAAAAGCAAAGACCTTTATCAAGCAACGTGAGTTGGAACAGGTCTCCGCCAAGAACCAGATTCTCCCCGAAGTCAACTTGTCACTGCTTTATCGATGGGTTGGCGTGGGCGACACACTCGGGCCTCCTCAACGACGTGATGCACAATTCCCCAGTCCTGCCAGCAGTGCTTTGGGCAGCCTCACGAGCGGTGATTACCAGGAAGGTGTTGTCCGGCTTGAAATAACGCCACCTGCCATTGGTGCCCGACGTGAACTAACGCGGATTCGGGGTACTCAACTTCGACTTCAACAATCCCGAGCTTACCTACAGGACGCAGAACGACTGCTTGTCAGTCAACTCAGTGATGCGGTTGCGAAATCCGCAACTCACTACCAACTCGTTCAAACCAACGCGATGCGTTGGCAGGCTTCTGAGCAGGAAGTGGAAGCTCGGTTGGCTGAATACAAAGGCGGCCGAAGTCCAGTCAACGTCGTTCTGCAGAGTCAGCAACGGCGAGCGGATGCTCAGATCAGCTACTACCGTGCCTTGGGCGAATACAACAAATCCATCAACTATGTTGACTACCTCAAAGGCACCATGCTTGCCAACAACAACATCACTTTGGCAGAAGGACCTTGGAACAAAAAGGCTTATTGGGATGCACTTGAGCGTGCCCGTGAACGCAGTGCTGGCAAACGACACTACGGTGGCGTCACACGTCCGGGTGTTGTGCGACGCGGCCCAGTCCTTGATGCCGAAAATGCTCTGGAAATCGAAGGCGGTGGAACCCTGCTTGAGGAACAACTTGACAGCGAGGGGATTCAGATGGAGCAAGCTGACCAAATGCAGATGGAACTGCTTCCGTCCGGTCCCATTGAGGTTGACGACACGCCGCTAGGTGAGCTTGGTTCATCGCAAAGCGAAATGCTGGCACCGAAGCGTAGAAACCGAGATACAAGGTCACAGCCAACGCCTCTGCCAAACCCCGAAGCGACGGCTCCAAGCAATCCACAAAGCCAATCGATTTTGAAGCCAAATCAGACACCTAAGCCGATTCAAACGATCGCTCCGATGAACTACGAAACCAACACCGACATCGACATCGACTTATCTCCTGTGCCTGTGCCCAGAAAACCTCGCCCAAAAAAGTAAACCACTACCGTATTCCGTAGGGCGGAGGCTCTACGAGGACTGCCCACTCGCGTCGGGAATGACAGTCCTCGTAAACGAACAGCTCGAGTATTGCCATTTGGCAACTCGAGCTTTTCGTCGTTTCCTGTCAGCTTCTCTGCAGCAACTTGGAATCCGGCCTCTTTAAAATTTACGCACAGAACAGAGCTTGACGCACAGAACAGGCATCTGACCGTAAAAGAGGCAAAAGACACCCGCGTGTTAGCAAAATCAGTGCAAGGTTGAGTCGATAACCCTCACCTAAAACCAGCCCAGAAAGATCACGATCTCTGGCACGCGGCAATCTCAAGCTTTCTAAACAGCGGTCAATTCCGGCCCCATTTCACTCAGTGGGGCGGGCATCAATACATCACAGGCGGCAACCAAACGAATATTTTTACATCTCGACAATTGAAATTGACGTGGCTGTTCACGGCACAGGCAGAGTCCTAAAAACCGGTAACTGCCCATGAAGCGAATGGGGCTCACAAAACGATGAGTCCGATTACCCTTGGCGTCAGCGTAATCCATTTCGATCACGTAACTGTCTGAATCCTGCATGGCGCGGCGGAGAATACGGTTCATCATGTGCCCTCTTGAAGTCTTCGGCTGCTGTCTCAACACTTCAGTTATTCGTTGTTGGCGTGACACGTCTGGTCCGAGCCTGAAAAGATTCCTCTCAGATCATCAAAAACGCCCCTAAAAGCACCTCCGCCGCCACAGCCACGGATCCACAAAATGGGGCAATGAAATATCAGCAACAATCGCACAGCGGCCCAAGGCAGACCCAACGACTCGGAAAGCAATCGACAGAAACGCGAACTACACCGGCAAACCAATCCGTTGAATTCGGTGGTTACTGCTATCCAGAATGTGCACTCGATCTCGCGAATCGACCACCACACCCCACGGCTGGTTCAGGCGGCCTGGTTCAAACCCGGAACCACCCCAACTGGCAATCCAATTGCCAGCAGGATCGAAACGTTGCACACGATCATTTTTGTATTCAATGACGAGCAAACTTCCATCACTGGCGAAGGCAAGGTCATAGGGATAGAAAAATTGCCCCTGCTGATCACCGGGCTGGCCCCAGATGTCGATCAATTCCGGTATCTCGGGGGTAAGATCAAATCTTTGAATGCGGTGGTTGCAGGAATCAGCAACCCAAAGCACATTTTCGCGAACAACCAAACTTTGTGGCCGAACAAATTTCCCCGGTTCGGTACCGTTCCCACCCCACTGCATCAAGAAATTTCCATCAGGATCAAATTTCTGGATACGATCGGAGGCGTTGTACTCACCGATGTAAAAACACCCGCTGGCATCACAGACCGCATCAGTGACGAATGCAAAATCACCTGGAAGGTGACCTGCAGTGCCACCAATCTGTTCCTCCGGATGCAACGTTCCATCCAACGAATAGGAGAGCATTCGGTAGTAATGGGTGTCAGCAACTAAAAGTCTTCGGTTATCTACGACTGCCTCCGAATCATCCGATTTGGACTCGGGCTTCGCAGCATCACCCCTGATTGTCTGTATCGCCAACCCCGTAGGCCTGCCGTTGCTCGTTTCCGGGGTGCTCCAGAAACATATAAAGTTTCCATCCGTATCAAATACTTGAATGCGGCCGGTCGTATCGACGATATAAAGCCGATCCTCATCATCAATCGTAATCGCTCTGGGTTTCAAGAAGCGTCCTTCGCTCATTCCGCGTCTACCCCACACAAGGTCGGGCAGCGGCCCTTGTCCGGTCGGGACACAACCAACCGAGGCAAAGCTGCTCAATGCGGCAACGCTTGCCAAATCACACAAGACTTTTCGGCGATTTGGCTGGTTCATAAATTGAAGCGTCGGGCGACTTGTGAAGACATTTCCAGAACTCCTACAATGGTCGCACATGGGCAGTGACCACCGCTGCCTAGTATATCCGGTAATTACATATTTCGCGTGGTGATAGAACGGTAATTCGAGCCGTGACCGGACAGTCGAACTGCCAAAAGCATCAAACAACAACTTCAATGAGTCCCTAAACTCAGTGCTTCACAAGTGTTGAGGCATCTGCCCAACTTGGCACCAAACCATCACAATGTCGGCTTTGCAGAACGTTACCCACGTGCCAATCGTCATCCAAAGTCACGAAGCTCCGCAAGAAAACGCGGGCAATATATCCACCGCAAGAGTGACTTCCCAATCCAACAATGCCTCCTAAGCTTCTGTTTTCAAAAGCCAATTCCTCCGTGATGCCATCATGCTGAAAACACTCAACCTTCGCGCGACAGATGACCCACGGGACATCATTCATCGCACGGTTCAGGCATTGGTGGAGGGGAAAGTGGTCGGCGTTCCTACGGACACAGTCTACGGACTTGCTGTGGACGCTTTGTCAGACACGGCGATCGAGGAACTGTTCCGGATTAAAGGCCGTCAAGCCGACATACCGCTGGCAATCTCGGTTGGGAGTCGCGAAGCAGCGGAAGATTTCCTCTGCGAGCCTTCACCTTTGGTCAGACGTTTAAGCTATCGATGCTGGCCAGGCCCCTTGACGCTTGTTGCACCTTGTGAATCTCCGACATCGGCGGTGACGCAACTGCCGGAATCGGTACGAAAGCGAATTACAGGAGATTTTGGCTGCGTTGGTTTTCGGGTGGTGGATCACCGTGTACTCGCACACATTCATCGATTTTTATCGGGTCCACTGGTTTTGACGAGCGCCAATGTTAGCGGCAAAACCCCTCCCACGACTGCAAAAGGGGTCTCCGATCAGTTAACCGATTCTTTACCACTGCTGCTCGATGACGGGCCAACCCGTTATGGTGGAGCCTCGACGGTTGCCCGAGTTCAGGGGAACCGCTTAGAAATTCTTCGCGAAGGTGCCATTGAACGTGCTGCCATGAATCAATTTGTAAAACCTGTGATCGTCATCGTTTGCACTGGCAATACATGTCGCAGTCCGATGGCAGAAACCCTCCTCCGCGAGCAACTACGCCAGAAGTTGGGCAGCGAGGATGCTGTCCGTGTGCTGTCTGCGGGCGTTGCGGCAGGCGCTGGCAGTGGAGCAAGCCCACAAGCCGTTGAGGTGATGGGCACACGTGATTTGGACCTGACTGGCCACAGCAGTCGCCCTTTGGACGACGCAGTGATGAATGTCGCCGACTTGATTCTGACGATGACACGCGGCCATCGCGCCGCGATTCTTGCTGCATGGCCGAATATGCAAGACCGCGTTCACACGCTCAGACGTGATGGTGGTGACATCACGGATCCTGTCGGTATGCCAGTCGAAGTTTACCAATCGTGCTCAGAGCAGATTGATCAAGAACTTACAGCGTGGCTGGAAGCTTTGGGTGATGATTTTTTCCCAGACAATGCCTCAAGCAACGAATGAGGTCAGAGATGCTCAAAGTAACAATTGCCAGTGACCATCGTGGTGTGCACATCAAAGACCGGCTCATCCAGGCACTGCAAGCTCATGAATTCACGGTAAGCGACGAAGGGACGGACTCAGAGAAATCCGTTGACTACCCGGATTACGCCCAAGAGGTCGCCAAGAAAGTCAGCAGCGGCGAAGCCGATCGCGGTATTCTGATTTGCGGAACGGGCATCGGGATGGCCATCACTGCCAACAAGTTCCCGCACGTTCGCGCCGCATCATGCTACGACGAAGTCATGGTCGAAATGAGTCGTCGACATAATGACGTCAACGTGCTGTGCCTGCCTGGTGACATGATCGGCGATCGGCCCATCGATGAACTGATACTGATGTGGCTAAACACCGATTTCGACGGTGGCCGCCATGCAGATCGGGTTAAAAAAATCTCCCAGATTGAAGCCCACTCGCACAACGAATCTGCCGAAGATGAAACCTCACTTGATCCCTCCGCATCGTCGCTTGATCCGTGATGAGCCCAACGAATACAGAAGAAGCGTCTGCACAGCCCGAGCGGCCCGCAACCGAACGATGGTGTGACTTGATTGGCCACCAGAAACTCAGTGACTGGTTTGCTGCAGCAATCGAACAAGGACGATTTGGGGGTAGTATGTTGTTTGTCGGACCACCGGGATCTGGCAAACGAACCGTCGCAAAACTCGTCGCTAAAACACTCTTATGCGAGAACGTTCCATCTACCAAGATGGCACCCTGCGGAACCTGCAACTCGTGTATCCAAGTTGAAGCAGACACTCACATTGATTTGATAAGAGTTTCGAAACCAGACAACAAGTCGTTTATCCCACTGAGCCATCTGATCGGTGAGCGTGATACAAGAATGCAGGAAGGATTCTGCCACGACATCCAACTCAAACCTCTCATTGGTAAACGAAAGATCGCCATCCTTGAGGATGCCGATTTTTTGAACGAGGAGGGGGCAAACTGCCTACTTAAGACACTCGAAGAACCTCCCGCAAATGCCATCATCTTGGTCATTGGTACGGTCGAGCAGCAGCAACTTCCGACGATTCGATCACGATGTCAAATCATCCGGTTTTCCCTCAACAACGAAAACGCCAAACGCTTGTTGCGTGAAGTACATCAGATTGAAGCCAGTGACGAACGATTGGACGAAGCAATCGAAATCGCAGGCGGCAACATGCACACCGCTCAACGACTACTCGACTCAGAAGCCAACGAGTTTCGCGACACGCTACTCAACCTGCTGCTCGCCCAACACCCAGACCCAGTAAAGATCAGTCGAGTGCTGACCCAACAGATGGACGTGGTCGGAAAAGACCCCCGAAAAAGGCGTCATGCATTGCGAGATGCGCTCGCCATCGCAGTGCAACATTTCCGTCGCAAAATGCGGGCAACAGCCTACGCGGAAAAGTTTGATGCAGGGATAATGGGACGACTCGACCGCTCAGTAAGAGCGATACAGGAACTTGATCGCAATGCGAATCAGGCAACGCTAATCGAATGTTATGCAGCCGACATCGCAGCTGGGGTCACCGGTGAGCGCGGCGGAATCGGATAAAAGAAGCTTGTCGCGTCCAAAGTAACATTCCTACACGCAGCTATCAAAGCGGAAAGTCATCCACTTTTTCATACAGCGGCATATAGCGGTAATAGACCTCTAGAGTCATTGCACACATTGCAGTCGTGTAGAGCCGGCCACCAATGTCACCCCACGGGTCATCAAAATGCCAGCTCCCCGCTTCGTGCCCTTTTTTTTCCTGCGTGCGAATCAGATGGTTTCGCAGTTTACTATTCCACTCATCCCACGCATGATGCCGACTGTGATGCAACGCGAGAGTGGCATAGTAATCATGGTAAACGTTACTAAGCTTGGGACCACGATCTGCCAAGTCGGTCAGCGCGTTGTAGAACGGTGTGTATTCGGCCGACTGCCCTAGATACAACATTAGCGCCAAGCCAATCGCGGTCGTTGTTTCCTCACCAGGTGGCCCTTTGTACCCAAACCAAAAATCACGATCCTTGCAGGTGGAAAGCACAAAAGATTTTGCACTCGAGAGAGCATTGGTGTGAATATCTACCCGATTTTTCTTGGCGGCGATCAGAGACAGCACCTGCCAAGCACTGACTGTCATGTCACCTGGACTGCCTGGCACGTAACCCCATGAACCATTCTCGTGCTGAGCGTTACATGTAAAAGAAGCTCCTCGCGAAACAAGACGGTGCAGATCAGCGTCCCCTGCCTGTTCTCGGGAGGTCATCGCAAGTGCTTCGCTCATAGCCAGGACAGCAATACCATGGCCGTACATACTCCCCTGCTGCCAATCGAGCCCCGCTCCCGCTTCACCGGCTATATCTCGCAGAAAATAGATTCCCCGTCGAACGGTTTCTTGATACGGCCCATCGTGATGGTGTGTATGCCCAGCTCCCAGGAATGCCAACAATGCGAGCCCTGTGGCGCCCGTGGAGGGCGTCGGTGACTCAGTACCTAGCTTCTTTGTGTGCCGACATGCACCATTGCAAGGATCAAGTTCAAGATTGAAAGACCAACTGCCGTTATCGCGTTGGTGAGCTGCCAACCAAGCGAGGGCAGCCTCTACCGCCTGTTCACTTTCTCGAGTTGCTCCATACTTTTCGCCATATTCAAGACGTCCCTCGGGTGTGCGTCTGGCAAGACCGCCACCACTTGGCAACCGCACCAGCGATTCCACCCCCATGCTTTCACCACCCGAAACAAGTGATTGCATTTCGCTGGAGACTTCATCAGCCTTTTCTTCCTTCACCTCGGACGAATTCGCTACCAAAGCAACCGACATTTCGATGGACACCGCAACTGGTTGATCCAAAGCGGCGTTACTGTCAAATCGCTGTTCATCCAGCGCATCCAGCGATTGCAGAACCAAGACCGACTGGCTCTGCCCCTGCCTGGCAGTCAGTTGATCAGCCAACCCACTGCCTGCCGGCAACGTAAAGAAAGCCAACAGCAACAGAAGTGTCGTGTGCACAATGGTACTAATCAAAACAGCAGGTAAGCGGTCATCCTCACTGAGTCGCGGACTTGCTGTCGACAAGTCAGGCTCACCTACTCCCACCATTAAAGTCGACACGACGCGAACACCCGCCGACATTCTCGGCGGAGCATTCGAGCGTGTAGACGCTGGTTCTGGGATGATGATTCCGGTCATAGGAATTGTGCGATGGGAGGGTCAGCCTAACTACTTAACTATACCTCCCGCCTTCCAGTGGGGACGAAAAAGCACGGTTTGCGTAGACTGTAACCCCAGATGGGCAACGATCGACTGCGGCAAAATACAATTTCACCATGCGATAAATCGAATCATGCCGCAACGAGAATCAGGCAGGAGGATCGTCGATCGTCAATTTCTGCGTCGTTGACAAAAAACCACGCGTGGCCTCGATGATCAATCCAAAACAGATCGCCAAGGCCAGCAACTCAAGCATGTGCCGCGGCAGGCATATCGGCTACTTGATAAGCTCTGGAGCGGTACAGAAAGTCGATCAGGTTACCTTCATGAGGCTGCAACCAGTTGAGACGATTCGTTGGAATCGGACCGATGTTCACTCGATCGATGTCGATCGATGAACCAGCAGCCTGAATAAGTTTGGGATCCTGAGTAAGAAGCGTACCGACCAGCGTTGATCCGATTCGTTTTAGCATTTGGTCTTGGGGACACTCCACAACGCTCACAAAAGGGAACATGTACTCTTTGGATGCCACTTGACGGTCAGGTGAGTCTGCGTGAACGACCATTGGACGCAAGTAAGCACAATGCTCCCGTTCGATTAATTTCTCGCCGAATTCTGCGGTCAAGTCATGAACCCCTGCCTCAGCCAAATCCTGTTGAACCATGGCGTGAGTCCCAGTTGCCATGGCCGGAACCGTGAACGCCGCTAATTGCGAGTTGGGGTCGGTGGGAGGCAACACATCCACGGGTCC
>Ga0315322_10001061_pt1 | contig 21159 bp, 15 predicted proteins | sample M110021515metaG_FD_203461 | JGI IMG/M metagenome (GOLD analysis project Ga0315322, IMG submission 203461) | Ammonia-oxidizing marine archaeal communities from Monterey Bay, California, United States - M1 100m 21515 | ecosystem: Environmental > Aquatic > Marine > Intertidal zone | place: USA...
CCTGTCATATGTACCTCCACTTGTTACCATAGCTTCTGCCTGATGATGACCTCCACCTACTGCTCTCATTCGTGCAGTACCTGCTGTCTGATTTATACTCTGTCCATCACTTGCATTACCTATAATATTAATTGTATGTGCATTTATATCTGCAAAGGTAAGGCTCTTGCATCTTGATTTCTCGAAGAGTAGCTCTCCAACAAGAAGCCTCGTAGCTGTGCCACCTGACACATCAGTACCTTCTATTAAGATAGTTTCAGTTTTACCACTTGGCAATGCTGACCCTGTGTAAGCTGTTCCCACGGACACATTTTCGATTCTGATTTCAGATACAGGAGTAGCTGCAAGTACAATTCTAAGAGTGTTATCTTCTTTATTCTCTTCTCTCCATTGCATTGTTTCTTCTAAGGTAGTGTCTGGTATATTGTTAGGAGCTGCATATATGCCCGCATCCCCCGCAGTAAAATTCCTCTCTGCTAAGAGTGTTTCATTTACAACCACACCTCCACCGACAGACCCCCCTATTGTGATTAAACCTAAAGCCATCTGCGGGCTGAACCCCATAGCTCGAAGCAAACTGTAAGGAGATTTAGCTATATTAAAAGCCATCTTCCATTTCTTACTTTCGCTGTTAAGATATTCTATCTTGTCAAATAACCAATCTCTTCCTGCTCTTAACTTTCTGTATGTATTTACAGGAGCGTTTAAACAAGCTCGTGGAGTAGCTTTAATTCCTCTCCATAATCTACCTATACTTCTTATATGGGTAGCTAAACCAAATACAATTAACCCACCTGATATACCATAGTTATAATATTGAAATGATTGCCAATACTGTATGTCTACAAATAAAGTTTCAAGTGTATAATACCCTACCTGTAATGCAGGATAATACTCAGCGATATAAGGGATTGGATTTATATAAGATATAAATAATCCCATAGTACCAATAGTGATGGTAATCACAGTAAAGGTATTTAAGATAAACTTTCCAAAGCCTTTTAAGATTTTTTTTATACTTGGTTTCTTTATTTTCATATCATATTATATACCCTATTGTTAAACCGATTGCAAGTATGATGAAGTACAATAATAAAGTACCTCTCATCCTGCCTAATGATTTTTTAAATCGATTATCTATATCTATTAATCGTAAGTTTATACCATTAACAGCTCTTTCTAAAATCTGTAAGTCCTGTTCTGTGATTTCTTTCTTCGGCTTCATGGAAACCTCCCTAGAATTATTAAGGTCCTGATCTTGGATCACGAGGTGCAACATAGTTTTCATCCTCTACAAAACTTCCATCTACTAAATGAAACTTGCAGTTTACATATCCACTAGGAAGTGTAACTCCTGTTACAACTTCGGCATTAGATGTATTCATATCTAGTATAACTTCTGTTGCAGGACTCCCTATCTCTATCTTTGTAGAAGAAGCATTTATTACAGTATCATCTGGAAATGACCAACAAACTCTGTTGACATCAGCAGAATTTGAATGTGATGTAAACTTTATAACCTTTGACATTAATAACTTCCCCCCATTTTTCCTGCTCTTAAAAATCCTTCTGTAAATCTACCTGCTACCCAAAACAATCCTGCATGATTAGGGTCAGATGCAGATGCTAATCCTGCTGCATAATTACCAACTGATATAAAGTCAGCATCTTCAGTTGCAATAGTACCAAGAGTTAATCCTGTAGCTGGTGCTGAATATACTCCACCTGCTTCATCACTACTTCCTCTTCCTCTAAGCATAAGAACTTTATTAGGAATCCAAAAATCAGTTATAACATTCGCTTCTTCTGCACCTGCTGTAGAATAATAAGTATATTGAGTTCCACCTTTTGTTATGGTTAATCCATCTCCATTTACATTATCTTCTACTGAACAAGGAGTTATTTTACATTTACCACTATCATTATTATCTGTAACTACACAAAATAATCTGTTCTTTGTGTTTTTATCCCATGCTACTCCCTGTTGTGAACTTCCACTTTGAATTTCAACTGAAGTTCCTACAGTTATAGTAGTTCCTGTTACTTGTATTATTGATAATCGTTGGTCAAAATCTCCATCACCACTCTTATGAGTATTCCATGCTATTGCATACCTTCCTGTATTAAATGGGTCTGCTTCAATATAAGGATAAAAAGCATCAGTAACTCCTGTATAATCATCCATATCACCTATTACTACCATACTACCAAACGAAGGAGTTGTGCCTGAAACAGTACATATTTTAGCCTGTATCTGCTGATCGCCTGTATGGTCATAAATTATTATATATTTGTCTGCTGTAAAAGGATCGTTAGCAACTGAAACATGGCTATAAATAGTATCTGCTTCAAAAGTTGCAGCAGAGTTTACTGTAATACCTGTTCCACTAACTGATAATACCCATGCTTTTCCTTTACTACTATCATCTTCATCAGGTGCAGCATATAATGCTTTGTTATCTGTAACAGTATCTACTGCCAAACCACCTTGTGATCCATATCCTGAAGATTGTATTTCTACAGCAGTTCCAAAAGTTATAGCAGGTGAATGAGATGCCCTTGATACTGTGGCAATACGAGCATATGATTTTCCACCTGTCGCACCACTTCCTGCTGTCCATGTGATTAAAGCACGATTATCTGTAAGTGTTTTAATTCTCTGATAAACTGAATCATAAGTGTAGCTTTCATCATTATTTGTAAATTCAATTTCTGCTGAATAAGGTATTTCATTTTCAACAGTTATTCCACCAAAAGAATATGCAGAACTATTTACTGCCTGTATATTTTGATTTGAAGTTGACTCTTCAACCCCATTTACTTTTTGAATATCAGATATCCCTACTCCATTTATTGATTTTACTCCTTTAGCTTCATGTGTTACTGATAATTTAGGATCGTTACTTGTTCCTGATTGTTCTGACCCATAATATCTTTTTCCATTTGCGTGTTTTTGAGAAGCAATAACATCATCAGTACAATCATCCTGTGACCTTATCCCTAATTTAGTTATTCCATCAGTTTCAATCCAACCCAAACCATAGGCATTTAAAACAATATCGTTATATTGGCTATTAGTCCAGTCAGCACCAGGTTCAAATGCAGTATCAGTTCCTTCAGTTGGATCGTCAACATCACCACAATTATTCCAATCATCTAATTCTAATGAAACATTATCTGAAGGATTTGTTTGAACTACTGTCCAATCTGCAACTGCTGTTCCACTTATAGAAGCCGACCCACCAGCAGAACTGTCTTCTCCATTACCCTGTACATAAATAGAAAGGGTAGCTGAAGTTATTTTATTAGAACTATCAAGTCCACTTGTATCAAATAAAAAGAAATTTCTAGCTATCCCTATATTGTTTGAAGCACCAACATTTGTTCTTATTGTCCCTATATCTTCTCCACCTTCTGATAAACCTTGGTCATCATCAAAAAGATTCCCTGCTGTATTGTCATGGAAAGTGTCCCAAGCTGAAACATCTTCACCATTATATCTTTTGACATATCCATCAACACTTGTACTTTCTGTATGAGCATCAGGATAAAAGGAAGTAACTGTATCAGTAAATACAGGGTAAGTTACACCACTAAAAAATGCTACCTTAATATGTTTGGTTAGTATTGAGTTGCCACTACCATCAGATTTGATATCTGTACTTACAGATTCAATCTTTTTTGTAGTTCCTGCATTTACATTTGTTGCTGTGCTATCCCATATTTTAATTTCTTTCATTCCTAATCCACGATTTTCTGATACACTAAATGGTTTAATATGAAAACCTTTGTCCTGTGATATAGTTTCCCCATCTGAAAGTTTAGTCCTGTTAGCAGTAGCTTCATCATCTCTGTCTTTACTAACATCTAATGTTGAAGGAGTTATTGCAGGTGTTGCTGTGTATCTTAATCCAAATTCTATATCCACATCTTCAGATATAGCTGAATTAAATCTTACTAGCTTTTCTAATCTTGGTGCTTTGCCATGTTTAACATAGTAAATTAAGTCAGCATCTATACTAGGGTATGCCTGTTTATATATAACTGCATCTAATCTTCCATCTCCATTGATGTCAAACAATTCTCCTGCCACTCTGGTTACATTCCTTGCAGTAAGATACAAGCCGTAATTGTCAGCAGTAATCTTTGTTTTATTTGTTATATCAAATTTATTATCTGATTCAAAGAAAGCCTCTCCGTCAGAAAATAAAGGAGCTGTGAAGTTAAAGGGAGCTTTTGTTACAGTAAAATTAGTATCAGTTTTTATAACTATACAATCAATTTCCTGCCAATCATCGTTCTCGTCAAGGTAGTTTACCCACCCTACATGAAAATCAGTTTGGGTAGAACTTACTTTCCTTGCATTCCAAGTTTTATTGTCTATTAATTTATTGACCATTATGCGTGTTCTATTATATCCTGACTTGGATTAAAATAAAGAGTATTAGCTGCTACTACAAATCCTATAACCTGTACAAAATCTCCATCACTATCTGGTGGGGTTTTCTCAGGTACATTTTCACTACTTGTTTCAGCTTCAGGAGTGTAAACAGGTTTGCCTACTCCACTGGATGCTGAATAATCTGGGAATGAACCATTGTCTGTAACAAATCCCTGCATTAAAAATAATCCACTAGCATCTGCTGAGATATCTGCTGCTGCCATAGCAACACATCTTGATGTTGCTTCTGCTGAAGCAACTGCTTTCCACATTTTGGAATCAGCTTGTTTGAAATATACTACTTCACCTCTTACTAAGGCTTCTCCTGCTGTAAAAGATGCTGTAATTCCTGATACAGCTTCATCTGAAGGAGTAGTAGTTGCTGCTAAAGTATCTCCACCACCTGCATCTTCCCATGCTACTGCACTACCTGTGGAAGTTAAGACCTGTCCATCAGAACCTTGTGCCCCACCAATAGTTATATTATCTAATTCGGCAGTACCATCTACATCTAGGTCTGTACCTACATATAGTTTTTTAGCTATACTTGCTCCACCTTCTGTTCGTAAAGCTCCTGTATCTCCTGTCGCATCAGAAGCATCTGTAGCATCTGTAATATCCACAACTCCGGCAACTGTTAAAGTTGATCCATTAAATGTCAAGTTTGACTCTGCATCAAGCTCCGTTGTCGTACTTCCTACTGTTACCAATTCATTTGCAGTAGCATTATTTAATGCTGTTATAGTACCTGTACTAGATGCCCATGATATATCAGTACCATCACTTGTTAAAACATAGTTAGCAGAACCTGCTGTTAGCACGGCAGGGTTTCCACTTGCATCTCCGTATATAATTTTACCTCTTGCTATACCTGCCATCTCGTCTAATCCAACAGCATTGTCTGCAAGATGAGCATTGTCTATACTTCCATCTGTATAATGCTCACTATCTATAGCATCGTCTGCAATCTTAGCTCCTGTTACTGCATCTGCTCCTATTAAAGCAGTAGTTATTGCTCCGTCTGCTATCAATGCAGATGTAATTGCATCATCAGCTATTAGTGCTGTAGTAATTGCATCGTCTGCTATTAGAGCAGAAGTTATAGCATCATCTGCAATTAAGGCACTTGTTATAGCATCATCTGCTATTTTAGCTGAGGTTATTGCATCATTAGCTATAGTAACAGTACCATTTGCAGCTATTGTTATATCTCCACCTGCTGCTACAGGGTTATAATTTGTGCCGTCAGCTACAAGAATATGACCACTTGTGTTAGTTCCCATAGTAAGATCATCGCCTGTTATAGTTAAATCTGCTGCAATAGTTACACCACCAGCAAAGGCTACTGTGCTACTTGCTACTGTGGCATGAGGAGTTATCGTCATATGTGTTACATAACTACTACTTATTAAACTGGCATAAGTCATTACTCCACCATCAGCTACCTGCAATCTCCACTTATCTGCGTTGTCATCGCCCTGATCTGCGAACATATATAATATAGCTGCCGATCCGTCATCTTCAGATTTAATAGTAAAGTCATCTACTGCCATAGTAACTGTACTTGTTTCTATATCAAAAGAAGTAGCTCCTGATGATGAGGAACTAACAGACCATACCTTTGTTCTAGTACCAGCTTTCATTACATCAAATTGAATTTCTCCATCTTCTGATCCGTTAGTTGCATCCGTTGCAACTACTGTCATACGAGCATATTCAGTTACTTCCTCTGCTGCATTATGTATTTCAAAAGTTAAATATATCTCATCATTGGTAGCACCTGTGCTATTTCTTCCTGCAAATGTTGCTACTTTATTACTGACAGCATTGGTTGTGTTAGCTACAAGTAAGCCACCTTGGGTAGCACCGGTTGGATTTCGTATATCTAATTCCATCATCTGAACTCTGTCCTTACCTCTTCGGTATCTTACAGAAGCTCCTGATTCTACCTTTACATCATATCCGTTTGCGTTTTCTGTAGTTGTAGTTACTGAATAATATCCACTTGAATTAGTCGTGCCAGTTGCCACTGAAGTAGAAGTATCAGCCTGTAATACAGTTACTGTTGCTCCTGATACAACATCTCCATTATCTTTAAATACATATCCTGCATTTACTATATTTGCCATTTATCGCCCTCCTGCTAATTGAGAATGATCTCTGTAGTTTAATGCCTGTCTGACATAGTAATCTACGTCTTCTAATATATCACTTTCGTCAATAAAAATTAAAGTTATCCCTTCACTCGCCATTTGTGCTCTGATAATTATGTCATTTTGCATAAATGTCGCACCCAATCCATAATGATAATACTCTCCCTGCACGTTTATTGCAAGATCCGGTGGGTCAGTAAATAAGAAGTCAATTACTACCCCTCCCTTGTTTAACCTACCCCCCATCAATGGTGATTGATAAGTAAAGTCTATTCCTTCTAGTTTCCCTTGCTTAGATATTAATGAAGAATACACTAAATACTCTGGTACACTACCTGTCCAGTCACTTGGGACTCCTAATTGTTCTGCCTGAGTAGTCATTACGGCTCCGTTACTACTAATTGAGTTGTTCCACGTTCATCTGTCGCTGTGTTTTCAAGTCCTTGTGCTGACTGTATGTCAACATAATAATTTCTGTTAGTTGTAGAGTCATCCCTATATGTAAATTCAAGTAATGTGTTACTTTCTATTGCTGATAATAAGTCAGACCTCATATCTTTTGAACTTCTTCCTTTATAAGGTTTGGTTATATCTAAATTCAGAGCCCATCCAAATTTTGTATCTAATTTCTTTCGATACTCTAGTGTTAAGCTGATAACATCCGGTGACGCTGTAACAACAGTAGTAGTTAAAGTTAGTTTAAACTTTATAGCTCTAAACGTAGTTCCTAAATTACTTCCGAAGGTGTATTCAGTTACTCCGTCACTAGTAATAGTCCCCAAAGATGTATACGATTCTGTGTAATCAGTTGCATAAGTTGCCACAACAGTTTGATTTGAACTACAATCATCTGTTTCTACTTTAAGTTTTAATGCCAGTTTATCTACTTCTATCTGATCTGCATTAAACCATGGAGTTTCAAATGTTCCATCTACGTCATCTTCATAACTGTAATTAACTACCTGTGTTGGATTTATTACATCTTTCTGCAATTGTTGGTAGTAAAGCTTACTGTCATATCCCCAATATAATCTATAAGGATCTGTAGAAGAGATATCTCCTCCTACATCTGTAACAAAAGCTGAAGTAATGCTTTCACCGGAAGTTGTTGCTGCCCATTTAACTTCCCATCCTATTTCATTCCATCCCAATATTGTACTGTAACCTGTTGAATCTCCTATTACAGAAGATTCTCCTGTAGCAAACATATCTGCATACCCAGGTGATAAAGACCCATCTACCACAGCTATTAAATCATTATGTGTCCCAAGTAATGTAGATATACCACCTCTATAATCAGAAGGTAATCCATGATCTTTGTCAGGACCCACTACTGTTACAACAGCAGAATTAGATCCGTTAATATATTTATACAGACTTAACCCTGCTGGTATGTATACAGAATCTCTCCATCTTACAGAACCTTTACCATTCTCATTATGGAAGGGTAAGGCTAACTGTGTTTCTACAAATCTTGAATTTGAAGCATCATGTGCAAACAATCCTTCTTTGGTCATGGCATATATTATGGGATCACCACTTGCGTTTCTGGCAATAAATAAATCAGTTACAAATCCGTCTGGTAATGGTAATTTAGCATCATTAGTTTCCGAACCTAAAGTTGCTGCGTGCCAAAGCTGCCCAGTATTATCTATTCCCCATAGTTTATCTTCCCAAAATGTAAGATATTTAGTATCTTTAGTATCATCAGTAAAGCTACTCGAAGGGTCAGATGTATAAGTATATCCTCCTGTGTGAGCTATAACTAAATATAAAGTACCACCCATTCTTACTTCTAAAGCGTCTGTTGCAGTGTCAGGTAAAGTGTCTAAGGCAGATCCAAAACCTCCACTAGAAGCTGCTCCGGGGTTGAACTTATATACTTTTTTATTTGCCCATACTCCATACAATGAACCATTAAATTCTTGTAAGATGTCTAATGACTGACTAGTGGTATCACTGTCTCCGTTGGTTACTGATTTTGTTTTAGCAGGTAATACTAGGTGTCTTTTGTAGCGAAGGCTACAGGTACTCCACCACGCTCTGTCTACGTCTTTTGCCCCTTCCATTCTCTCTACACCTATACCACCCCTGAAGTCAGACCAAGATATTACACTTGCTCTAATCTGCGAATCCTGAGTGGTATCGCCAATAACAACCTTAGCAGGGTAAATGGAGGCAAGTACCTGTTGCACCGGTCTAGTTATCGGATAATATTTTCCGTTAAGAAAAACTTCATTTTTTTTTACTACTTTATTAGCCATTACCTGACCATTCTGACATTAGACAAAAAGGGTAGGGCATTTCTTGCTTCTGATGCTTTGTTATGCCAAAATCCTGCAAGTGTTCTCATGCCGTCTGTATCCATATCACTTCTTGTTGAACCAGCCTGTGCAGCCAATGCTGTTGCATAAGCCACTACATATCTTTCTGGTACTTCTGTTACTGTTGTGTCTGCTGAAAACTCTGTAGGAACATTTCCTCCTACTAATTTAATCATTCTGTACCCAGCCAATGCTCTTCCTCTGTCTGATAATACTAAGTCAGCAGTGCTAGCTCCTTGCACAGTACCTTGTTTATCTATTCTCCATGTGTTTCTGGCTAGTTTTTCCCATGCTGCAGTATCATTCTTCACTACTTTAATGTCATCTAAATGAACTACACAAGCTCCTAAATCAGAGTCATATTCAAATCTTACCTGTGTAATAGCAGTGTTGTCATAAGGAGCAACCAATTCTTTCCTACAATATTTCCACACATTAGCTGTCAAAGCAGGAACATCTAATGATTCTTCAATACCACCTGCATCTACTAAATGTATTTTTAAATTACCTGCACTTGTAGCTACTGAAGACTTAATCCAAAATTCTATATAATCATACTTAGATATATCAACTGAAGTGATGGTGTCTGAAGCAGTTTCTCCACCTGTTGCATTAACTGAAATTACTATTTTATTAGAAGCAGATCCTGTTTTATAATCTTCTGTATCTGCTGTTATAGTAAAATCAGAATCAACACTATCATCAAAAACTGAATTACAATTATGTAATAATTTTTGAGTAACCTTATCTCTGTAATAAACATCCTGTATCATAGCCAACCCACTGGGGATTTCCCACCTGGTGTTAATTCTGTCTGTGTGTGTATCAAGGTTTTCTACCGGATCGTATACTCTTCCTGTTACTTCCCATATAGACTGATTGATAAACTCATCAATTACATCAGGATTAAATCCATCATTCCATAACTCATAACCAACTCCTACTGTAACTGTCCCTGTTACTGCAGCAAATGTCATAGTGCCTGAAGAAGATGTATAATCAGTTATTCGTGTTGTTTCTCCATCATTAGTTCCTGAAGTAAAACGAATATAACTTCCATTGTATTCGTCATCTCCACCAAATAACTTGGTATCTAATGCTGTAGTAGAAGAACCTCCTCCTGATGTAACTCCTGTTATCATCTTGCCTAGGTTTCTACCTACAGCTTTTCTTAAATCTTCTAATGTTTTAGCCTGTGTTACTGCCATTAATAACCCTTACGCATTTTTTTGCCTGTGCGTTTAGCAGCTTTCTTAGCTGCAGACTTTCCCTTTTTAGTATAAGGAAATTTCTTTTTACCTACTCTTGGCATTCGCTTTCTCCTTTGCTTTATTAACTCCTGCTTCCCCCATAATTCTTACCTGTTCTTTTAATTGTTTGTTTTCTCTGGTAAGAGCTTTATTTATAACCTTAAGTCTGAACAACTCGTCTTCATTCATAGCTTCTGCTATGTCACTCTGTAGTACAACTACATTATCGTCGGTTTGCTCTTGCTTTCCGTTTAAATTTCCTGTTGAGTTTCTTTCTGTCAATTTTTGTACCTCCAAAATAAATTTTACCTGTTGAACTTTCAGTTCTTTTTAATTTATTAATTCTTATTTCATCTAATACTTTACCAGCATCCTGTCTTTCCTGTACTGTCATCTTAGGGTTCTTCTTACCCTGTGCTCTTACTTCTCTTACCCATGTTTCATGAGCCTCTCCTATCATAGTTTCAATAGCATTGTGAGAGTAAGGATCATATGGAGTAAAAGGAACATTATGTAGTACTGATGTTCTTTCTGTAACTGAATCATAAAACCTAAACGACAATGATTTAATACTACCCATCCCATACTCTCCTAAAAGAGTAACTCCAATAGGTAGTATTAATCTTCTATCGTAAGTTTCCGAACCTACATTCTGCATAGTTAGTCTAAGTTTTGTAGAACAACTACTGCATACTCGTTATCAATACCTGCCAAGCTATGTACTCTTGCAACACCACCTGTGGTATCTGCTCCGACTACTAATCCTTGACCTGCATGGTTTGAGCTAGTTCCTATAGGACTTCCTATTGCAGGAGTTCCGTCTATTTTTATAACAGATAGTCCCCTGGTCTGAACCCAGCCATAATAGTTAGCAGTAAAAGCATTTACTGTTACACCAATAGGTCTTTCAGCAACTGCTGCTGTAGCTACAATTATATTATCGTAAGGATTCTTCATCATTCCTACTGTATCAGTTCCATTAGTAACTGCCTGATGTAAGCCATCTTCATCCTCTATTGTTACTGTAGCTGCACCACCACTTCCAAAAGCATCATGTTCTTTAATCTTATAAAACTCATGTACTGATGTGGCTGCTAAGTTAAACCATAGATAACCTTCTTTGTAAAGATTTTTTGCTGCTGCTGTACCTTCAACTGTTACATCAATAGTTCTGGAACCTGCTGCAGTTGTTGCAACTGCTAGGTCTCCGTCTGAACCATGATGTGCAACTAAAGCTTCTGCTGCTACAATTAATCCTTCTCCAACTGCTGACGCCCCATTATGGGCATATCTATATTCTCTTCCGTCACGAAATACCATTCGAGTTCCAAGCTCAAGTTTCTGACTTGAAGTCTCTTTTTTCTCCTGGCCATACGTTCCGTTAATTACGTTTGAAAAAGCCATTACACTTTCCTCCTTATTTAATTCGGGTTTCTTATACACCCCGCCTTTAACCGATTATTAAAAAGTCGTATAAGCTCGGTCAAAGATTACACTTATACTAAAAGGAGGAGTTAAGAAGTTTTTGATTCCTTCTTAACTTCCTCTACTTTTTCATTTTTAGGATTGCATATACACTTTTCACCTTTGGCTTCAAGTCTACATTTGCCATCCCATTCTATAGGAAACAAACCAATGTTTCCTCGTCTTCTTTGTGTCTGGTGATCACTTGGTTGGTTAGGATATTCAGACCCACAAGGCTTAAACAAATCACCATCAACGTTAAACTTAGGAATGTGATTCCAATATGAAGTTTTAGCCTGCCATTCAGGCAGTAATCCTTCGAATTGATCTATTCCCATAGCTTCCCTTTGATCGTTAATTTCTTTTTTCTTAACTTTTCCTTGATGTCCATAATAATGATTAACCAATTGATACCTCCACTTTTATTTATTACGCTGACGTTGAAGGAGCTGCTGCATCAAAAGTTAATGGAGCACCTCTTGAATCATCCAGTTCAAACACCCCATAGTCTGAAGTTATCACGAGTTCTGTGGCTCTCAAACTAATATCCCGCTGCCTCTCTGTTCTGGTTTCTACTGAATTAAGAACTGCCATAGCTGATTTTTCAGCAATAACACCAATAGCATCATCGCTTGAATCAACTGACAAGTTTCCATCTTCAAAAATAGGAACTCCATTTAATGGTCTTAGACCACTAAAGAAATTTCCAAGTAAATCTTCAGACCAACCCTTTGGTACAGGGTAAGTTGAAGAAGCTGTTACTGCTGTATTAGCAATATCAAAAACAGTATTTGGGTGATGTAGTATATAAATATTACTTCCAAACTTGTTTGCCTTTGCGTATGCTATTGCACCTGCAACGTTAGCCAAACTTGCTGTAGCTGCTGCTGCACCAAGAGTGGTACTACCATTTAAAGAACTATACAATGAATGAACATCTGTATCTTTCTTTCTTGCCATTGCATCACCTAACTGTTTACCAATTATAGTGAATACATTGTTTTGTTGTTCACGAACAAGTTTATCAGTCAAGATAACCTTTGCTCCTACTTCACTTGCAGTAAGATCAACTGTTGTCATTCCGATTTCTTCCTCATCAACAATGTCAATACCATCTGTTAAGTCAGATACTGTCATTTGCCCTACCTTGGGAACTGTTACTTGTTTAGCTCCTTTAGGAAGGCTGAAGCTCTCTATTAGAGCCATAGCAGGAGCATTGTGCTCCTCGGTATACCTAGCTGCTGCGATAATTATCTTACTCGCATTTTCCAGATTACCTGTTGTCGCTGTCTGTGCCATTTCGACATCTCCTTATTTTAAGGTAAATAAATTTAACCAACACCTGCTGCTCTACGAGCTGCTGCATTAGTATCAGAGTTACGAACACCCTGATTGTAAAGATCCAATAATCTTTCCTCGCTGGAACTAGCTTCTGCCGGAGCTGTGTTGTTGTCAAAGCTCTGTGCAGGAACTTGTTGCTTTTTTAACTTAGCGTTTTCCTCTTTGAGTGACCTAAGTTCTGACTGATGTTTCGCAGCCTGTTCCATTTCCTGAGGAGTGCTGTATCTCAACAGCTGTTCAGGATCTATATTAAATTGTTTACCATAATGTAAAGACGCTCTGTATTGACCTTCCTTGAAATCTAATGTTTGTTTATATTGTTCAGCAGTTTGCATTTGTTGTACCTGTTGTCTGTACTGTGACTCTGCATTTGCCTGTGCCTGTTCCGGAGTATACCCCTGGTTTATCAAATGACTTCTATATTGTTCAGCCTGTTGCTTTACTAAATTTTGAGTTCTTTCCTGCTCAAGCTGTGCCATTCTGTTTTGCTGATCTTCAAGTTGTTTCTGTAAAGAACTTGTATCAACAGGAGTTTCTGTTTCTTGCCCAGGATAATTAGAAGTCTCTGTAGTTTGTGCCTCAGTTGTAGCCTCAGTTGTAGCCTCAGTTGTAGCCTGTGCATCTCCTCCCTGAGAAGGTTCTGACTGGACATCTGTCTGCTCTGTAGACGGAACTTCTGTTTGCTCAGTAACAGGTGCCTCAGCCGGAGCTGTAGGTTCTGTTTCCGTGTTCAAACTTAATTGTGTTTCGTTATTTTCGTTTACCAAATTGCCCTCCTAATTGGTATTTCACATATATAAAATATAATTATTGTTGTGCATTGTCAAGATTTAGAAGGAACTCTGTCATCATAAATCTGTCTCTTGACGCCTGAGCTAAGTCTTCTCTTCCTTTATCTGTCAGATGTTTCTCTCTTAATGCCTGATTTTCCATTATTGCTTTATATTCTTTTTTAGCAACATCTCTTAATCTAAATAAAACTGGCTGAGGAATAGGATCTTTTCTTTGGTTTCTCTTTACAGCTATTCTTTGCTCCGGGGTAAAGGTCCTTAACAAAGCATCATTCTTGATTTCCCATACATCCCAGTCTATAACACCTGGTGCTATAGCAATTTCAGGATCGTCATACAAAGCATGAGCCTGAGCTAATGCTCTTTTTATAGGATCACTATGTTCCAAATCATGTTCTTCCCATTCTATGTCCAGCATTTCCTGATATTCTCTTCCTCTTTTGAATCCTTTTAATTGCCTATAAGCAAAATACAGATCTCTGTTTCCTTCTTTTGTGTTAGGGTATCTCTGTATAAGTTCCATCAGCCCGTTAACAAATTCCTCACTTATTTGTTTTTTCCTTTCAAAGTAAACAGCGAAATCACTTGTTCCTCTTTCAGCTTGTTGTTGCTGTAAAGGGGTAAGTCTGTCTGTTAATTCGTGAGATAACAAAGCTCTTTCGTGTGGTTCCAATTTATCATAAGCTTCCCCCATCGTTTCAAAAGACTCCTGCCTTAATATACTACCTGGTCCCTGAGGCCATGATCTCAATCCAAAAAACTCTGCTGTACCCCTTGTAACTCTTCCTTTTACATCTTCTTCCCAATTTAATCCATCATTTGAATCTGACCATAAAGCCGATTCTATCCACAAAGGCAAGGTGTTTTCTCTTACACTTCTTCCTGCTATCAGTATATTGTCCTTTATACTTTCTCCATGTAAGAAAGCAGGTTCTCCTATAAAATTAGATCCCAATGCAATATCTATTGCTTCAGAGGGAGCTGCTGCTGACTGTGCTCTTACCCATTTTAAAGCTGGATTATCTCTGTCAAATTTCATAAAGTTTTCCCAGTCTTTCACATCTTCTCCGGTAGCCTTCTTAGTTGTGTACCCAAGGGCTTTTGTTATTATTTTTGCGTCTGATATTATTTTAGAACCTGGACCAACTTTTTGCCCCTGTACATCAAATAACATAAAGTCCCCTTTCGTTGGATCAAGCATTCTTATTATTTTTTCTGAAGCTTCTTCTTCTGAATCTCCTTCTATTACAGACCTCATTCCCTGTATCCCTATAGCTGCCATTGCAACTCCTGCTGTCAGATTAACAATAGCTTTTCTTGCAAGATATCCTTCAGGACCACCTTTTAATGCCATGGTGTATAAAGCAAACATAGCTCTTCTGTAACGAGGAGCAAGTAATAAGGCTGACTCTATTGTCCTTTGTTTAAAGCTGACACCAGAGGACTGTGAACTGGCAAGTCCTCTTATAGAGTCTACAAATTTATCCAGCCCTGCTGCGTCTTTAGCATTTTTTGCCAAAGGGTCTAATCCTTTTCTTAACTCAAGCCCTGCAAAATCCATAGTTGCTGCGATTCCATCTCCAAATGCTGTTGCAAGTCTTGAATACCCAGGTAATCTTCCAAATGTTTTTTCTAAAACCCCTGACTTGTCTAAAGCTTCAATAGACTCCAGTGTTCTTTGCCCTGTTGATGGATCTGTAGACATTATCATACTTGATTTTTTCAGTATCTTAACATTCTCATCCTGAGACAAATAATTTGCTCTCCATTCTTTTACAGACTCAGGATCTCTAAGTCCTTTATAAACAGCTACCCCAAACCTTTTTGCTGCACCTGGGATTATGCCAGGATAGTTAAACATAATAGGTAATAGCTGTATCATAAATATGCTTCCGTCAAATGCTAAAGCGTTTAATCTTTGTATTTTGTTTATCTGTTCTATTCCTCTTAAAATAGAATTGGGTTTCCACCTCTCCATAATTCCTTCCATCTCTGCTTTGAAATCTAGCAATTCTTGTTCATATTGAGGGTCTTTAACTGCGAACGTTTCATTTTTAAATAAAGGGCTATTAATGTCTCTCATAGTTCTATGGTGTACTGTATGATATTTTGCTATATCAAACATTCTTTTTTCATATGCCAATTTTTTATCTATCAAATCATTTCTTGCACCTAATAGCATTTTGGTCAGTCCTTCCCAGTCACTATCAGTAAATTCTTTAATGAAAACATGATCCCCAAACATTTTATCAAATTGCTCTCTTACCTGTTGGTATCCGTTTTTATTAATTGTTTGAGCTGCTCTTCTCCAGTCTTCCTGAGTTATAGGGAGTCTTTGGTGTTTCCCTGTTTCTCCAAACCTCAATATACTCATTTGTTCATCCAGTATTTTTATTGCTTCATCTATCTCTTTTCCCTGTGGGGCGTCCCATCCATACTTTACTACCTTGCTCATGATGTTATTAATAACTTGTTCTTTGTCAGGATCAATTAAGTCTTTAAGGACAGCCACATATTCCTGAGGTTGGTCTGCTTTTGGTCTTCCTCTTCCCCTGGGGCGACGAAACAAAGTTGATATCTGATACCATGAAGGGTCTGCTTTTGTAACTCCATATATAGCCCCCATATCCATCTGCCCTGTCTCAGGATCAACTCTTGTTTTGGGATCAATTACCCCTTCCTCTTGTCTTTTTGTTGACGGAGTTCCGGCTGGTTCTCCGTACCTTCCTGTTGGAGCATATGCTTTTCGGGGTATTTTTAAATCAAATATTCTTCTTGCCTGTTGTAACCTTATTACAAATTCCATTTGCTTTTTACTAACTTTTATATTTTTATTAATTAGTTTTTTTGCTTCCTTTATAACATCCTCAAGCCTTGTCCCTGCTCTGACAATCAAAGCATCCCCATTTGGCCCTGCTGTTTTTAAAAGATTTTCCACCTCTGGGTAATATCTTTTTAACTTAATTAAATCCCCAATTTCTTTTTCTATGCTACGCCATTTTCTGTGTGGTTTTTGCTTTGCTGTTTTTTCTAGTTTCTCAATTAAGTTATTTACCGTTGCTATAAGAGGTTTGAACTTATCATGTTTACCGTTCTTCCCTTGAGTTTCATCTAGTATTCTTTGTAATTCCGGATCATTTTTCAGTTGAGTTTCATAATTCTTTATACGTAATCGCATTTTATCAACTAATCTTTTCCCTTCTTTATCGAATATGGCCATCTTTTTCATTCCAACCTTTCCTAAATAATGAAGATTTGATGAGGAATATTTGTTCATTTTATTAACCATTCTTATTACATTTGATGCCATCTCCAACTCTCCCCCTCTTCTCATAACTCCAGCTATGCTAATCAAAGCTGCATTATTATGAGGCTGATATCTCCACCCTGCTCCTAATGCTGACTTCATAGATATGAATTGCCTCTCCCTTTCAGACCCTGTTTTAGCTCCCAGCTTGTACCACTTGCCTGATCTTCCTTTAAGAGCAAAGTCAACTACATTATCTTCTGAGATATTAAAAGCAGCAATTCTGCCTGCGTATTTCAAATCATCTTTGACTGCCTTACCGTCATCCATATTTTTAGTAAGATCATCAATGGCTCCATCTATGTCTTCTTTGTTTCCTAGGGTCGGCATAAAATGTTCTTCTGCTTCTGATATTTTTCTTATATCTAAAGTTCTTCCACTTGGCCCAACAACGTTATCAATAAGGTCTTCCCTGAAATCCTGTATTTCTTTCATTCTTTCCAGATACTCTTTCATATCATCTGTCAGGACCTTATTCCATCCTTCTCTTAATTTCTTACTCCCACTAAAATATTCTTCATATATCCTGTTGGTGTTTATCAATTTAGGGTCTTCTATTCCTGCCATTGTCATCTTGCGTCTGGCTGCCGGTGTAGCTAAAGGCCCTTCTACTATCATTCCAAAATTAGGGTTTGGTTTTTGTTCCCCCGTTAATAAAGGATCCTTCATTCTTTCTTTTGCAGAAAGAGGGATGTATTCATTGTCATCAACTTTTCCAAAACCTGTTTCAGAGTTCCACCAATACTTACCTGACTTTAAAGGAGAGTTTATATAGTTATTTAATTTTGATAATAATGTCTGAGTTCTGTACGAGTGCATTTCTAAAGCTGCTGCTGCTTGTTTCGGTGGTGTGTCTGCGTAGTACATAGGATTATAAGTTTTTCCTATTGCTTTAACTGTCCATGGGATTCCGGTAAGTCTAAATACTTTTCTTACTGCGTTAGACATTTTGCCTTGCTTTAAAAGTAGCTGCTTTTGTCTTTGTCCCAGCCAACTATCAGCAAAATCTTTTTGTGCGTTTTCCATTGCTTTAAAAGCAGCTTCAATAGTATACCCTTTAAGGTTGTAACCTTTAGTATTAAATAGTTTTCCATTGTCTTTACGTCTTTTGTTAGCCTGTCTATTATCTCCTCCAACAAAATCTCTAAGCTTTCGCTCTCCCTCTTTTTTAACTTCTTTAGGAGTGTCTTTTATTGTAGACATAAATTGTCTTTGATAGTAATCAGTTGGTTGTAATCCCATTTTTTTGTAAATAGGGGCTGCTCCTATTGTAGCTCCCGCAGAAAGTCCTTTCAGTCCTGCCAAGGTTGCTCCTCCTCCCAATATACCTCCGGCAAGTCCTCCAAGTATTCCTCCTTTCTCTGCACCATATCCTGCTCCAACATTAATCCCTGTTTCTCCTAGCACTCTTCCTGGTAATGCCATTGCACTTCCCCCCACAGGATCAAAAAATCCTCCTGCAATTCTTGCTCCCCTCTTTCCTATTGTGGGAGCTAATCCCCTTGCTACTCTTGCAGCTGCCCAAGGGCCTCCAAAAGCTATTAAAGGTGTAAGTGCTAAATCTAATGGACTTGTTGTATACTTTGCCAAAAAGGCTGCTGGAGTTTTAAGCCATTCAGGCATTCCAGATTCCCTAACTCTTTCTTCTGATACTAAAGGCGTGGTTAATCTTTCCCATACAGACCTTGTTGTTTTTGGTCTTCTTTGTAATTCCTGCGTAGTTGCAGGGGAGGGAACGAACGCACTAAATGATTGCTTACTCACCGGAGAAGACTGTCTTACCGGCACTCCCTGTGGATATTTTTCAAATAAGTTTGTCATTAGTAATAAATCTGCCTTGTTCTAGGAGCGAATGTCTGTTGTCTTTGTGACCCATAAAACGCTCTTTCATTTGGAGTTAACCTTGAAAATCTTTCAGTAAAAGGATCTTCTGCTAAATGTTCTCTAAATGTTTTAGAAGGCATTTCTCCAGCTCTTGATGCTGAACCAAGGTTTGCTAAATAATCGTTGTAAACATCCTGAAAGCTTTCCTGAAAGAATCTTCTTTTGACAGGGGTTTGCCCTCTCATTGCTCCTCCTATACCCGGAGCTTCTCTTCTTGACACTCCTTCTCGTGTAAAAGCCTGTCCGGTAGGGGAACTTAAATAAGTTGCCATAGGATTTTGCTCTAAAAAGGTTTTGCCTATTTCTCCTTTCCATTCAGGTGAAAGAAAATCTGAAAAATTATTACTTATTCTTCCTGCTAAAAGGTCGGTTGCCTGAGCCCGTTCTGTTCCTACCTTCCCTGTTAAACCTGTTGGTTGCGTGTATCTTCCGAAATCAGGGGTTTCCCAAAATTTAGTCTGCCAATCTTCTGTCCACGGATTTGCTGTCATATATTACCTCACGAAACTAGAGAATAAATTTGCTCTTCTTTTAAAATCATCTATGTAAGTTGGTCCTTGGCCTTGAGTTGCCATTGTAGGGCTAACTGTAAACGGATCCTGTCCAGGTATTACCCCAGGGGAAACCGGTCGTGTGTACAGATTTCCAAGATCATCAGGATTTATCCTACCCGCTAAATTCATTAATGCCGGTGTCATCATATTTAATGCAGTATTCATAGGATTAAGATCTCCTAAGGGGCCTAAAGGAATTTGGGTTGTAAGTGGAGCGTAAATTTCTGAGAATGCCCTCATTGCTGGGTCATCCCTCCATGAGAAATCCGTCAACCCCTGTCTTGCTGCTTTGTTTATGTATGTGCCAAAAGGATCTCCTCCAAGGTCGGGTTGTTGAATATCCATCATAGTAGCAAACTCCATTCCTGCTGGTCTGTCTGCGTGTCTTTCCCCAAACATTTCTGTTTGCCCTATACCGGGTGCAGGTTGATCAGCTCCCATCATATAAGGATTGTAGTCTTCAAATGTTAATCTTGGATTAACCGATGGATTTGTTATTCCTCTTCGTTGAATATCTTGTATATCAGCTGCTGAAACTGGACTAGGAAAGTTTATCATTGATGATGTTGCTTCCGGACTAGCCCAATCCCACTGAGGCCCTCCTGTAACACCAATTCGAGGGTCAGTACCAAGTTGGTTGGCTAGGCTTACTAATTCTCCTGTTGTGTATGCTTTTCCTCCGGGCATTAATGGACCAGGTTGTCTGTCAGCCATTCTTTCTCCTATCATTTCTCCTGCAGGATTATAATTCCTAGGGTCCCTAGGTAATCTCCCCATAGGACTTGCCCCCGGCATATCTGCAATCCCTGGTTCTATCCATTCATCAGCTGCTGACGGCTGTGTAATTGGAGGCTGTGTAATTGTAGGCTGACTACCCATTCCTTCTTCTGCTAGTTGTAAGTCTTCTAAATAAGCAAATGGGTCTCCACCTATATCTACCTGTGGTCCTTGTCCTTTTATTGTATCAAGCCAATCCTGTCTTGTTTTTTCGTATTCTAAGTTTGCTCCTGCTGCTTTTCCTGCTAATTCTGGTTCCATACCTGGTACCATACCTGGTACCACAGGGGGAGTATCTGAAACAGGTAACGCAGGTCCAAGTCTGGTTTGCCCTGTAACTGGATCAGTTATAACTCTTTGTCCTTCAGGTAATTTGTCCCAAAATGGCAACAAATTACCTTGCTCATCTCTTCTTTGTGTCAATCCTTGTCCTGCTCGTTGCTCATCCTGAAATGCTTTGAATGCTTGGTTTGCCTGAGCTGTATCCCCTCCATAAGTTTCTGCTTTGAATCTGGGATCATTATATGTAGCAGGGTCAATAAACCCTCCACCTGGTGTTCCTTCTGGTGCATCAATAGCTCCTCCGGGAACTGCAGCTCTTCTAGTTTCTTCCCTATCTAAAAGATCTCCAAATGGATCCCCACCTATATCTGTAGGGTCGGAGGTTAAACTTGGTGGGGTAGTTACAGGGGGTATGTCTTCAATTAACGGTACTCCTTTGTCTCCCTCCTCCCACGGCATAGGTTCTATTTCCCTTGCAGCTCCTCCGGGGATAATGGAGGGCATATCATCTATACCAGGTACTCCTTTATCTACCCATTCTGGAACGTCTTTTGGCACCTCAGTATTGGCGTCAAGTTTGGGTTTTGCTGG
>Ga0315322_10001062_pt1 | contig 21144 bp, 18 predicted proteins | sample M110021515metaG_FD_203461 | JGI IMG/M metagenome (GOLD analysis project Ga0315322, IMG submission 203461) | Ammonia-oxidizing marine archaeal communities from Monterey Bay, California, United States - M1 100m 21515 | ecosystem: Environmental > Aquatic > Marine > Intertidal zone | place: USA...
TGGTTCGGTGTGCGAGCGAGCCAGCCCAAAGGGTGGACCCCAGCTGAGCGCCGCGTGGGTTGGGAGCGCAGCCTGTCGCTCGCCTGGCAGCGGGCATCGCTTGATAAGATTGCCCCCGTAGAGGTCAATCCCGGAGTCTGCGCCGACCCCCACCTTCCCTACGCGCGGCTCATGAAGCGGTGTGCCCAGCGCGCCGGCAAAGCCCGATGGGGCGACAAGTCCCCGGCCCACATCACCCATGTCGGGAGCCTTCTGGAGTCCTTCCCGGGCTGCCGCATCGTCCACATCGTGCGCGATCCAGTGCGTGTGGTGGAGTCTCTGCTCGCAGTGCCGTGGGGCAACCCGAGCATTCTCGGGAATGCCCTCACAGTGCGCGCGCTGCTCAAGAGGGTTGCACCATTTCGGGATCGCATCCACGAGCTTCGCCTCGAAGACCTCCTGGCCGACCGTCGCGGTGCATTGGCCGACGTGCTCGACTTCTGTGACCTCCCGTGGAGCGAGCAGGTGCTCGACCCCGACACCTTTGCGGTCGAAGACACCCCTCCGCTGCCCTGGCTGCGCACCCGCTCCGCCGACCGCGCCCAGGCGCGTGAGCGGCCCCGCTTGCCCCCGGTCGACCGCCATCGTGTCGCTCGGGTCACTGCCCAGGCGCGCCACTCCTACGGCTACCCTGAGCTGGACCGGGTCTCGCGAGGCTCGCTGGGGGCTCACCTCCAGCGCGCATGGACGGACATCCGTGAAGGGGTGTCCGTGGTGCGCTTTCTCATGGGCCTGCGGCGACAGCTTCACACCCTGCCCGGTCCCGATGCAGTCTCCCTCTTCGACGCCGTGAACCACTTTCACGTGGATGCCGCGCTGGCCTGCACCCCCGAACAGCGCGCCCACCTTGTCAACTGGCTGAGCCCGGACGCCCCATCGGGGTAGGTCTGCGGAGGTCCAGGAGCTGTCCTTGTCTGCCGAAATTGTCTTTCAGACCGCGCCCCTGGGCTTTCAGTGGCCCACCCTCGACCCCTTCCTGTTCTGCGTCCACCACAACGACGCCTACCCGAAGGGCGACGCGCGGATGGCCCCCCACCCCAGTCACCTCCAGGGGCGCCAGCTCGGAAGCGACTTTAAGCTGAAGGACGGCTTCCGGATGTACCATGGGCGCGTCATTCCGGGCTTTCCGAGTCACCCCCACCGGGGCTTCGAGACCCTCACGCTGGCGCGACGCGGCTTCATTGACCACTCCGACTCTCTCGGGGCCAAGGCTCGCTTCGGACACGGCGATGCCCAGTGGATGACCGCTGGCCAAGGCATCGTCCACAGCGAGATGTTCCCGCTGGTGCAGCAGGACCGCCCCAACCCGGCCGAGCTGTTCCAGATCTGGATCAACCTGCCGGCGAAGGACAAGATGGTGCCTGCCCACTTCGCGATGCTGTGGGGTGAAGACATTCCCGTGCACCGCTTTGTCGATGGGAAGGGTGCCACCACCACCGTCACCACTGTGGCCGGTGCGCTCGATGGACGGGCCCCGCCCCCTCCACCGCCCCACTCGTGGGCCAGCCGGCCGGAGGCGGGCCTCGCGGTGTGGACCATCCGCCTCGATCGCGGCGCCAGCTGGACCATCCCGGCCGGCCCCGCCGACGCGCAGCGCTTGCTCTACGTGTTCGGCGGGGACGCCGTGCAGGTGGCCGACACGGTCGTGAGCGCGCCCAAGGTGGCCCAGGTGCGCCCTGGGGTGGACATCGCGCTGGTCAATGGCGACGCTGAGGCGGAGATTCTGATGCTCCAGGCGCGTCCGATTGGAGAGCCTGTCGCTCGCCGCGGACCCTTCGTGATGAACACCAAGCAGGAGATCATGACGGCCTTTGAGGACTACCGCCGCACCCGCTTCGGAGGCTGGCCGTGGCCCCACGATGCGCCCGTGCATCCCCGCGGCGAAGGGCGCTTCGCTGTGCATGCCGATGGTCGCATCGACCGGCCAGATCCCGACGCTGCCGCCGACGTGCCGCTTTAGTCGGGCGGGGTGGATGGCGGCGTGGTCGACGGCATGAACGGCAGGGCCTGGAGCGCGTTGAGGTAGCGCGGTGTGCGCACGTCGAGCTCGTCGCCGGGGCGGGGGGCCTCGGCCAGGGTCTTCTGCACCAAGGCGATGGCCGCGTCGGTGCGCCCGGCGGCGTGGAGCGCTTCCGCCAGCAGCTCGGTGGCCCGAAGCTTGTTGTCGCCATGCCCGCTGCGCACGGCGGCCTCGGCTTCAGAAATGGCGGTGGCCAAGTCGTCTTGGCGAAGTGCGAGGCTGCCCCGGTGCTCGTGGAAGGTCATGTCGTCGGGCCAGTGGGACACCGCCTCATCCAGCACCTTGGCCGCGCGGTCCACATCGCCCGCGTATTCCCACAAGCGCGCGAGAAAGCTGAGGTGACCGCGGTCCTGATCGAGGTCTCCCGAGAGCCCAGCCGTCAAGCTGAGCGCTCCGAGCAGGAAGCGGTCGGGGGCGTCGGTCTCGCTGCTGAGCTTGCCCAACATATAAAACAGCTCGGCGGCTTGGACCGGGCTGGCCTCGGGAAGCGCCGCCTTGACGGCCTCCCGCTGGAGCTGCGCCAGGTCTGGATGGCGCTCCGCGAACGGCAGTGCTGGCCAGCCCCAGACTTCCACCGCGACTCCGGCGTCGGCGAGGGTTCGGGCAAGCAGTGGGGTGGGCAGGAGCATGTAGGTGGCGATCTGGGCGTCGAGCAGGGGCGCATCGCTGGTCGATGCCCGGGCGAAGTAGGGTGCGGCATCCTCGCCACGCTGTCCTTCCACCAGTCGCCGGGCCCAGGCGGCAGCGTCGGCAGGCGAGAGGTCGCCTGCGGAGGGGGCGTCGGACAGCGGCACCACGGTGTCGAGCTCCGCGAGCCAGTCGTGCACCGCTTGTTCGCCCGGATAGCCCACCATGCGGGCCACCTCGTCGCCCTGGGAGTCGACTGCGACCAGTGTGGGGTAGCCGCCCACGGCGTAGCGGTCCTTCACCGGCCAGCTGTCGTGATCGTCAACATCCACCTCGTAGAGCACGATGCCTTCCAGCAAGGCGGCGTCGTCGGGATCGTGGAGCACTTCGGCCGCCAGCAGGTTGCAGGGGGGACACCACACCGCGCCGAAGTCGATGAGGACCAGGCCGTCCCCGGCTTCTTCAAGGGCTGCCTTCAAGCTCGCCGGGGCGTTGTGGATGGTCTCTTGTGGATCGATGGTGTCGACGATGAGCCCCCGACCCTTGGGCGTGTCCAGCACCACCTGAATGCTCTGGTGGACGACTTCACAGCGACTGCCGGCATCGTCGCAGACACTCACTTCCAGGGTGCCCGAGATGGGCAGCGGACGCACCGGAGGCAGGGGCACGGCGAGTCCACCGGAGGCTGCGAGGCCCTGGGTGTCGACCGACCACGGCAGGGCGCCGACCAAGAGCTCCGCCCGCAGTGGGGCGTCAGGGGCGAGGTGATGACCGTCTGGGGCCTGCAGATGAATGCGTGCGGTGCGCAGGCGCCAGTGGACGGTCGTGGTGGGGGTGGCGTCTTGGGCGAACGCGGCAGCAGCGAGGGCGAGCATCAGCACGGGGCCTTCCAGGTCAGACGCCCGCTGTAGCCCGCAGGGTCGCACCCTGTCCTGCACTTGGCGGGGTCACCGGCGCAAGACCTGGACCGTCTTTACGAGCGGTTGCGGGTTGCCTTCTTCGCCCGGCGGGACTTCTCGCGGGCCACCAGCTGGGACCGGTAGCGCTCCGGCATCCACCGCTTCATCCACCAATACCGGCGGGTGGTGGGGTGGGTCAGAACCATGAAGGTGTCTCGCTCGACGGCACTTACGATGGCCTGCGCCACATCGGTGGCGGTCACTCCTGAGCCGTCCATCCAGCCCTGGATCCGGGACACCATCGCGGGGGAGGCATCTTCGAGCGAGTCGGTGAGGTTGGTGCGGAAGAAGGCGGGACAGCACACACTCACCCCCACGCCATCGAGGGCCAACTCCACTCGCAGCGACTCACTGAAGGCGACCACTCCGGCCTTGGCGGTGTTGTAGGCAATCATCCCGGGTGCCATCGCGATGCCAGCGAAGCTCGCGATGTTGACCACGTGTCCCCGCTTCTGGTCGACCATTCCGGGCACGAAGTGGCGGCAGCCGCGCACCACGCCCATCAGGTTGATGCCGATCTGGCGCTCCCACTGGCGCTCGGTGGTGGACAGCAATGGCCCCACATCGGCGACCCCGGCGTTGTTCACGAGCAGGTCTACCGGTCCGACCGCCTGCTTCGCTGCCCGCCACGCCTCCTCGTCGGTGACATCGAGCTGCAGCGTGTGTGCGGTGGCGCCCCTGGACTCGGCTTCACTGGCGACCGCCACCAGCGCAGGCCCCACCCTGTCGGTGAGCCACAGGATGCGCCCGGTTGCGGCCAGCTGGAGGGCGAGCTCACGCCCGAGACCGCTCGCCGCCCCCGTGATGAGGATTGTAGAGTCGTGGAGCTTCATGGTGTCGAGCGTTCCATTTGATCGGCGTCAGGATGGTGAAAAGCACACGTGGAGGTGGTCATCGTGGCCGCGCGCGGGCGTGGCCTCATGAATCTCTGGGTCGTTGAAGAGCACTTTTTGGACATCATCTCGGGCGAGCAGATGGGCGATGAAGGCCGCGGTGAGGGTCTGGCTGTATCCGACAGAGTCCACAAAGCCGGGGCGGTCGTCGGGCCGGTTCCACCATGCTTCGTAGCGCGAGGCGTCCGCCCGAAAGAGGCGAATGTCCACGCAGCGGCCGGCGAAGTGGTCCTTGTGCCCCAGTGGGTCGGGCCGGAGGTCCGAGGTGTAGCTGATGTCGCCCAGCTGCACCGGACAGGTCGCCGAGCTGCCCTCTGGCAGCGCCACACAGACCTTGCGCCAAGCTGCCAGGGCGTCCATCAGAGCGACCACGGCATCCGGCTCCCCCCAGATGTCGGTGCGCACTGGGTCGGCGCCCGCGAAGTACAGCCAGGTGTCTGCCGGACCGGCTGCCAGCACCGCCTTCTCGCGCCGTTCAGGGGTGTCGAGCTGCTCGGCCTTCCAGACGGCTTCGGTGTCCTCTGCGCTGTCCCAGTCGACCCACGGCAGCGACACGCGTCCGGTGTGGGTCCAGTGGATGGTGTCCACGCCCAGCGGCCCCACAAGCTGGATGGCACGCGCTTGCACCTGCCAGACGGCTGCGAGCGCGGCGGCATCGATGGGTCGTATGAGTCCGAGACGTTCGATTGGGAGGGTGTGGTCGCCAAACGCCACCATCGTTGCCGCGCAGTCTCCGGTGTCGCGTATGGGGTCGAGCAGCCAGCCCACCGGCTGAGGTAGTGCTGCGTCGGGGCGGGGCGGGAAGGGGGCGCGGGTCATCCACTGGGCTTCGCCGGGTGCTGCAAGAGCCTCTGCGGGGATGCACAGCGGGGCTTCGGAAGGACCGGGGACATTGTGGTGGCCGTAGACCGGGTTGGATGCCAGCAGGCGCACGCCAACACCGTCGGGGCACTGCACCTCTGGACGTACCTGCACCAGGGCATCTCGAGGCATTGCATGGCCCGCAGTCAGCGGGACGGCGTGGGCATGCGGGTCGGTGGGGACAACCCGTCGCAGAAGACAGGGGCCCGTGTCTGCCGCTGCAAGAGTGGAGCCCATCACGAATGCCAGTCCGGCAGTCAACATGCAGACCTCCAGGACCCGCTGTTCTACACCACCGGAGCGCGGTCAGACTCAGCAGACCGCCAAAACGGGAGGACCGCATTGAGCAGCGGGGCTGGATGGGTCGCATGGGGGAAGTGACCGCCGGGGACCTTCACCTGCTCCGCCCATGGGCACGCCTCCTTCAAGTCGTGGGTGCTCCAGACCACCTGCCCATCGTCGACCCCGTGGACCCAGAGCGTGGGTACCGGCGGTGGACTGCCGTGCCGACCGTCCACCACGGCCTTCAAGCGACCCCGCAACACACTGGCTCCCAGGGGCTCCTGGGCCAGCTCTGCACGCACACAGTCCGGAACGCCCGCCGCCTTCAGCGAGCGACGGCTGTGGGCCGCGTACACCCGCTCCAGCACCGCATCGGGCAGCAGACAGAGCGCCTGTGCCTGCCGGGCCATGGCGGGCTGCAGGTGGCGCGGGTGGGGCAGGGTGCCGATGCAGGTGAGGCTGGCAATTCGGCTCGGCGGGAGATGCCTGGCAACGAGACCACCGTAGCTGCCGGTGATCAGGTGGACCGAATCTGCGTCAAGACACACCCGAGACGCCGCCAGCGCAGGTGCTCCGGCGGGCAGGTGAAGCGCCTCGGCAGACCTTCCAGCGGCCCGCAAACACTCGACAAGTGGACCGAAAAGGGCGCGGTGCCCACGGATGCCCGGAAGGCACACCACCGGCAGCCGCCCAGGCAGGGTCATCGCCGAGAAGGCGCCTTGCCACGGGGACGACGGTGCTGTCCGCTCCGACCGCGGCTCGGGCCACCCCGTCGCTGACCGCCTCGACCCTGGCCACGGCCGTGGGACTGCTTCTTCGCTGGCGCAGCGGTGGAGACCATCGCGTCGTGGGAGTGGAAGGGCTGGTCGAGGATGGGCTGCAGCGGCACACCGGTGAGCTTTTCGATGCCGCGCAAGTTGGCCGAGTCGTCTTCCTGGTGGAAGGCGATGGCCACACCACGACGGCCGGCACGACCGGTGCGGCCGATGCGGTGGACGTAGCTCTCGGGCTCGTTGGGCAGGTCGAAGTTGAACACGTGGGTGACGCCATCGACATCGAGACCGCGCGCGGCCACATCGGTGGCGACCAGCACGGGCAGGTCGCCGCGATGGAAGGCCCCCAGCGCACGCTCCCGGGCGCCCTGCGACTTGTTGCCGTGGATGGCAGCGGCTTCGTGGCCATGCTTCTGGAGGTGCTTGACCACGCGGTTGGCGCCGTGCTTGGTGCGCGTGAACACGATGGCCTGACCGATGTCCCAGCGGTTGTCGTCGAGAATGCTGACCAGGAGGTCGCGCTTCTTCGCCTTGAGCACGTACATGATGTGCTGGTCGATCTGTTCGACGGTGGACGACTCGGGCGTGACCGAGACCTGCACGGGGTCGTGGAGGAAGTCGGCGCCCAGGCTGACGATGGCCTTGGGCATGGTCGCGCTGAACAGGAGGTTCTGGCGATGCAGAGGCAGCCGCGCGAGCACCTTGCGGATGTCGTGGATGAAGCCCATGTCGAGCATGCGGTCGGCTTCATCGAGGATGAAGTGGTCGACCTCGGACAGGTCGATGTAGCCCTGCGCGCAGAGATCGAGCAGGCGGCCGGGGGTGGCCACCAGGATGTCGACGCCTGCCTTGAGGGCAGCCACCTGCGGACGCTGGCTCACGCCGCCGAAGATGACGGTGGACCGCAGCGAGAGGTGCTCGCCGTAGGCCGCGAAGCTGTTGCGCACCTGGGCGGCAAGTTCGCGGGTGGGGGTGAGCACCAGCGCACGGATGGGGCGCGGCAGAGACTCGTCTTCGGTGGCCCGAGCCACGTGGTGGAGCACGGGAAGCGCGAATGCTGCGGTCTTGCCGGTGCCGGTCTGGGCGCACCCCAGGAGGTCGTGGCCCAGGAGCAGCGGCGGGATGGCCGCGGTCTGGATGGGCGTGGGCGTGGTGTAGCCGGCGTCCTCGATGGCGAGATGCAGCTCTGGCAGCAAGTCGAGAGAGTCGAAGTCCGGCGTGGTGGAGCCGTTGGAGGCGGATTGGGACAAGGTGGTGTCCGGTGCGGAGATGTGCGGAAGGGGCGCGCAGGTGGGATGGGCGGCGGCCCGGGACCCCCCGCGGGGACGGCATTCAGCCATCCAGTCGTGTGGGTAGGTCGGGCGAAGTCACTCGTCTGCCGCAGGCGCGCGGAGGTTCGCGCAGCCGTTACCGCGGCCCTGTAAGTCTGTCCAGCAGTGCCGGCGGAAGGTCGATGGCCAGCCCCTCAGAGGCGGTAGGCCTCGGCATGGGTCTGCCTGGCGCTGTGGCCTCACCCCGCACCGCGCTGCCGGGGGTGTGTGGACCGGGCTACGCACTGTCGAACTTGGGAGCAGCCATGCCAGATCTTGGATTTCACAGCACCGCCGAAGAGGTGACAGTCGGGCGCGACCTCACCGGCACCACCTGGCTAGTCACGGGCGTCAACTCTGGACTCGGCCGCGAGTCGGCCCGTGTACTCGCCCTTCGTGGCGCGCACATTGTGGGCCTCGCCCGCACGCTCGAAAAGGCATCTGCTGCGGTTGCGGAGCTTGGAGTCTCCGCCACCCCTGTGGCCTGCGAGCTGTCCGACCTCACCTCGGTGCGCGCAGCTGTGGCGTCTCTCGCTGGGGTGTCCTTTGACGGCTTGATGGCCAACGCGGGCATCATGGCCCTGCAGTCACTTCAGCAGACCCTCGGCATCGAGCAGCAGCTCTACACCAACCACATTGGTCACTTTGTTCTGGTCACCGGTCTGCTCGACCAGCTCAAGCCGGGCGGTCGGGTGGTCATCCTGTCGAGCGAGGCCCACCGCATGGCCAGGCAGGGGCTTGAGCTAGACAATGTGTCGGGCGACGACAATTACCATCCGTGGCGGATGTATGGTCGGTCGAAGCTCGCCAACATCCTCTTTGCGCGCTCGCTGACCCGCAGGTTCGCCTTGGATGGCAGTGGCCGCACTGCCAACGCCCTGCACCCAGGTGTCATCCAGACCAACTTGGCCCGCCACATCCCCGACCCCGGCCCGATGTTCGCCCGGATGCAGAAGATCGAAAAGACGATCCCTCAGGGCGCGGCCACCCAGTGCTTCGTGGCCACCCACCCGGCTCTCCAAGGTGTGTCGGGCCGCTACTTCTCCGACTGTGCGGAGCTGGCACCCATTCCCGCTGCGCTCGATGATGCCGCCGCCGCCGCCTTGTGGGCGTGGACCGAGTCGGTCACATAGGGTTCGGCCGCTTTTTCCATCGAAGCGAGCTGCACCACCTCACGCAGCAGACGGGCCAGTGAGCGCACGCTATCGGGCTTCGTGAGCAGTCCACGGGCGCCGAGTGCTTTGGCCCGGTCGATGTCGGAGCGTGCGTCGGAGCCGGTAAGAAACCACACCGGCGGGGACTCCGTTCGGGTCTCGGTCACCATGCGCTCGTAGGCCGAAAAGCCGTCCATGGCCGGCATGTTGATGTCGAGCAAAATGACAGCTGGCATGTCGTTTTTGCCGTTCTTGGTGCCGCGCATCCAAGCCAGCATGGCATCGCCGCTCTTCAGGCATACGAGCGGCAGGTCCAGGCGCGATAGACGGTGTGCGCGCTTGGCGAAGAACAGGTCGTCTACGCTATCGTCGACGATTACCAGCGGTCTGTCCGTGGTCACAGGTGCTCTCGAGACAGCGTGAAGCGCACATGCACCCGGCCGTTGGCGGACTCCACCCAGATGCGGCCGTTGTGCAGCTCTACCACCCTCTTGCAGATGGGCAGTCCGAGCCCGGGCCCGTGGCCCATCGAAGCGGTGTTTCGGAACGGCTGGAACACGGCCTCACGCACAGACTCGGGAATCTCGGGTCCGTTGTTGGACACCCCCAGCACCAGCTCTTTCCCCTCTTGGACTGCCGTGAAGTAGAGGTCGAGCTGAGCAGCGCCATGACGCAGCGCGTTGGTGACGAGGTTGGCGTAGAGCGAGTGGACCAGCTCCGGGTAGATCGGCAGGGTGGGCAAGGGGTCTCGGCGCAGCAGCACGCCCATCTCGCTCATGCGCACCGGCAGTGCATCCACGACCATTTCCACCACGTTGTTGAGCTGCGTGAGCGTGCGCTCTGGCGGCGGCACCATCCCGGTCAGTCGCCGGATGCCATCGACCAGAGCGTGCATGCGCCCGGCCTGTTGGTCGATGGCGTCGAGCAGGTGGCGGGCATCCACATCGAGGCTGTCGCCGACTTCCTCGGTCAGCATCTCCACGTACTGTCGGATGCGGCGGATGGGGGCACGGAGGTCGTGGGCGGCCATTCGAGCGAAGTTGGCCTGGGCCTCCTTGGCCTCCATGACGTCTGTGATCTCGACGAAAGAGCCGATGAGCCGGATCATCTGGCCGGTTTCGTCGCGTGAGAACGCCATGTCGTAGGAGCGGCACCAAATCCAGCTGCCGGTCTTGTGGCGGAACCGGTACTCGAGGGAGGTGACCTCGCCGTCGGCGAAGCGCCCGACGTGGACCATGTGGGCGAACACCGCCTCGCGGTCATCGGGGTGGTAATGGGCGACCAAGGTGTCGCTGTCTGGTGCGTTGACCTCATCCAGGGTGTACCCAAGCAGCTCGGTGTAGCGGCTGTTGACGTAGACGTGTTTCCTGAGGGTGAGGTCAAAGATGTAGACCCCGCACACTGCGTGCTTGCCGATCTTGCGGAAGAAGTCGTCGAAGTTCGCCACCGATCCTTCGGCGGTGGCCGCACCGGCGGGCGTGGGGCGCGCGGGAGCTTTTTCGGCTGCGCGCGCCTCGGCTTCGGCCAGCATTGCGCGCGTCAGCTCTAGCTCGGCCTCAAGCGCTTCGATGCGCTCTTGGGCGTTGATCAGTGGAGTCGCAGGCGGCGATGACGCGGACTCAGACAACAAGATGTCCATTGGCTGAAGCGTTGGAACCGCTGAGTATAGGGCGCGCGCTTCGAGTTTCACGGACTGTCTCGCCTCACTCTGCACAGGGCAGGGACGGGTGTGGGCTCGCGGATGGCCTCAGCGGTGATGGGCGAGCAGCTCGACGGGCAGGCTGGGGCGCATCGTGATGCCAGGTTCAAGCTTGAGCGTGCTGCCCTCCGCTGGCGTCAGACGGTGTCGGCGGAGCAGCTCGGCGAGCACAATGCGGGCCTCGGACATCGCCAGGTGGGCGCCGATGCAGATGCGCGCTCCTCCACCAAACGGGAAGAAGGCAAAGCGGGGCAGCGAGTCGCGCAGCTCCGGGGTCCAGCGCTGGGGATGCCAGACCTCGGGCTCGGGGAAGAATCGGGCATCGTGATGCAGGATGAAGGGCGGTACGATGACCGTGGTACCGGCCGGAATGGTGTATCCGCCCAGCTCCACGTCTTCGATGGGCTCGCGGGGAATGACCGGTGCCGGCGGGTACATTCGCATGGCTTCGTCGAGCACCGCCGTGATGCGGGGCAGCGGTGTGTTCACCGTGATGGGACCCTCGATGGCCGCGACTTCCTCGTGGGCCCAATTCTGGCTGTCGCCGTGGTGGGCGAGCATGAAGCATGAAGTGGTGAGCGCGACTGCGGTGGTCTCGTGGCCTGCCAGCAGCAAGGTGCGCACCTCGTCTTGGAGCTGGGCTTCCTCGATGGGGGCGCCTTCTCTGTCGGAGGCGTTGAGCATCCGTCCCAAGAGGTCGGTGCCGTTTTCACCGGATGACCTTCGCTTCTGGAGAATCTTCGCGACCACGCTGTCGAGGGAGGCTCGGGCGGCCTTGAACCGCAGGTTTCCGGGGGTGGGCACCCACAGCGGAATGCGCCCCACCAGCTCACTCACGCCAGCGAAGTGGGTGGTGATGTCGTGGAAGGCGTCGCGCACAAGGGCGAGGTCGTCGGGGGATGCGCTGGTACCGAACAGCACTCGCAGCACCACGCTCAGGGTGAGTCCCATCATGTCGATGTGGATGTCGCGCGTTTGGCCGTCGCCCCAGCCTTCGAGGTGTTCTACGGCAAGAGGCCCCATCGAGGTAGACATCTCGCGCACTGCCTGCATTGTGAAGGCCGGCGCCATCCGTCGTCGCTGGGTCTTCCAGGCGTCGCCCTCTGCCAGGAGGATGCCGTCTCCGAAGACAATCTCCAGCCGCGACATGAAGGCGCCTTTGCAGTAGCGCTTCGAATCTTGGAGGAGCACCTTCTCGATGAGCTCAGGCTCCAGCACATACAAGAGCTCGATGCCGGGGAAGGGAACTGAAGCGATGGGACGGTACTTGGCAACCTCCTTGGCGTAAGCGAAGGGGTCCTTGTTGAACTCAAGGGCCATGCCAAGCACTGGGAGGCCCTTGGGGCCCGGGATATTGCTATTCTTAGTCGACATACACTCTCCCGCACGGCTGTCCTAATGGCTGCCAAGCCTCCTCGTTTCCAGCTGTGTCAGGCGATCGCCTGCGCTGCGAAGTAGTCGTAGGCAAGATGTGCATCGTCGATGTCGTTGGGGTGGAAGCCCGGACGCATGTAGACCACCGCTGCGCGCCGGAAGTCAGCCAAGAGGTCTCGGCCTTCGGTCTGTACCTTCTTGCGAAGTGCGCGCATGTCGGCGCGGGTGAGTCCGCCGTCCTGGTTGAGCAGGTGACGGGTGCCGCGCTGCCACATCACCATCAGCAGCGTGAGTGCCACCACCATCGCGAGCACCCGGCGGACGTAGCCGCCGCCCATGGCCTCGTAGACGTCATAGGCCACCGACTTGTGCTCCACCTCTTCTGCGGCGTGCCACAGCATCAGGTTGCGCATGGTGGGATGGGCGCGCTGAAGCATGGGGTCGGAAAACGAGCTGGCGCCGAGGGTGGCGGTGAGGTGCTCCAGCGCGCAGGTGACCGCGAGGTTGGTGAGCGGGTGGGCTTTGGCCTCAAGGCGCTTCAGCCAGTGGGTCTCGTAGTTGTCGAGAAAGCTCTGATACTCAATTCCATCGCGGTCGAGCAGCGAGAACGCCCGATGGTGTTCGCGACCATGCATGGCCTCCTGCCCCATGAAGCCGCGCACCCGAGCCAGCAGCTGCGGGTCTTTGATCGAGGGCACAAACGCCCGCACGCTGCGCATGAAGAAGCGCTCGCCCGCGGGAAACAGCATGTGGAGGGCATCTGCGTTTCGGGTGAGCACCCGGTCGTCGTCGTACCAGTGGGCTGGAATGGTGGCGTCGTCGAAGGGGAAGTTCATTCGCCGGATGGTGGGAACGCCTGATTGGGTCGTCATGCTGCCTCCGCGTGGACCGGCTGGTGGGCGGAAAGCTCACCGTTGAACTCGGTTCAATAAGGGGGTAGTCACCTGTTGAACTTGGGTCAATACCCTTGTTGGGCATTGTTCAATAAGCTTGGGTCGAGCTTGGCTGGCCGATCCATTAGAAAGTCGGCCCCACCTCCAGGACCGTCATGTCGCAAATGACTCGCCAGCGACTCCAGCTCGATGAGCGCCGTGCTCAGCTGCTCGACATCGGGCTGGAGCTGTTCACCGAGCTGGCCTACGAGGATGTGTCCATCGACGACATCGCGTCGGCAGCAGGGGTGTCCAAGGGGCTGCTGTACCACTACTTTGGGAGCAAGAAGGCCTTCTATGTGGCCTGTGTGCGGGTGTCAGCAGACCGCATGGTCGAGTCGGTGCGTCCCGACCCCGACCTCCCGCTGTCCCTCAAGGCCCTGACCGGGCTCATCAGCTACCTCGACTTCGTGGAGGCCCGCTCCACCGTGTTCCGCCAGCTGTTGCTTGGCGCCGGCGGAAGTGTCGACTCCGAGGTGGCCATCATCGTCTCCGACACCCGGCGCCGACTGTCGGAACAGATCCTCGAAGGCACTGGCATCGACCCCGCGCGTCCCATCTTCCGGTTTGCTGCGCGCACCTACGTAGGGGCCGTGGAGGCCGCCTCGCTGGCCTGGCTTGAGAATCCCGAGAGCATCGACCGACGCGTGGTCGTGCGGAGCATGCTGGGCGCACTTCATGCCCTGATGTCCGCTGCCGCCGAGCTCGACCCCGATGCTGGAGTCGTGGTCCCCGACCCCGCAGAGGCCCTCACCGGTCTGGCTCTGCTCGACTCTTGAAAGAGAGAGGTCGAGTGATACCGACGCCCTCGTCTCACCCTCCCGGCTTCTGAAACACCACCACGTCGCGCAGGATGGACTCGCTCATCCGGTGTGGCGCCGCAATCGGGAGATGGGTGAGTCCGGCACGGGTGAAGATTCCGACCATCACGTCTCTCTTGGGCAGCAACGCGTTGAAGGTGAGCACCATCGAGCCGCCGGGCAGCAGGTGGTTTTCCCATCCAAGGGCACACGCTTCCAGCACCTTCGTGGGGTCGCGCCAGCCGCCCTTGCCGCGATGCTGGATGCCGTAGGGGAGGTCCGACACCAGCATGCTGAACGTCTCTTGCCGCAGGGTGTCCCGCGTATGGCGCGCATCTCCGTTGATGAGCCGAAGCGAGGTACCGCCGATGCTGTAGCGGATGAAGCGTCCGCTGCCGTCGCGCGACTTACCGCCGAGCCGGCCGGTGGTCTCTTTGTGCTTCACGCGCAGCAGCTTGCAGTGCTTCTTCACGTGGCGCTGGAGGTCGGCAGTGGCGGTGGTGTCGCGCTCCAGTCCACACGATGCGATGCCCATGCGGGCTGCCCAGAGCAGTGTGGTGCCGCGGCCGGCCATGGGGTCGAGCACCTTTGGGGTCACCTGCGGGCCCACCGCGCACGTCGCTTGGGCGATGTTGAGCGCCATCTGGGTGAGCAGCTCGTTGGTCTTGCCGCGGTACTTGGTGCCATAGATGAAGGGGCGGGGCAGAGTCCACTGGGGGTCGACGTCCAAGACCCGCAGCTGCTCGCCGTCCACCGCAAACACGCCCTGCACGAATGACAGCCGAGCCAGCGTGGGCAGTGCAGACTCCGGAAGGTCCACCCGCAGAAACAGGAGAGAGGCGCGGGCAATGGTCTCTGCGGTCACGCCAGGGAAGAACACCCCCAGCTCTACGCGGGCGACCTCCTGCACCGAAGCAAACCAAGCACCCGTCGCGAGCGGTGTCACAAGCAGGTCGAGCAGCATCCAGCCTCCGAAGCGGCCGCCCTCCTATGTCATTGCGGAGGACACTGGTGGATGCTGGGCGTGACTGTCCGGGGACCGCCTGGGTCACTGCACCCGGTTGGCTGGGCGCGGCTTGGGCCGAGGGACCTGTTTTCCGCGCTCGAACAGCGTGATGTACCTCATCGAGCCGGTGATCTGGGCCTTGGTGAGGAAGGAGTCGCGGCCTTTGGACTCGTTGGTGTCGAGCTGCCTGGCGGCGGCGGCGCCCCAGTCGTCAAAGTCGCCTTTTTGGTTCTTGCGGGTGCGCTCGTGGAGGATGCGCTCCTTCGTGACCATCTCCCCGTTGACGCGCTGCTCGTAGAAGTCGCTGCCATAGTAGGCGTCGTCGTACTTCTTGGGGTTGTAGGAAGCGCGCACCTCACCGTAGGGGTCGTCGACCACAAAGCCGCTGGCTTGGACCTCTTGAATGCTCACAATGTGGCTCGCGCCCTTGTCGCGGGTGCCCTTGTGGTGGAAGGAGAGCGCCGCTGCGCCGCCGGCCTCGAGCACGCGCTGAACCGAGCTGTGGATGGTCTTCCACGCCGCGCCGCCCCAGATCTTGTCGCCCTCGGCGGGTAGACCGGTGTTGGAGACCTCGGCCAGGAGCTTGTCGGGCTCGCTGACGATGCCGTAGCGGGACAGTTCGGCCTCGTGGGCAAGCATGTCTAAGAGATCCTCAAGCTGGGCATTTCCGAGCATCTCTCCCGCAATCTCATCGCGCGTTTCGCCGGAAGTCGCACTCTCCCCTCGCACTCGGCGGTAGCTCTTGTCCTTCATCTTCGAGTCGATGTAGCGACGCGAGGCCTTCTTCCACTCCGCCTCGCGATCCCAGCCCTCTTCCTCGTCGACCTTCGACAGGTCCTGCTCCAGCTCCGCGGCGCGCTCCGCAGAGATGGTTCGCGCTCTGAGGGCAGCCTGGAGCCAGCGCTTCTTGATGCGCTCATCGAGGGCCCCGATGACGTCCTCGCGGCCCATCCCAAGCCGCTCCATGATCATCGCGAGGGTGGTGGTGTTGCAGGTGGCTTCCGGCGCCACGAGGTTGTCGGACTGCGTGCGGTACTGGGGGACTCCCAGGCGGCTGTTCCAGTCCGTGCCGTTGTGGGCCGAGGCTTCGGGTCCGCCAGATGCGTCGGTGACCGGACCGGCCTCCAGCATCGTGATGATGGGCCGCACCTCTCCGATGAGCTCAGGCGGCAGGGGCAAGTTGAGCGCGGCGCCAGGCGCGGTCGTAGGGGTGGCAGGCAAGGATAGGGTGTCGACCGAAGCGCCGTTGAGCAGGTCGTTCCAGGTGGTCTCAAGAGTGCCCAGCACGGCCTCGGCGCGGGTGGTGCGGTCGCTGCCTTCGAGACTCTGGAGCACGGTGAGCTGCTCACCGGTCCATCTCTGCATGGTGGCGATCGCGAAGGCGCGGGTGGTGCGGTCGTTGAGAACGTCCTGCATCGCTGCGTTTCCAGGACCTCCTTGTGAAGAGTCTTGGGTCTCGACGGTCTGCTCGGCCACTTCTGGTTGTGGGCTCGTTGCTTGGATTGAAGTACGGCGGGAACGGTCGGCCATGGGTGCTCCGGGGGGGCCTCGATACTGCACAATAGTCGGGTGTCGCAATGCGATGACCCGCCGCTTTCAACTGCGGATGTTCGGGCAGCGAGCGCTACTTTCGGAGGACCACCAGCAGTGCTCCTGGAAAGCTCTCTGAGGAGACGATGTTGTCGTCGATGGCGACGTTGGCGAGGGGAACGGGAAACGCATCCACCGGCAGTCGCCACGATGAGCCAGCGGTGAGGCGTACCCGGAGCAGGTCGGTGTTGCGGGTCTCGGCGATGACGTCTGCCGCCACTCCCGGGCCCAGCACCCTGCGCTCCGTGGTGCACCACCGCTGTGGTCGGTGAATCACGATGCCAGGCACCGCGAGGCCATCCATCAGCTCGGGGCGGCTCATGCGCAAGGTGATCCCGTCGATTCCGGACCGGGCCTCGCCGGGGGCGGGGGGAAGCAAGAGGGTGCGCGCGAGGGTGAGCGCGAGCGACTCCAGCATCCACCAGCGGCCATGCTCTGCCAGCGCCCTAACGATCTCGTTGACCTGGAAGAAGTCGATGGTGAACGCGAAGTCGTCGGCACGACCTGCGGGTTCGAGGTCGAGGTGCAGGTCGATCTCGAGGTCGAGGCGAGTGCGCCGGCGGGCGTCGGGATCGACGGCGTGAATGACCGCCTGGACCTGAAGGTCGCGCAGAGTGATGAAATCGGTGTGCATCAGTCCTCGACTTGCATCCGGCCGTTGGGCGTCAGCTTGGACACGTCGGCTGCTAGGTTCGGTCGAGGAGTCTACCGCATCCCGTTCAAGGTCAATGTGTGCTCTCCCATGAAGCTGTAGTTGGGTGCGCCGCTGTAGTAGCCGTAGGTCTCGTCGTACATCCCAGGCACGTCGTACTGGAGGGTCCAGTCTTCGACGACAGCCCCTCCGACAGCATACCACTCGCCCTCGTAAAGACTGATGAACACGGTGTAGTCGCCGGCCCCGCTATCTGCTGGCGCGAGGCCCACGAGCGAGGAGTAGACCACCGGTCCCACCCCGCAGTCATCGACTATTGTTTCGTGCTGCATCTCCAACACCAGCGCGCAGTCGGGGCAGGGGTCATTGGACACGGCCGTGCCCTCGGAGTCCAGCTCGATGGTGCAGGCGAGGGAGCTGACTTCGAGCCAGTGCACCCCTTTGCTGCCAGTGACGTTGGCGAACAGCCCGGAGCCATAGGACTCCCCGCTATCCAAAGACTTGCCGCCTGGGCACTCGCTCGGCGCCACATCGTGACCGCAGGGGTTGTAGAGCGGGCCGTTGAGGCCTTGTGCGTTCTGTTCGAGCTGGTCACACCCGGCCATCGACATCACAAGGAGGGACAGGGCAGCGTGTGAGAGGGTCATGGCTTGCTCCAGCGTTCGCGTGGCTGGCCGTGCCGCGAAGGCGTGTTCGGACGCTACCCCCTTCGGACTGCGGGTTGCGCGCTTCAGAGGAACTCCGGCGCGGCGGTGGCGTGAATTTGCAGTAGGTAGGCCCCGCCGTTGGGTCCGTCGGCCTCCACCACCACCATGACCGACGTGAGTGTCGAGGCGTCGACATCGAGCAGCTCGGGGTCGGCGCCGCCATCCAGAGGACTGGTGTGCGCGGCGTCCACCAACACCCCGTCAGCCACGATGGACAGGCTCGGGTCGAGCGCGCTGCCCACTCCCTGGGCTTGCACAAACACCTGGAGCCACGGCCGCTCAGAGTCCACGGCAATCACATAGCGGTCGCTGCTTTCGTGGTCCTCCAGCACGCCCCAGAGCGCGGTTAGGCTGCGGTCGGCTTCGGCGTGGACGGTCGGTGTGCGGGCTTCGTCAAGATCGGTGGGGAGCTCGGCCTCCCGATCGATCGCGTCGGTGTACCAGCCTGCGACGATGCCCGTGTAGGCGGTGCCCACGCTGCCTGCGTCGACTGGATGGGCCACCTCCAGCCACATGTCGCTTGGGCTTGGAGCGACGAGCAGGCCGACGTCGGGAAGCAGGGGGAGGTTGCGGCGAGCGATGCGCCAGAGGGGGTCGGTGGTCGGTGTGCCTGTCTGGCCGAGAAACGTCTCTGTGCCGTCATCTGTGCGGGATGTGACGGTCCAGTCGGCCACGGGTGAGGAGCCTGGCCAGGGGCTCCAGGACCACAGCTCCCAGTCTGCTGGGGTGCCGTCTGCGAGCTCGCCGCGCACCGTCCAGGGGAACAGGTCGAGGTCCTCTGAGCGATCTGCACGACCGGAAAACAGAGGGTAGCCAGCGATGAAGGGATCTCCCAGGTAGCCGTAGTGGCCGTCTTCTTCGAGCCAATCCGTGAGCTGCTCGGGGGTGTCGTTGTCGGGCTCCGACTCGAATGGGACGGAGCGCTCCAGGCGCAAGCTGTAGGTGTGGTTGGGACTGCCAAGGGTGGGGTCCGCGGCCAGGCTTGCGCTGTGGGGAGTGCCGGCTTCGACTTGGATAAGGTGCACGCCAGACTCGGTCGCTTCGTAGGCCAGCGCGGTGTTGTCGCCGCCGATGGCGAGTGGCATGCCCCGGGCGACCTGCGCATCGCCGCCGGGGCCGTGAACCTCCAGGCGAGGGGACAGGGGGCTCGGAGGGCTGCGGAGTTCGCTGAGAATGGCGATCCACAGGGTGTCGCCGGCGGAAAGCTCGACGCTGTACCAGTCGATGTCGCCAGCGGGATCGATGGCATCGGAGACCTGGAGTGCCGGCTCGGGCGAGGGCAGCGGTCGGGCTTCGTCGGGGGTGTCGCCGGGATCGGAGGATGGGCTGGCGGTGTCGGGTGGAGCGCCGGTGTCGTGGGTGTCGGCGGGCGAGTCGGTGTCGGGCGGCTGGGGGAGCCCGGTGTCGGTGGGGACGGTGGACCAAGCGGTGTCCGACGACTTGCCGGGTGGACTGGCACCCTGGCAGCTCGCGAGGAGCACGGCGACGCTGGCACGGAGGACGAGCATGTCCAAATCGTAGTCCAGGAACACAGGGCTTGTGTGTGGTGCGGTGAAGGGGCCATGAACGGACCGAACCGGATACCTGCGCCCAGAGCTTGTGCCTGGGGAGTTCGCTTGCTGCACCCCGACCTGCACCTTCCGCCGGGCACCCCCGTTTATGTGGGGCCGGAACACGAGCACCGCGTTTCGGTGCAGATGTTGCAGTACGACCGCCATCAGGTCGTGGAGACACCACTTCCGCCGGCGGCCGTGGCTGCCCCTGCCAGTGATGGTCGGGTCACCTGGATCCATGTCGATGGACTTCACGATGTCGACCTGGTGAGCCACATCGGGCGGGTGTTCGGGCTGCACCACCTCGCCGTGGAAGACATCGTCACCGTGGATACGCGGGCCAAGGCCGAGGCTTATGGCGGCACTGTCGTGGTCAACGTCAAGCGGCTGCAGATAGAGGTTCCCGGGAAGGGTGAGGTCGACGACCGCCACATCACACTGGTGTTGGGCGACCACTGGGTGCTGTCATTTGTGGAGCTGCCCGGCCCCGTGTTCTCGTCGGTGCGCAAGCGCCTTCGGGAAGGGCTTGGGCGCATCCGTGGACAGGGGGCTGACTATCTCCTTCATGCGCTGCTCGACGCTGTTGTCGATGAGTGGCGGGGCGAGGTGGAGCGACTGGATGACGCGGTGGACGGCCTCGAAGACCGGCCGCTCGACCGCTTCGACAATGATCTTCCTGGTCGTGTCCACGGCCTCAAGCGACAGGTGCAGTCCTTCCGGCGGGCCGCACTGCCCCTTCGGGATGCGGTGGCCTTGCTGTCGATGGGGCTGGGTTCCATTGGCCCGGAGACCACGCCGTATCTGCGGGACCTGCGCGACCACATTGTGGAGGTGGTGGAGTCTCTCGACGCTCAGCGCGACCGGGTGCAGGCAGCGCTCGACCTTCGGCTTGCGCTCGCTAGCCATCGGATGAACGACACGATGCGGTGGCTCACGGTGGTCACGACGATCTTCATCCCGCTGAGCTTCCTCACCGGGCTCTACGGCATGAACTTCGACGTGATGCCGGAGCTGCACACTGCTTGGGGCTATCCCGCGCTGCTGTCGGTGATGCTGTCGGTGGCGGGTGGACAGCTGGTGTACTTCCATCGCCGCGGCTGGCTCTGAGGCTCGGGTGTGGCCGGTGCGGGCGCTGGAAGGTGGGGTTAGTTCCAAGACGTCCGGGCCGTCCGCTCGGTGCGCCCCACCCCCGAGGAGCGAACCCCATGTCTCTGTCTACGCCCAAGCAAGCCGATGTGATGGCCCGTCTCGACGATATCCTCGCGCTCAAGGCCGGCCCTCGTATGGGCCCCCTCACCGCGTTTGGCCGTGAGCTGGCGTCTCGCGCATCGGTGGGCGGCATCTCGCGGGACCGGGTGGTCGCAGCACTCTTGGAGCTGCTTGAAGGCTACGCAGGCAACGGACGTCAGCGAATGGAGATGGGCGAGGTGCTGGGCCAGCTGGGCGACCGGCGACTGCGTCGACCCCAGAATCGCGACTACTGGGTGGAGGTTGAGGTCGCCGATGGCCGCGCTCTTGAGGTCGCGCGCTTTCCCGTCACCACCGAGGAGTTCCGCAACTGGGCAGACTCGGGTGGCTACGACAACCCTGCGGACTGGTCGGATGCGGGGAAGGCGTGGCTCGACGGTGGAGCGGCCCGCTGGGATGTGCTGGCCTCCAACCCGGAGTCCGCCCACCTCGTGGTGGCCAACCAGCCGGTCGCGGGTCCCACTTGGTGGGAGGCTGAGGCATATGCAAGTGCCTCTGGTGCGCGTCTGCTCACTGCCAACGAACACCGCGCGGTAGTCCGTGGCCTCGAGAAGCGGCCCTACCCCTGGGGCGCCCCCTTCGGCGACGGCAATGCCAACACCAAGGAAGAGGCGCTCGGCCGACCTTGCGCGGTGGGTGTGTTCGCCGCGGACTGCACCCCCGAT
>Ga0315322_10001063_pt1 | contig 21129 bp, 14 predicted proteins | sample M110021515metaG_FD_203461 | JGI IMG/M metagenome (GOLD analysis project Ga0315322, IMG submission 203461) | Ammonia-oxidizing marine archaeal communities from Monterey Bay, California, United States - M1 100m 21515 | ecosystem: Environmental > Aquatic > Marine > Intertidal zone | place: USA...
ATCGAAATCAGTTTCGGTCCGCTTGGAAAAGGGCGGAATCTTTCATCACGATTTTCAAACCCCGCAGGAGGCTTGGACGGGGACTTGGGAATTCGGTTTGTTTCTTCCGGGAACCGATCGTGAAATTGCGAGCGTGAAGACGGGTGTGGAAGCATTCGTCCCCGTCCGTCTGGAGGTCGAGAGCGAACCCGTGCAGTCCTGGTTCGGATTGGCTGACTCGCCCGAGATCGAGATAGCCAGCCGGTACCTGTTCGGGGTGGCGGCTTCCGGCGCGTCTTTTCGGGTAAGCGGCGAATGGAGGCAGGCACCCTTTGAAGCAATTGGCTTGGAGGGTTTTTCCTTTGGGGATCCTTCCGCTACCGGAAAAGTCGCCTTTGATTCCATCCGGAGCGAAACCGATGAGAATGGCGAGGCCTTGATCTTTCCTTCGACCGATCGCTTGACTCCCGGTTTTTGGAAGGGATCGGGGTATGTTTCGGTAACCGTTCCGGGTGGGGGCACGGTGAGTGATTCCTTTGAATTGAGGAAACTTCAGGCCCCGAGGATGATTGGGGTGCGGGTTGCCCAGGGAGAAGCCGTGCTGGCTGACGAACCTTTCGCCATCGAGTTGACTGCCGCCCAACCTTTGGCTGACAAAGTCCCGGTCGGCTCAGTCGAGGTCGTTTTGGAAAAAATCGAGTCCGATTGGGTGCACCGCCGCGTGAACGGAACCTGGACTTGGAGCAAACGGGAGGATGCCGTCGAGCGTTCCAAGCTCCTTGTCGAAAAGGTTTCGGATTCGGAACAGTTCTCCAAGGTGGAGATGAGTTGCGATGAACCGGGTTCCTGGCAAATCGTGACCCGCGACCTTGTGGGTGGCGCCATGACCAGGGTGCGTTTTCAAGTCAGCGCTACGGGGAGTCCGGTTGCGGTGGCCCGCTCCCCTCACCGGGTGGATTTGACGGTTGATCAACCGTCTTACCGGGCCGGCGGGACCGCCAAGGTGTCGGTCGACTCTCCTTTTTCCGGTCAACTGCTTCTGACGCTGGAGACCGACCGGGTGGTCTGGAGCAAGAGCGTCTCCATCACCGGTGAAAAAGAAGAGCTGGCGATTCCTCTGCCTTTGCGGATGCCTGGCGGAGCGTTCGTTACGGCCTCGGTCGTCCGTCCTTTGGATGCGAAGTCATCCGAATGGAAGCCCTACCGCGCCTACGGGATGGTCCGCTTGGCAACTGATTTTACGGAGCGTGAGATTGAGCTCGATCTTCAACTTCCCCGTGAGGCAAGGCCAGGTGCCGAGGTCGAAGTCACGGTCGGCACCAATCTTTCGGAGGGAGATGCGTTCGTCCACCTTTGGGCGGTGGACGAGGGAGTCTTGTCGGTAACCGAATTCAAAACGCCATCTCCGGGCGATTCCTTCTTCGCCCCCTGGCGGGCGAAGGTGGATTCGGGTGACCTGTACCTCGAGCTGTTTCAGGATTACAGGCGGTCGAGTTCGATGGAGCGTTTCGGAGCGGGTGGGGGAGCGTCACGACGTTCTCTGGTTCAGGCCAAACCGCCCAAGAGCGTAATTCTTTGGAACGAGTTCGTGCCGGTCGGTGAGAACGGACTTGCCGAGGGGAAGTTTTCCTTGCCCGATGACTTTACGGGGGAATTGCGGTTTATGGCCGTTGCGGTTGGGGGAAATTCCTTTGGGAGCGCGGAAAGTTCGCTGACCGTGACCTCGCCCTTGCTGGCCGAGCTTTCGTTGCCCAGGTTCGTCGCTCCGGGGGACAAGTTCCTCTCGCCGGTAACCCTGTTCAACTCAACGAAGGAGGATCGGGTCGTGGAAACGGTTTTTGAGCTGGCGGGTCCGGTTCGCTTGCTGGACGATCCCAAGCGATCCATCGCCGTTTCCGCCGGCGCTTCCGTGACAACCTGGTTTGAACTCGAAGCGCAGCGTGAGATGGGGCAGGTCCTTGTTTCCGTCCGGGCTTCCGGAGAGGGTGAATCAGCCCTGGCCAAAGGAGCCTTTCCGGTTCGTCCCGCCGCCTCGCTTGACGCGGAGTACGGGACTTTTGTTTTGAAGGCCGGGGAGAAGATGACTTTTCCGGCGCCTGAACGCTTTCTTCCCAACGGCTTGCTCAGAACCGTAACGATTTCCTCTTCCCCGGTGACCGAATTGGTTCCGGCTCTCGACGAGCTCCTCGGCTTTCCTTATGGTTGCGCGGAGCAGACCACGAGCAAGGCCATGCCCATGCTTTACGCTTCCGCTTTGCTTGATGGCGGGAAGGCCGAGTTTGCGAAGGAGTCGGTACGGGAGGGAATCAGGAGACTGGAGTTGATGCAAACGACTTCGGGTGGTTTGTCTTATTGGCCGGGAGGAAAGGATCCCTACCTTTGGGCGACTTGTTACGCTTCGGGTTTTCTGATGGAAGCCAGGAAAGCGGGTTTTGAGATTGATGAGATTTTCCTGACGGGCTTGACATCGTACCTGCGCAAAACGCTGCGGGCGGGGAAACATGGCTTGAACGAGCAGGCTTTCGTTTGTCAGGTCTTGGCCACCTTCGGGAAACCCGAAAAATCCAGGCAGAGGTACCTGCTCGACAAGGCGGATGCCCTTGACCTTTCGGCTCTGGCAAGGTTGGCCGGAGCTTGGTTGGCGAGCGGGCGGCCCGATCTCGCTCGTCAGTGCCTGCGGGAAGGCGCTCTTTCCCAAAAGGTCGACCGTACCTACGACGGCCGGCTTACCTCGGACGTGGCGGCTTGCTCCACGATGCTTTCGGTCCTGCTTGACCTTGATGACGAACATCCTTGGGTGGAGGTTTTGAAGGAACGGATTTTGTTGGCTCGGAGGGACGGTCGTTGGCCAAGCACCTTGGATAATGGCTTGGCCTTGGCTTCGCTTTGTAAACTTCATTCGGTCATGGCAAGGGAGGGAAGTGAATTTTCGGGAAGCGTTTCGACTCGCGGTTCGGAAGGCGCCCCCTTTTCCTCGGCCCGGGCTACGGGTCATTCCTTTTCCGGCACGGAGGATCTTGAAGTCTCGTCTTCGGGTACGGGAAAAATCTTTGTCTCGATCAAGACCGAGGGACTGGTTTCCCCGGAATTTATCCAACCCGTGGACAGGGGGATCAAGGCCCGCAGGCGGTGGTTGGACTCGGAAGGGGAAGTGATCAGGGATTGGACGAGCGACGGCGGCGAGTCATTGGAGCTTTCGGTGGGTGATCTGGTTTGGGTAGAGGTAATGCTTCAGACCCAGGGGTCTGCCCTGGAAAACGTGGCCGTGGTGGATGCCCTTCCGGGTGGTTTTGCGGTGGAGAACCCAAGGCTTGCGACGTCTGCCGGTCGGACGCCGGGCCGGGCGATCGGATTGAAACCGAGCAGCCGGGCCGACCGTACGGAGTTTCTCGACGACCGCATTGTTCTTTTTGCCCCGGCCAAGCCTTCCTCCCAGGTTTTCCGCTATGCCATGCGGGCCGTTTCGAGCGGTGAATTTCTCGCCCCGCCCATTCAGGCTTCCTGTATGTATGACGAGGCACAGCATTCGTTGGGAGAGAGTGGGATGGTCAAGGTTTCGCTTCGATGATAGGTTTGTGGCCATGGTTCGTGTTGAGGCGGAAACGCCTTCTTTTACCGGTCGTCATTTTGGGCGTGGCGGCAGGCGTTGTCTTGCCATGGCACATGGCGAAGAATCCCTTTCCGCTGGAACGACTCGAAGCTCTGCCGGAGAGCGCGGTTCTTTCCGACCGGGAGGGCCGTCCGCTTGCCCGCTCATTGACCGTTGACGAACAATGGCGACTTCCCGTTCCCCTCGACGATATCTCTCCCTGGCTCAGGCAAGCTACGATTGCAGTCGAGGACGAGCGTTTCACTCGGCATCCGGGGGTTGACTTCGTTTCAGTAGGCCGGGCTTGCCTGCAGAATCTTTTTGCGGGCGGGGTCGTTTCGGGGGCAAGTACCTTGGATATGCAATTGTGCCGAATGCTCGACCCTCGGCCGCGAACCCTTGAGGCCAAGCTTTCCGAGGCAGCCCGGGCCTGGCAGGCAGACGTTTGTTTGTCCAAGGACGAGGTGCTCGAGGCTTACCTCAACCTCGCTCCCTACGGGGGCAACCTGCAGGGCGCGGAGGCCGCTTCACTACGGTATTTCGGGAAATCCGCAAAAGAACTTTCCTTACCCGAGGCAGCCTTGCTGGCCGGTATTCCTCAATCTCCCGCCCGTTTGCGTCCGGATCGATATCCCGAAGCCGCTCTCAAGAGACGCAACAAGGTGTTGGACAGAATGCTGGAGGAGGGAATGATCAGCCCTGAGGAGTCTCGTGACCTGATGGCTGAGCGGATTGAACTGGAGCTTGGACTGGTGACCGGGAAATCCGCCAGGCATTTTGTGACGGAGGCTCTTTCGTCCCGTCCGGAGGGAGGGCTTTCCTTTTTGGATTCCCGGCTGCAGGAGGAAATCGAGGAACTGGCCCGTCAACGCCTTCTGGGGTTGCCGGTTGGTTCGGACATGGCGGTTGTGGTAATCGAGATCGAATCGGGTGGCCTCGTCGCGATACTCGGTGGCGTGGATTTCGAAGATCCTTCCGGAGGGCAGGTCAATGCGGCGAAAGCGTGGCGGTCCCCGGGGTCGGCCTTGAAGCCTTTTGTGTATGCAACGGCTGCCTTGGAACGCCGGTTGGATGGGGATACCGTCTTGTCCGATGCCCAAACTGCCTTTGCGGGTTGGAATCCGGAGAATTTCGACCGTACTTTTTCGGGGGAGGTTACGGCGGGGGATGCCTTGCGGACTTCCTTGAACCTTCCGGCCCTTCAAGTTTGCCGGGAGGTGGGCGCGGCAAAATCAGCGGGGATTGCGGAAGCTTGTGGGGTCCGGTTCAGAGGGGATGCCGTTGGCCAGGGTGGCCTCGCTTTTGTGCTGGGTGCGGTCGAGACGAACTTGCTCGACCTTACCAATGCTTACGCAACCTTGGGACGAAAAGGGGTCCGGAGGAACCTACGTTATTTTCCCGACGATCCGATCGTGGACGAGCCGATTCTGGATCCGGAGGTTTGCGCTTGGTTGGGATCCGAACTGTCTTCCTGGCGTCTTCCTTCTTCGGTATTCGAGAACCAGACCAGCGATTCGACTCCTTGGTTCATGCGCAAGACCGGTACCTCGTCGGGCAGAAGGGATGCTTGGACGGTCGGACATAACGGAAAGCATGCGGTGGGCGTATGGGTCGGCAGGTTGTCCGGCATGGGCGATCAGGCCTTCGTCGGTTCACGTGCAGCCGAGCCCCTTTTGGCGAAGATTTTCAATTTGGCCCGCATACGAAGGACCGATGCCCCGCCCGCACCTGTTCCATGGATCGTTGAGGATCCCATTCCGTTTCCCGAAAAGAACGTTCTGTCCATTCAGCGTCCTGAGAGCGGAAGCGTTTACCGCAGAGTAGGTGAAGGTTTCGAGATTCGCCCGAAAGCCAATGCAGAGGGGGAATTGCTTTGGTTTCTCAATGGCCGGCCTCTTGGTACGGAAGAGGCCAGGCGAACGATGGTCGGATCTGGGCGTTACGAGCTTCTTTGCCTGACCGTTACCGGTGAACATGCTCTTTCCCGTTTCCGGGTTTATTAAGTTGTTTCCAATCCAAGGGCCCGGCTTGTTTCCTCCATGAAGATCTTTGACCCCGCACGGAAGGGGAAGGAGGGCATGGACGGGGTAAAGGAAGTCATGGGGAAACAGGAATCCCTCACGAAACCGAAAGTGGCTCCGGCCCCTTCGCAAATCGGGTAACCCGCAGCGCAATCCCAAGGCTTGGGGCGAAACTCCAGGCACCCGTCGATGCGTCCGGTCGCTACGTTGGCCAACCCGATGGCGGCCGAGCCCGGACAGCGTATGCGCCATTCCATGAGCTTGGGACGGAGGGTATCGAGATCGTCGGTGGGAATGGGGAAGTGCATGCAGAAGGTAAGCTTTTCGTTCACCAGTTTGGTTGCCGCTTGCACGGGGACAGTCCCTTCGATCGCCCCAAGCCCGGGACCGCCTTGCAGTAGCATGTCCCGGCTGTAATCGTAAATGAACCCGTAAATGGGCGTGCCATGGTGCAACAAGGCAAGCGAGATCCCGCATTCGGTGATTCCGACTGCATAGTTGTTTGTTCCGTCGACCGGGTCGAGTAACCAGCAAAATTCTGCTTTCAAAGGGACCGGTTCTGGGGTCTCGATCGATTCTTCTGAGCAAAAATCGTCAGAGGAAAAAATTTTTCTCAAGGGAAGAAAGAGGTTTTCCGATATGGTTTCGTCCACCACCGTGACCCGGGTGCCGTCCTTTTTCCAAGAGCTTTCCGTCTGTCCGAAGTTTTCGCGAAAGTAGTCGACCTGCGACAAAACTGCGTAATGACCCTGATTGATTCTTTCGCGAAGTTCAGGGTCTGCGTTGGACAGGTCAGGGGTCAGGTTGGTCAAGGTTCGATCCATTTCCCTTCTTCTTGTATGAGATTGACGAGGCGGTCAACGGCTTCGGCCTCGGGAATGGCTGATTTTACACGATCTTTTCCTATGTAAAGATCGATCTTCCCCGGACCGGACCCGACGTAACCAAAGTCGGCATCAGCCATTTCACCCGGTCCGTTCACGATGCATCCCATCACCGCAATGGTCACTCCCTTGAGGTGTCCGGTTGCTTCCTTCACGCGCTGGGTGGTGCTTTGCAGATCGAACAGGGTACGCCCGCAACTTGGGCAGGCCACGAATTCCGTCTTGGATATCCTGGCACGGGCGCCTTGCAAAACGTTGTAGGCGAGCCCGCGGTTGCGATCGAGGTTGCCGGTATGTTCGATCGAGATCAGGTCGCCTACTCCGTCGCAAAGCAAAGAACCGGAAAGGATGGAAGAATCAAGGAGTCGAGCGGAGAAGGAGTCATCCTCGGGAAAGAGTCTTCCTTGGTCCCGATTACGAATCCAGATGGGCAATCCGAGTCCGTGTTTATCCAAAATTGCTGCCAAAATCCGGTGGCCCGCAACGCAATGGGTACCTTCCTCGGGCATCAAGCTAATGATTGGCGGGGTTGAAGATTGACCAAGCAACCGGACGGTTTCGTCCTCCATTGGTTTGGCCGGAAGCGCAAGAGCGGGCACGCAATTCGAATCTTCGCAAGCGTGGAGGAAACCGGCCAGGGCATCGCGATCCGCGCAAGCGGTTGAGGAGAGCCAAACGATGAGAGGTGAATCTTCCCGGAATGGAGGAGGAGGCATGTCGGGAACGTTGTTTTCCACAACGATGAAGGGGACTGCCCCGACGAGCGAGGCTCGCAAGGTTTCCAAATGGGCCAGTCCCTCTGCATCCTTGAGCTCGACAACCAGACCTTCAACCGAAGCATCTTTGGAAACGCTTTGTATTTGAGCGACTTCCTGAACGATTTGTTGAATTTCTTCAAGAGGATGAGATGAATGGGCAAGGACGGCAGGTGGGTGTTTTTCACCGATTCTGATCGTTTGCGACAGCTTGCTCTGGGGGCAGGACCTTCTTCGGAAGGCGAAGGGATCGATCGATTCGGTCGGGTGGAGGTTTTCCGGAGGTGATTCGGCCCACCAAATCTCCGCCCGGCGGGCCAAGTCGCGGGCGACGGGGATTTCCGCCACCGGATCCTCAGTCAGGGAGACCCTGATCGTGTCTCCCAGTCCGTCCAGCAAAAGAGAGCCGATTCCGATGGCGCTCTTGATCCGGGCATCTTCTCCGTCCCCCGCTTCGGTTACACCGAGGTGCAGTGGATAATCCATGTCCTCGTCGTTCATGAGTGATACCACGAGGCGGTAGGCTTCGATCATGACCTTCGGGTTACTTGCCTTCATCGACAGGACAATCTCATGGTATCCGTGAGCACGGGCGATCCGCAGGAACTCGAGGGCTGATTCCGCCATTCCGCGAGGGGTATCGCCGAACCGGTTCATGATCCGGTCGGAGAGTGAGCCATGGTTCGTTCCGATCCGCATGGAGCGTCCGAGTTCCTTGCAACGCAGAACAAGCGGGGAAAAGGATTCGTGCAGGCGTTGCAGTTCCTCTTCGTATTGGGAGTCGCTGTACTCGCGGACTTGAAACTTTTTGCGGTCGGCATAGTTGCCCGGGTTGACCCGGACTTTCTCGACATGTTTGGCCGATTCCATGGCTGCGTCGGGAAGAAAGTGAATATCCGCAACCAAGGGAAGATCGAAGCCCGCTTCCCGCACTTTTCGTGCGATCGGAGCGAGGGCTTCGGCCGCCCGGACGCTAGGTGCGGTTATGCGGACGATCTCGCACCCCGCTTCGGCCAGTTCAATCGTTTGACGAGCGGTTGCCGCAACGTCGAGCGTATCGGTTGTGGTCATCGATTGGATGCGTACCGGATGAGTGCCTCCGGTAGGAACATTTCCTATCTGGACAACTCGCGTCTTCCGCCGGGCAGGATGAAATCGCGAGGCGCAATAAGGGGACGCCGTGCCCATGGGAAGCTAGGGGAAGAGCCGCTGAACGTCAAAGAAGGTGACGTAAAGCATGAAGGAAAAAAGAAGAACGATAAACAGGACCTGAGTACGTTCGAGAAAGGCCAAGGGAAGTGGTTTGCCACGAATTTTTTCGATCGTGGCGAAGAGCATGTGCCCGCCATCGAGAACGGGGATGGGAAGCAGGTTGAGAATTGCCAGGTTGACGTTGATGAAGACGACGAACCAAAGGAGTTTCTTGAAATCTATTTGCGCAAAGAGACTTAGGTTTTCAACAATCCCGACCGGTCCGCTCATGTTGCGTAATTTTACGTCGGACTTGGGACTGACAAGTCCGGATAGGGTATGGTACATGTCCTTGACCCTGCGAGTGATCAGAACAATCGGGTTGGGGTAGGTCGTGACAATCTTGTATTTGGGTGTGAAACCGATTAACCTGACTTTTCCCATAACCGGTTGTGCTTCTTTAGTGGTGAAGAGACCGAAGAAAACCTCTTTCTCAACGTATTTCGTGCCTACCTGTAGTTCTTTTTCAGTCAATTTGATGGCATAGGTCTGGAGAGCTCCTTGTTCTCCGCCTTTTCGAACGGTTAGGGAAACCGTCTCGTTTGCTTCCCGCTTTTGAAGGTAATCGTAGAGGAAATTGAAGGAATGAATTTCAATTCCATCATCAAATGAAACAGGTTGGTCCCCTATTTCCAAACCGGCCTTCTCTCCCGGCAGACCCTTTGTGAGTTTGCCTATGAAAAAGGTATGCTTGGGACCTATTCCGATCGCCCGCATTTCTTCCCTGCTCACAACCGTTGGAGAAATCTCGATTTGCTTCTCTTCTCCGTTTCGTGAAATCATCAAGGTTACAACTCTTCCTCCATCCTCCATTTCGCCTTTCCCGGTGACGATCAGACTTCTGATCTCCATGAAGTTCTCAACGGATACCCCGTCGACGGACAGAATCTCGTCGCCTGGAAAAATCTTATCCTTTGCCGGGCCATCAATTTCCACGCCTTTCTCAGTATCCGGATTCCATTGTTCGACCTTGTCCGCAACGTATCCGACCTTGGTGGTAAGTTGGGCATCGGAAACGTCATACCCGAATTGCCAGAGTATGCATGAAAGGACGAATGCAAGAAGGACATTGAATACCGCACCCATGACAGAGACGATCATTTTGTCGGTGTAGCTGATCTTTGGAAGCGGTTCCTCCCCTGAGTTTTTCTTGTTCTCCTCATTGTCCTTATCCTCCGACTCGTCCTCGCCCTTGCTGGCCGAAGGTTTGTCCGCTTCCGGTTTCTCGCCTTCGGCACCCTCTAGGCGTCCCATATCCACCAACTGAGGCAGGGCGACGTATCCGCCGAAGGGAATGGCCGAAAGGCGATATTCCACGCCATTTCTTGTCCAACCGAAGATTCTCGGACCAAAACCGATCGAAAATCGTTTGATTACGAGTCCTCGTTTGCGGGCTGCCAGGAAATGGCCCAATTCGTGAATGAAGATCGTGAAACCCAAGGCGAAGAGGGCTTCGAGAAGAAAGCCGATATTTTCCAAAATCTCCATTTGAAAATCAGGTCAGATGGATTGCTCGATACGGGCGGAAGCCAGTTGGCGTACTTCCGCATCCATTTCCAGTAATTCGTCGAGTGAATCCGTTTGCTTGTTGCTGCTCGTATTCAAGGAATGATCTATAATGTCAGAAATCTGCAGAAAGCCAATTCGATTCCGTAAAAATGCTTCGACGGCAATTTCGTTGGCCGCATTGAAAACAAGAGGGGCGGTACCTCCATGTGTCAGAGCATCCTTGGCAAACCGCAGGCAGGGAAACTTATCGTAACAAGGAGGGGAAAAGGATAGATCAAGGGGTTGAGAGAAATCCAGGGAAGATTCGACTCCCGGAGCCCGTTCGGGATAAAGCAGGGCGTTTTGCAAGGCAAAGGTCATGGAGGGAGGAGAGAGCTGGGCGAGGCAACAACCATCGACAAACCGGACGATTGCGTGGACAAGGCTGGGGGGGTGAATGGCAACCTCTAGTTTTTCGGGAGGAAGATCGAACAACCAATGCGCCTCGATCAATTCGAGTCCCTTGTTGGCCATGGTTGCCGAGTCGATGGTAATTTTCTTTCCCATCGACCAATTCGGGTGATTGAGGGCTTGCTCGAGTGTCACGTTCTTGAATTCCTCGATGGGCAGGTCTCGGAAAGGTCCGCCCGAAGCCGTAAGAATAATGGAGTCAAGGGAGTTTTCGGGTTGTCCGTGAAGGCATTGAAATACGGCGTTGTGCTCGCTGTCCGCGGGAATGATCGTTGCCCCGTATCGGTTTGCCGCTTGCGTGACCAATTCCCCTCCGACCACAAGGGCTTCCTTGTTTGCGAGAACGATATTCTTGCCCGCTTTTACGGCGGAAAGGGTGGGGAGCAATCCGGCGGCTCCGACTACTGCCACGACTACAATGTCCGCTTCGGGAAGAGCGGCCAAGGTTTCGATTCCTTCCTGCCCGACCAGGAGCTCCGTTCCTTTGGGAAAGGAATCGTCCCGTTTGTCTAGGTTCTCGAGGCAAGCGTGGGGAACTGAAAATTCATGGGCAATTTCGGCAAGCTTGCCCGCTTGTTGTCTTGCGGATATTCCGACAAGCTGCAGCTTGTCCGGGTGTTTTCGCAAAACGCGGAGCGTGTTCTCCCCAATCGATCCGGTTGCACCCAACAGGACGAACTTCTTGGGTTGGCTCACGACTTGATGAGGAGCAAGACGAAGTATCCGGTTGGGGCGGCCAGGATCAGACTGTCCGTAAGATCAAGCAAGCCACCGATTCCGGGGATGGATCCGCCGGAATCCTTCATTCCGGCTAATCGCTTGAGAACGGAGGCAATCAAGTCGCCGATGACTGCGCTTACGGCGATCAAACTTCCCCAAATCGCCCCTTGTGTGGGGGAGAACATCCAGTCCCCGTAGGAGACGATTCCAGGGAATTGAACAGTGACGAGCCATGGAATGAGTGCTCCGATTCCTGCCGAAGCCCCTAATCCCCCGATCAGACCCTCGACTGTTTTCCCCGGGCTGATGGAAGGGGCCATTTTGGTGCGCCCGATTGCCTTGCCTACGAGCAGAGCACCAATGTCGCTGAATTTGGCCACGATGACCACCCAGAGGCAAAAGAACAGACCGAAGCCCAGGGTGCCGTTTGCACTGGGGACATCCGCGAATTGGATGATTCTCACGAAGTAAGAAAGAAGAAAGGTTACGAAGAGAAGGCCAAAGAAAGTGGGCATCAAGCGTTTGATGTACATGCCGCGCTGGGCCTGCGGGAAAAGGACGCAAGCAGAGGAGGTAAGGAGAGCCCCGATTGCCAGGACGTCGACCCCCGATCCTTCGAAATAAAAGGAAACGGGTATCATGCATCCCCCCGTTACCAAACCGGATACCCGGTTGGCGGCGTATCCAAGCCTGCCGAGGATAGTGTAGATTTCGAACAGGGTAAGGGTGGCACAAAGATTGAGAATCCACATGGCCCCAACCTCCTTGAGCGAGTACACGACTCCGCCGATCAGGCTCCAAAGAAGAATGGTTGAAAGGGTGCGAAGGATCATGAGTTTTCCGATAGTGATTTGGTTGAGGCAGTCGCGAGTTGATCGCCGGTCTTTCCGAACCGGCGTTCGCGGTGAGTGTAGTTCTTCAAGGCATCGATGAAGGCATCCTGCCCGAAGTCGGGCCAGTGGAGGGCAGAAACGAAGATTTCGGCGTAGGCGGCCTGCAGAAGAAGGAAGTTGCTAAGGCGGAATTCGCCTGAGGTGCGTATGATCAGGTCAGGGTCAGGGAGATCCTTGGTCTGCAAATAACTTGAAAAGGTCTCCCAATCCAGATTTTCGCCCGAGCCGTTTGCCTTGCGGGCGTAAGATTGAACGGCTTGCAGGATTTCCTGACGGCTTCCGTAGTTGAGGGCGAGGGTAAGGTTCCATTTCTCATTGCCCTTGGTTTTCTCGATTGTGTCCCTCACCGCATTGCGGGCGAATTCGGGCAGGCCGTTGAGGTCGCCGATTGCACGAAGGCGGACTTGGTCTCCCATCATGTTTTTCAATTCCCGTTTCAGGAATTCCTCAAGCAAGCGCATGAGCCCGCTTTTCTCTTCTCCAGGTCGTTTTTGGTTTTCGGTGCTGAAGGCGTAGAGGGTTATGTAGGGAATCCCAACTTCGAAGGCCGTGTCGACGATTGCCCTTACGTTTTCAACCCCGTTTCGATGGCCGAACAAGCGGGGTTTGCCCCGAGATCGAGCCCATCGACCGTTGCCGTCCATGATGACGGCAACGTGGCGTGGGAGTCTTTCGATGTCCTCGGGCGTAAGGTCGTGCATTTGTCTGAAGCCATATCAACGAGTTCCCGACCAATTGACAACGCGGAAAGTAAAGAATAGGCTCATCTCCATGAACAATCCCATGAATCAGGAGGAAATATCCGAAAGACTCGGGCCATTGAGTGGTTGGGCTTGGGCAGATGACAAGCTGTCAAAGACCTATGGTTTCAAGAGCTTTCGAGAGGCGATGTCTTTCCTTCAGAGGTTGTCCCATGAGGCGGAGGAGCAAAACCATCACCCGGAAATCTTCAACTGCCACAAGCAAGTGAAACTTTCCCTCAATACTCATGATGCAGGGGGCAAGGTGACCGAAAAGGATTTCCGGCTTGCCGTAGCGATCGATTCGATCGCCTGAACGGAGCCTACTTCTTTTTTGGATTCTTCTTGGGCTTTTTTTGTCTGCTCACCGGGCGGGTGTCCTCGGGTACTTGGTAAAGTTCGCGGAGGCGTCCGAGCTCGTCTTTGAGTTCCTTGGTCAGGGTTGCGTACTCGGGTTTCCCATAAACGGAATTCAATTCGTTCGGGTCCTTCTCCAAGTCATAGAGTTCCCAACCGTCCAGGTTGTAAAAGTGGATCAGTTTATGTTTTTCGGTACGCACACCGTAGTGCCTTCGGACACTATGAGCACCGGGGAATTCGTAGTAGTGGTAGTAGAGAGATTTTCTCCAGTCTTTGGGCTTCGTGCCCTTGAGCAAGGGAACGATTGATTCACCTTGCATGTCCTTGGGACTCTTGACTCCGCAAAGGTCGAGAATGGTCTCGGCATAGTCGAGGTTTTGCACGAGGTCATGGTTCTTACTTCCGGGCTTGGTTACCCCAGGCCAACGGGCGAGCAAAGGTGTGCGGAACGATTCCTCGTACATCCAGCGCTTGTCGTACCAACCGTGCTCGCCAAGATACCAACCTTGATCGGAGGAGTAGATGACCACGGTGTTCTCGGCAAGTCCGCTCTTGTCCAAGTAATCGAGGATTCGCCCGACATTTTCGTCGACCGAGTCGATGCATCGCAGGTAGTCCTTCACGTATCTTTGATACTTCCATTTCAATAGTTCGTCACCTTCAAGCTTGGCCTCCGCGAAGGCTTTGTTTTTTGGGTCATAGGCGGCATTCCATTTTGCTTTTTGTTCGGGCGTGAGGTTGCCCGGAGCCCGGAGTTTGAGGTCATTTGCAGAGAGGTGGTTCTTCACGGTCATCGCTTGCGTGGCAGCGGGTGAAAGGCGGTTTTTGTAGTCGTCGCGCAAGGTTTCCGGTTCGGGCAGATCAATCCCGTCGTACTTGTTCAAGTGCTTCGGTCCCGGTTGCCAGTTGCGGTGAGGGGCCTTGTGCTGGCTCATGATGAAGAAAGGCTTGTCCTTGTCCCTGCCGTTCTTCAACCAGTCGAGGGTGACGTCTGTGATGATGTCGGTGGTATAACCTGTTACGCGCTTCACGCCATCCGGTGTGTTCATGGGCGGGTTGTAGTAGGGCCCTTGTCCTTGCAGGACTTGCCAGAAATCGAAGCCCGTGGGGTCACTCTTGAGATGCCACTTCCCGATCATGGCGGTCTGGTAACCGCTCTTTTGCAGGAGCTTTGGGAAGGTTTGCTGCTCACCGTCAAAGCGCATGCCATTGGTCAGTTGGCCATTGAGGTGACTGTGCTTGCCCGTGAGAATGACGGCCCGACTCGGGGCGCAGATCGAATTCGTCACGAAGGCCCGGTGGAAAATCATGCCTTCCTTGGCAAGTCGGTCGATATTGGGTGTTTTGTTCCTGTTCGATCCATAAGCGGATATCGCCTGATAGGCGTGATCATCGGCGAAGATGAAGAGGACATTCAATGGTTTGGCGCTGAACAAAGTCGGACAGACCATTGCAAAAGCCAAAAAGTAATAAGGGATCGATTTCATGGCAACTCATGGAGACAATCCGCTTTTGTCTTGGCAATTGAAAAATAGAAGTTGTTATCTTTTTTCAGATGCACCACCACTCAACTGCAACCGAATGAATACGGATCCAGGCAAAAGGCCGTTTTATTCGGTCATCCCTCTCCTGTTCTCCCAGACCATCGGGGCATTCAACGATAACGCCATGAAGGCGATCCTTCCCGTCATGGCCGCCGTTCAGTTTGGCAAGTCGAGCATGGACGACGTCAACGTACAGGTATCCGTCCTCCTAATTCTTCCCTTCGTGATCTTCGCCCCCCTTGCGGGTTGGGTTTCGGACCGGTTTCCCAAGAAGAAAGTGGTCAGTGTGACCTTGCTCGCCCAGTTGCTCGGCTTGGGTTTGCTTTCATATGGATTGGTCAGCCAGTCCTTATCCATTTCCTTGATCGGTTTTTTTCTGCTTTCCACCCAGTCCGCCTTTTTGTCTCCTGCCAAAAAAGGAGTGCTCAAGGAATTGATCGGATCAAACCGGCTGGCTATGGCGGTGGGGTGGACGGAAATGCTCGCCATGGTTGGGATTTTGGGCGGGGCCTTTGTCGGAGCCATGTCATTCGATGCCTTGGTCGTTGAATACGAAGGAGATGGATGGAATGCCGCCTTGATACTCGCTTTGGGAACCATGGCCTTGGCCTTGTTGTCCTGGTTGGCCTTTCTTCCGACCCCTTCGACGAAGGCTCCCAAGGCCCAACCCTTCAAGATAGGGGTCATCTGGAGCCATTTTGGGGATATGCGTGATCTGATGAAGGACCGAAAATTAAGAGGCCCTGCCTTGGGGGATGCATGGTTTTGGTCAGTCGGTGGCTTCTTCTACCTTGTCATAGTCAAGCTTTCGGGCGAAGTGATCGAAGGTGACGTCGGGTTGGGTACGCTTTATGGCTATTGGTTTCTTTTGTTGGGATTGGGGATAATGGCAGGGAGTTTGTTCGTTGCTTACCTGAACCGTGGGAAAATTGAGCTCGGACTGACCGCTATCGGCGGTTTGATCATGCCCATATCTTTGTTCGTCCTGTTTTTGAGCAATCCCATGGGCAAGGTCTTCGACGGCGGTTGCTTGTCTCTTGGTTTTTCGGGCGCCCTGTTTTTCGTGCCTTTGAACGGCTATCTTCAGGACCAGGCGGAGGAGGACCGGCGGGGCAGGGTGTTGGCAGCGACCAATCTTTTTACCCAATTGAGCGGAATTGTTTTCATTTTTTTTCACGCTTTTCTATCCAGTTACGTTGGCCTGACCGCAAAGCAGGAATTGCTCGTTATCCTCGTTCCCTCCGTCTTGATCGGGGCCATTACCTTGCGGGCCTTGCCGGGAGGGATTTCAAGGACTTTGCGTTCGATCCTTGGCAAGTGAAGGGAGTTGTTTTCTCGTTCCTGCCCGATGGTTTACGGGCTTTTCCTTAGGGGTTCTTTCTGCTAAGGTGGAAGGTTACCAAGCAAACTTTACCTCATGGCCTCATTCCTCGAAGAATCTTCCTCATTTTCCAGTGCCCTTGCCCGTTTGGCGGGCAAATCCGTCCTTGTCCTTGGCCATCGCCGTCCCGACGGGGATTGCATCGGCTCGCAAGTCGCATTGACGCGGGTCCTGCTGTCCGAGGGAATCGACGCCCGGGCGGTGAATGCCGATCCGATTCCGAGGACCTTGCAAAAGTTTGTCGGGGACACCCCGTTCTTTCGCCCGGAAGAAGTCGAAGGGGAAGAATTCACAGTGGTTACGGTCGATTGCGCCGATCACAAGCGGGTGGGCGAGGAACTCGTAGGTAGGTTTCCCAGTGTTTTCCTGAATGTTGATCATCATGTCTCGAACATTGGTTATGCGGAGATTAACTTGGTCCTGCCGGAAGCCTCCGCAACGGGGGAAATTCTGGGGAAATTCTTTTTGGATAACGAAATGACCATCGATTCCGTAACTGCAGAGGCCCTCTATCTTGGTATTTGCACGGACACCGGACAATTTTGTTACTCTGGGACGAACGCCTCCGTGTTCGAGGTGTGTCGCCGTCTTTGTGAAGCCGGGGCAAGCCCGTCAAATGTGGCCCATGAATTGTACGAACGTGAAAAACCGGGCAAAATACAACTTCTCCAGAAATTTCTCGCGAGCTTTCGCATGGAACACGAAAATCGCGTATGCATAGGTTCTATTCGAGGTGCGGACTATGCCGCAACCGGAACCAGTTCCGAGGATGCTGAGAATTTCGTGGATTATTCCAGGTCTCTGGAAGGGGTTGAGATCGGGAGCCTGTTGGAGGATCGAAGCGGGCAGATCAAGGGAAGCTTGCGAGCGAAGGATTCGCGCTTTCGGGTCGATTTGTTGGCCAAGGAATTTTCAGGAGGTGGGCATGCCTGCGCCGCAGGCTTTAACTTGGAAAAGGATCTGGATGACTTTTATCCGGAATTCGTAAGCGCCATAGGAGAGCACCTGAAACGCGTTGAGACTGGGGGGATTGATTAATGCAACCAAGAAAAGGTGATTTCGAGGGCATTCTGCTGGTGGACAAACCAAAGGGGATAACCTCCCACGACGTAGTCAGTCGACTGAGGCGCAAGCTCAATATGAAACGGATTGGTCATGCCGGGACTTTGGATCCGATGGCGACGGGTTTGCTCATTATGCTCATTGGCAAGGCGACCAAAGCTTCGCAGTATCTGATCAGCCTCGACAAGACTTACGAAGGTACCATTAAACTGGGCATCGAAACCGACAGTCAGGACGCGGACGGAGAGGTCGTTGTCGAAAAACCTTTGCCTGATGATCTTACCGACGAGAAAATCCGTTTGGAAATGGAAGGTTTTCTAGGTGATCAGTATCAAACCCCTCCCATGTTCTCGGCCAAGAAAATCGATGGTGTTCCCCTTTACAAGATGGCCCGGAAGGGCAAGACCGTGGAGCGCGAACCGCGCTTCATAAGGATCAATAGTTTTGAGAGCCTCCGTATCGAACCGCCCGAGATTGATTTCAGGATGGCTAGTAGCAAGGGAACCTACGTTAGAACCGTTGGTCATGACTTGGGCCAAAAGTTGGGCTGCGGCGCTCACTTGACGGCGCTCCGCCGTACCTTGATCGATCAGTTTGACTTGAAGGATGGCTACACCCTCGAGTCAATCGAGGAGGGCCCCTTGTCGGAATTCGGGGACAAGCTTATCCCCATTCACAAGGCCGTTCCCACCCACGCGTTGTGAGTGCCTCGACGGTTCTCTCTTCCCTTGCCAAACTCGGACAACGGGAGAGCAGACCGGTCTGGTTGGCAATCGGAATGTTCGATGGAGTGCATCTCGGGCATCGGGCAGTCCTGAATTTGGCCACGGAGAAAGCCGGGAAGGAAAAAGACGTGGTCGCAGCGCTTACTTTTCCCGAGCACCCGGCCAAGTCTCTCCGGCCGGGCAAGGAACCTCCCTTGATCATGGATCCCCCGTCCAAAAGCGAAGCTTTGCTTGGTTGCGGGGTTGATTACATCGTCATGAAACCATTCGACGAGTCCTTGTCCGAGGTTTCATCTGAGGGGTTCCTTGCTTACCTGAAGGGAAAGATTCCCAGCCTGCGTGGGATTTGCGTGGGTGAGAATTTTCATTTTGGAAAGGGTCGAATGGGGAATGCAGAGTTCTTGAGGGAAAACGGAGCTCTTTCCGGGATTGAGGTTTGCATTGCCAAGGGTGTGACGGAGGCTGAGCTTCCCATCAGCAGTTCCCGAATCCGGGAGTCCTTGGCCAAGGGTGAGATCGAATCGGCCAACCTGATGTTTGGCTTTCCATACCGCGTCAACGCTCAAGTTGTTCCGGGGAACAAGCTGGGTCGTACGATTGGCTTTCCTACCCTGAACCTGCCCTGGTTCCCAGAGGCGCGGCCGGCCTATGGAGTTTATCTAGTCGAGGTATCCTTTCGGGAAAACGAAGATAACCTACACGGGGTCGCCAATTACGGTTTGCGACCCACGGTCCAGAAAGAAGAGGTCGAGCCACTCTTCGAGGTTCATTTGTTGGGTGAAGGAGATTACTCGGTTCATCAACCGGGGGATTCGATTTTATTCAGCCTCCTGCGATTTATCAGGCCCGAGAAAAAATTCGATTCCCTTGATTCCCTCAAGTCGCAGATTGCCCGCGACAAGGCCGAGGCCGAGAAACTCGTCGGCGAGCTCTAGAACAAGGGGCGGTGGAGGGTGACCTTTACCTTGGGGTTGAGCTTGCGCAATTGCTCGATCCCGTCCGGTCCGTACCTGGAACCGACCACTTCAAGCTCCTTCAGGGCAGGCAGTTTTCCCAAGGTTGTCGAGCAGGCGGAACTTATTCCGGTTCGCCCAAGGTCCAGTTTCTCCAGTTTGTTCAATTTAGTCAAATGCACAACGCCGGCATCCGTTACCTTGGTGCTCCCATTGATGCGGAGTTCCTGAAGGTTGGAGAGTTTGCCAAGCGGAGCCAGTCCGTCGTCGGTAAATTTTGTGAAACCGAGGGTACGGAAGGTGAGCCTTTGCAAATTTACCAAACCGGCGACCGAAGCAAGATGGGCATCGGTGAGCTGGTTGCCTCCGACCTTGAGTGCCCGAAGTGCTGAGAATCCCCCGGAGAGGGGGGATAGGTCGATTTTTGTCTTGTCCGCGGTGTTGCGATTCGGGTTGAGGGTAAGAACGGAAAGCTTGGGCAGGTCCTTGAGGTGAACCAGTCCAGAGCCACGCACGCGGGTGAATTCAAGTATCAGGGTCTCAAGAGCCAGGCTTTGTGAAAGAACGGAGAGTCCCTTGTCATCGACTTGGGTCGAACGCAGGCTGAGGGTACGCAAGTTTTTGAGCCTGGAAAGATGAGCAAGCCCGGCGTTGGTCACGGCTCGGCAGTCCGAAAGGTTGATTGCCTCCAGAGCCTTGAGTGAGGCGAGGTGCTGGAGTGCTTCGTCATTTATGCTCCCCATGTTTCGCAGATCAAGCGTACGCAATCCGCTGGCGCCCTTGATGATTTCGAGAGTCTCGGTAGCTTTGGGTCGGATGGCGATGCCACTCAGGTTGAGGGAACGAAGACCGGGGATCTTGGCCAAGGTTTCAAGCTGGGCTTTCTCGAGGGGAGGAGGAGGCCGGAAGTTGGGATCGAACACGGGTTCCCCAAAAGGCCCGCTCGGGGGCTTGGGGACGGAGAAATAAACGGAGGTCGAACCGTCCGAGCTTTTTGCGATCTTGGCCCCTGCCTTGCGGAGGGAATCCAGTTCGTCCTGGGCATTGAGTTGAAAGGCAACGAGGGCGAACCCTAAGAAGAGGCTGGGTATGACTGGTTTCATGAAGAAGTCCCTCTAATTCTGGCTCGGAGGCTTGGCGTAGCGACCGAGGAACAGGATGCTGCCCGTTGCTTTGTCGCGAATGAGGAAAAGAAAGGGATGGTCGGCCCGGAAACTAGGATACCGGCGAGCGGATTTGAGCGAAATGACCACGGCGGTGGCAGCGGCGGCTTCGGTCCCTTCCTCGTTCACTTCAACGAATGCCTTGTGGAGCACCGCAGATATATAGAGATTCTTTGTGCCATTCATTCCGGAAAAGTCGGCATCACCGAATGCTTTCTTCATCCCGAGAGCCTGCAACTGTTGGGATAAGCTGAACTCTGAGGTCATCTTGAATTTTGGAAACCAGGTGTTGATCTTGGTCCGCCGGACCTTTCCAATCCACTCGGATAGCTTGGCAGGGCTGAGCATCTTTTCCAAGTCGGCCAGGGTCTTCTTCTTGGCCGGTGGATTCGTTGGTCGACGAAACGGTTGTCCGCCACCTTGGTTGGGCAACAAGACGAACATCGAGACATTGTCTCCCTTGTAGGGCATCTCAAGAACTTGGACGTCGGCGTCCTGATAGTAGCCGAAATTTCCCTTCTGGTACATCATCGGGGTCTGTACGGTCTTGTCCGGGCTGATCTTGAAGGGCATTTCGCGGGTAGACTTTTCCTTGAACTGGGTAAGCCAGTCGCCCTTGAAGTATATCGCATTGGTCAGGACCATGCGGGTCAGGGAGTCGAGAACCCCAGACGGGATGAGGTCCTTGATTTTCTCCTTGGTCTCCTCCTCGACCCAGCGGTTGATGATACCGCGGGCCTTTTCTGCATTTGCGTAGTCGAGGGGTCTGCCGACCGAATCGTAATCCCGCTCGATCAAGTTCAGGTATTCTGGCCGAAAGGCATAGTTTTTCTGGGGCCACAAGGCGTTGGCGATGGACAATTCAACGTTGCCCTGTTTTTGAGCCTCTCTTAACCCCAACTTCAGTTCCGAGAATGCGGCGTGCAGTCGTTCGCGTCCCAGCGGGCCGCCTTCCTTGTCGGGAAAGGTGGGGAACTGAAGGGCCTTGGTCATTTCAGTCTCGGTTTCCCCGCGAGCCCCGGCATGGGTCATGGCTAATGCGGTGGAGATGCTGTAGGGGGAAAGGAACAGGTTGCCCTTCTGGTTGTTCAGCTGATCGTAGAGCTTGAGGGCGAACTTGACGTTCCCCGTGGCTACGGCCTTGAGGTCA
>Ga0315322_10001064_pt1 | contig 21129 bp, 15 predicted proteins | sample M110021515metaG_FD_203461 | JGI IMG/M metagenome (GOLD analysis project Ga0315322, IMG submission 203461) | Ammonia-oxidizing marine archaeal communities from Monterey Bay, California, United States - M1 100m 21515 | ecosystem: Environmental > Aquatic > Marine > Intertidal zone | place: USA...
CCGGAAGCCTGCGTCTGCAAGCCTGTTAGTACAGCACACCGTGCTGCCTTGTATGGAGGAGCAAGCCAATCTTTAAAAGACATACCCTGCCGTCCAGCATCAGCAGCAATAAGAGGTCGGTCAGCCACTTTCCCGTCTGCTGTGAGTTCATCGAAAATAACGAGCGTGTCTGCTAATGAAGCAGAGATGCTGACAGGAATTTTGGTTGTCTGTGAAGTCAGGAAAACAGCATCGTCGATAGCGGTATCAACGCGGTCAAGTAATGCAATAGCTTGTTCAGGTGAGTTGTTTCGGTACGTTACGCTGGCCTGTACCGCTGTAAGGTGAGGTGTCGTTGCCGTATGCCGGGTTCCAACAGCAAGGCTGCGAGTTGGTGAGTATCGGATCTGGCAGACATCCTTCAGCCGCAGGGCCATTTCATCACCGAGATTTTTTTCTTCGTTTGTTATGGGAAGTAATTCAAACGGTAGGTACCACAACAATCCATCCGGCACGATTATAAGTTCATCAAATTCTTGATGGCGTTGCAGTGAAACTGCTGAATCTTCAAATAGTAAAGTGGTCAGCGACTCAGCATGAGCTTGCCACTCCTCGCTATCTAACCTGGCAGTTTCAACAGGCCGAAGAGGGTGGTAGAGGCTAAGTGACCGCGCCATCGCAATAATTGTTTTACGAACGTCGTCAGGCCGCTTTACTCTCCAAGAGGCAGCTTGTTTTGGTGCCTCCAGGCTTGCAAACAACCCCATGTTTGTCCACGTAAATGTGAGTAGACGTTGTTTGCCGACGAGTCGTTTGCGGATTTCGGTAGTTTCTAAAAGTGGTGGAAATTGAAGTGGGACAACATTTCTTCCCGCAGCAATGAAGTTGATCTGATTCTCCAGTGTCTGGCTTCTTGTGACAAAATCTCTCCAGACCTCTGGGGTGTCAGGGAATGGGGTGTCACGAGGCATGAGTCTGGACTCCCACAACGACTTCCGTAGTAACAAACGTACGGCATTGGTTTCACTCAGGTTCGTTGCCACGTCTGGGTAGCGAGCCAATATGTTTTTTCGAAATGTCGTTAGCTCATCACTATTTCCAGTTGTAGTAGTAAGTATTTTGAGGAGATTATCCCGACGGCCACCTAGTGCCTGATTAGTGAGCCAGCTGTTTCGTCGTTGATGTTCAATCGCATTGAGCCAGGCTTCATCACCACGACTGTTGGTGAGAAAGATCTTTTGTGCTACCGCAAGCCACGCCGCAAAAGCAGAAGTTCGATCCGTTGAAATTACAGCAATGGCATCCAGTGGATCTGTCTGGATGGCAAGCGGCAGAGGGTCAGCAAGCAAAACTTCAAAAAGGTTACTCGCCTCTCGGTCAGAGTACGTTGATTCCCCACGAACGAGCGCATCAGTAAAAAGCTGGGTTTGAAACAGCCTTGCCGAACATCCCCGAGCAAGAGTCAACGCCTTCGCGTATTCGGCATCTCCTCTACCATTGTTGCCCCCAGCGTATGCAATTAACGCGGCTGTATATCTCGAATACGCCCCGCATCGCCCCAAGGCAAGTTCGCTGTTTGAAATACGTTGATTCAGTTTGAGCACAGATCGAGCAGCTTCTTGGATATTGCCTTGCTCAGCACGTACTGCCGCAGTGGTCGAAAGGAGTCTGAGAGAGAGACTCGGCAGTTGTTTTTCTGACCAGCTAATGGCTGGTATGACTGACTTGGGCAGTCTGTTGTCAAATGCAAGATGAGCATGTGCGGCCCAACGAAAAGCTTCTTCTAATGCACGAGCATCTCCTTGGGAAGCGGCCGCAAATGTAGCCTGTTCGAGTGTTTTTCTGGCAGTGTCATACTGACCGGCATCAAGAGCAATTCTCCCGCCAACGAGAAGCGCCCATGGTGTCAGCGGGTGATCAAACTGAGCTTCGAGGAGCAAGCCACGATTCAATAAGGGTAAAGCCTGCTCGTTTCTTGCTTGCGACCAGTAAACAATACCCAGGCAGACATCAATCCACTGTTGAGAAAAGTGATTTTGAGGAGCAGGTCTCTGCTGTAGCCAGGCAGAGACAGCTTCTAAAGCTTGGCCATCCCGAGCCATTGGCCCAAGAAGATCAGCCCGACGATAGAGACTGATGGCAAGTGACCGCATGATTTCATGAGCACGCAGAGGGTAGTCAATGGGTGCTGCTAGTACGCCGCCACCTTGTAAAACACCTTGCGGATCAGATGTGCCTAGCCGGATCGGCATGCGATCTGGAAGGTCAGAAAGTTTTATCGCACGAGGTGATTGTCCCCAGAGTTGCTGAGGACGACTATTACGAAGGTGAAGTGGTTGGCTTGGAAAGCGAATGTCCTGTAACCAGTTCCCATGAGAGGACACACGGATAATTGCTTCGTTATAAAAACCAATAGCCTCACGGTAACGACCGGTTTCAAATAAACATTCACCTACAATCGCAGCAGCAGCAGTCGAATCAATCCATCTGTCTGCTCCGAATTTCAGGCATCCGTTGTATTCTCTCTCTGCAAATTCGAGTGCATCAGTAAAGTTTCCAGATGCGAGGGCCTTCTGTGCTAGGTCATATGCCTGGCTTGGAACGGTTCGGCCTCCTGCCCCGAGGGGAGGAATGCTCTGGCTCAAGCAGGTGCTTACTAAAGATCCGTACACACCGAGCCCTACCAGAGCTATGAACACGACATGAAAAAAACGGGTCACGGATTACGTTTCTGCAAAAGATTATGAATGGAAAGGTGCCGCTCAACTGGGAAAAGATGTGAGAGCATTCCCATTCAAAATAATGGTTGAGTGTGATGGGTGGCAAAACTGATCCGCTGCGAATACAAGAAGCAGAGTGTTCAAGAGAGACTGAGCCATGTGACACTCGGGCAAATAGGTAGATTTGGCAGCATGAATCGAACGATTCTGCTGAAAATTGGAATTACCAAAAGTTTACCGGTTGCAGCGGTCGATACTGAACTCAACAGGATCGGAGGTCACTGACCATGTACCGTTACTCTCGGAAATTAGTCGAACGAGCCGTCATGCAACGCCTTTTTATACTCTTTGCGGTCATTCTTGGTGGGGCGTCTCTAGTTGGGTGCCAGGTCGATGTCAGTGGCCAAACTCTACCAAGTGCGTATTACTTGCAGGATGACATCCAGTACTTCCCTGCTGGGCCAGAATTCAAGTTGTCAAAAGAGGCGGCGGCCCTCAAAGCTTACAAAGACCAAAACGGTGGAGATGCGCCGACAAATTGTGACACCTGCCGATAGAAGATTCGATTTTTCCGGCTGTTTCTAGAGCATCGGTTTTTTCCCGGTGCGAGGGGCATGGCTAGCCCTGAATCAGATTGTTGAAACGTTCTACAAGACCTGTTTGCCAACCGAACTGCACCGCGTTTGCAACGTTTTTCGGACAACCTTGACTCTGGTTGAAAACAACTGCTTGCATGTTTCGAAACTTTTTGTATTATTTTGTGGGGATTACGCCCATTTAAGCAAAGTTTTGATTAATTTTGTGGGTATATAACCAAAATACATGAGGGCTGTGGTGTTTCATTTTCTCACCAGGCCGGAAACTCTCCAGTTCATTCGAACCATGCGATGGCGATATGACAACGGAATCCGATTTATTGCTGGGCGAATTTTCGCGAACGCTCGACGAGCGTTATCGCATTGGGTTGCCGTCAGAATTGGTCGAGCCATTGGTCTCCCAAGGACAGGAAATGGTGCTTGCAAAGGAGAGGGCAGGTTGCTTGTCGCTATGGAATGCGGTGATCTGGAAGCCGCGGATCGACGCCGCAGTCGATGTCCTTCGGAGCAAGTTAGCTGCGGGTGTATTGGCTCAGCGGGTCGATCAGGTCCAAGGTGTTGGCCGTTTGCTGTCGACACGGCATCGGACGATTTCACTTGCTGGCCGGGGGCGCCTGGTTGTTCCCGATGGGTTCAGAGAGTTTCTCGGTGTTGACCCAGGAGGTGATCTGCTTGTCGTTGGAGCTGCGGTGTGTATTGAGCTTTGGAATCCCAGCTCGTGGAGCGACTTTATTACGACTGAAATGCCGGACTTTCGTCGGCAAATTGATGAACTCACAGTGTGACATAAGGAAAAGATAATTGATACTGGCCATGCCCGGACGAGAGGGGCGGGTTGACCTGTTTTGGAAAGATTCCATACAGGCACATGACACAGCCACGGAACGGGCCACTACAGCACGGATGCTGCCACTGGACCTCCTCCGGGCATGGCCTTTTCAGAAGCAATGTGAATGGTTGTTTTCCAGTGTCCATTTGGTTTGAGATCGTTGCATCTCATTCTCTGTGTTGCAGTTCACGCACCGTTGCAACGTACGAATAAGCTACTCCCATCCTTTCTTTTTACGGAATGGCCTGCCTGCGTGTTCGTTCGCGGTGTTTCCGCTGCAAAAAAAAACAACATCCTGACTAATTGTTATCACCATTTCATATCGATGTTCGTGAAAACCATTTTTCATCATTCATGGGCATTTCATGAAAAATCCAAAATGTCCCAGTGGAGTTTGCAGTCCCCTTTTTGGCCACTTTTGCTGGTAGTGTTTTTTTCCCTTAAACAAGCGAACGAATGTGTTTCAGGTGCCGTACTGATCAGGTGCTGACATACCAGTGTCAGGTTAATTCTTGAAATCGTTGCCCTCGTTTGCGGAAGTTATAAGTAGGCAGGGCGCGAAGGGTCGGTGACAGGTGTCAGGAAACGCAGGTTTGGTGACTGCAACTTCTTAACAAATGTCACCGCAGCAGAAAGGCAGGTCATCATGACCACTTGGACGTTGCGTTCTCTTTTTGGAGTGGGTGGAGAGAGAAATACAGTAAAAATCAACCGCCTGAGACGTCACCGCGATAAGCAGTGGCGGAAGCGAAGGGGCGCTCGAGATCAATTCAATCCGGAATCACTTGAGCAACGTGCAATGATGGCAGTTGTTGCTCCTGCTTATGAAGTTTGTCAAGACTGGGGTAGTGGTTTTCAGGCAGGAATTGAGCTTCAAAATCAAGATGTCGAAGACGTCAATGACTGGACGATTTCGTTTGATTACGGGGCAGACATAACGTCAATCTGGGATGCAACAATCGTTGCACGTGAGGGTGACCGATATACGATTGCAAACGCTGGCTGGAATGCAGATCTTGAGGCAGGACGGTCAGTGGCTTTTGGCTTTATTGGTTCTGCAGATGTTTCGGGGACAAACGTTGCTCCGCCTGAAAATTATTTGGTCAATGGTGAGCCTATTGATGACGTGAGCGGAACTCCGTCACCTGTCCCAGTTGAACCATCACCAACAGATCCTGTTGCGGCAGATCCTGGTCCAACTGCACCCGATCCAGTGGCATTACCAGGTGAGTACAATACGGTCTTCAATGTGATATCTGATTGGGGGTCTGGGTTCACCGGTGAAGTGGCAGTGCAGAACCTTGGTTCTGAAACACTCAAAGGCTGGGAAGCTTCATTCGATTTTGCTGGTGACATTGATTCCATCTGGAATGGCCAGATTGTCAATCAGTCAGGTTCTCGATACACGGTACGAGGCGCATTATGGAATCCAGATGTTTCTCCCGGTGGCACCGTAACCTTTGGTTTTAATGGCACACCAGGAGGCTCGCAGGCTGTTCTTGAGAACTTTGCTGTGATGGGAATTCACGACGCACCGCAGCCAATCTCTCCAAGCCCAACGCAGCCTACTCCACTTCCAATGCCTGCACCGACTCCAGTGGCCGATCCCGTTGATGGCCAAGGGAACGTATTTACGATTTCTCCATCGAGTCCAGATATTGTGGGCTTTAACCCTTCAACAGACAGGCTTGAATTCGGAGATGTGTCTGTTCACAACCTGATTATTGGAAAGACCGAATCTGGTGAAGTGGCGATTGTGAATCCATGGGCTTGGTCGCCAGAATATCAAGTCGTTTCAGGGGTAGCCTATAGCGACCTGACATCAGAAAATTTTGGCGTGATTGTCAACGAGCACCTTCGTCAAGATATCGGCGGAGTTCTTTCGTGGGAATTAGGTGTTGGTCCTCGGGATGCGAATACCGTGTACGTTCGTTCGCATGAATATGGTGTACAGGAACGCATCGAAAACTTTGATCCTGCAACAACAAAGTTGAGTTTCCTTTACTTCGGTACAAGAGAAAGACTGTCGGTTGACGATACCGATGAAGGTTTGCTCATCTCCGTTGAGCCAACAGGCCAAAGCGTGTTGTTAGTCGGTGTTGCAAAGAGTGATCTGGTTCCTGGTAACATCGAATTCCATCATGATCAGATCGTCGAAGATCAGCTTGAAGTGCCATTTGGGTATTCAGTTGAGCAGGTATCAATGGTGAGTCGTTCAGCGTTACTCACTCCAGAAGCACCAGCTGGCGAGCTGACAGATGGGTTTCAGACAAGTCCGGGTAGTATTGCTCCACATGATGGCCATGATCACGGTGATCACGATCATGGCACGATGCCGATGCCGGCAGATCCAGTTGTGAGTGATCCAGTCACGGATCCAGTCACTCCAGTGATGCCACCGATGGATGGTCACGATGGCCATGATGACATGCCGATGGATGATCATGACGGTCATGATCACATGGCTCCACCCGCTTCGTCTGGTGAGTTCATTGATATTACAACATGGGGCATGTTCCATGATTCGAATAACAACTCTCATGATCACGAGCTGGTTGGTGGCCGAACAGCCATCACAACAGAGGCCATGGACGCATACAACAACCTGCGTGCATTCCTAGGTCTTTCAGCTTTGACTATCGATGACGTTGGTGAATGGGCATTCGCTGAGCAACTCACAAACAATGCTCAGCCATATGGAGACGACATCAAGAGTGTTGGTCTCTGGTATGCCATGCAGGGCGCAAAAGTTGGCTGGATTGCCCAGGATAAGTATGACCCGCAGATTCTGGCAGACATCCAGCGAACAGCTCGCCTTGGCGATCCAGCTGACGTCATGACGATGGTTCGAGAGTTCGGAATCTCTGGATACGCTGACTATCTTGAGCAATACGGTATTGCTGACACGTTCATCAGTACGCTCAAGATGGAGCCACACTATGGTGGCGTGATGCACGGTCGAACGCACGGCTTCTTGTCTATTGAAGGAGTTGCAATCAATCATGACATCAACCATCTGACGGTTCTGAGCTGGGATCAAAGTCAGCCATTCATGAACGACACCTTCGACTGGCCACAATGGCCAGCGCTTGATGTCTCAGACTCAGGTGTGATGGAGTACTACCAGAGTATGGTCGTACTTGGTGATCCAGTCGGTCTGAACATGGAGTCTGTTTCAGCTCCAGTCGCACCACCGGTTGTCCCAGTAGATCCTGTCACACCACCGATGGATGACCACGATCATGGCACAATGCCAATGCCAACCGATCCTGTTGTGACTGATCCTGTTGTGACTGATCCTGTTGTGACTGATCCTGTTGTGACTGATCCTGTTGTGACTGATCCTGTTGTGACCGATCCTGTTGTGACCGATCCATCGGCGTCACCGATTGCGAATTACGATAAGGTGCTGGCTGCGTATTTCCCTGAGTGGGGAATCTACGGTAGGGACTATCAGCTTGCAGATGTGCCAGCTGATGAGTTGACGCATCTCATCTATGCATTTGCTGATCTCAATGCAGCTGGAGAGATGACGCTGTTCGATTCTTATGCTGCGACTGAAAAGCGATTCAGTGCTGAAGAAAGTGTGACGGGTGAAGCTGACCAGTGGTACTATCCACCAGAAGATCCTCGTAGTGAGCAGACAATCTGGGGGAACTTCAACCAGCTTGCTCTGTTGAAAGAAGCAAATCCTCATCTGACTCTCAGCATTGCTGTTGGTGGTTGGACGCTTTCTGATCACTTCAGTACGGTCACCTCTACTCAGGCTGGTCGAGATACGTTCTCGGATTCGATTGTTGAATTCCTGACCACATACCAGGTCTTTGATGGAATTGACTTCGACTGGGAGTACCCCGGTGGTGGTGGAGAGGCTGGCAATTCCGCCAGTCCTAATGATGGAGCAAACTATGCTCTACTCATGGCTGATGTTCGAGCGAAACTCGATGATTTAGGCAGTGAACTTGGTAGGACGTATGAGATCTCTATCGCCTCTCCAGGTGGACTCGACAAGATTGCTAATTTCAATCTTGCTGGGTTGGCCCCGTCAGTCGATTTCTTCAATGTCATGACATATGACTTCCACGGCACGTGGGAAGATACGACAGGTCACCAAGCGGCCTTCACGGGTGATCCTGTCGGCTATGACATTGAGACTTCAGTGGATGCATACCTAAACGCAGGCGTTGCTCCAGAGCAGATTGTTCTAGGAGCTCCACTTTATACCCGTGCCTGGAGTGGGGTCGCCGATGGTGGTGACGGTGGTTATAACGAAGCCTCAAGCGGTGCAGCCCCGGGAACCTATGAAGCAGGAAACTACGACTACAAAGATTTGTTGTCGCAGATTAACGCCGGAGCTGGTTGGGAACTCTACTGGGATGATAATGCTCAAGCAAGTTATGTGTACAACGCTGAGCAGGACATCTTCAGTTCATTCGAGACCACTACGTCGATTGCCTTAAAAGCAGAGTGGGCCGATGCAATGGGATTGGGAGGCATGATGTTCTGGGATCTATCAAACGATGCTACGAACTCTCCTGATAGCCTGATCTCAGCTGCATTCCGTTCAATGGTTCTCGAGGAAGATCTGGCCGAAATTGAGGCTGATTCAGCCCTGCCAGATCCAATCGTAGTGGGTGGTGATGGAGTAATTGGTCCCCTGCCACTCTAGGTCACTTTTTAACCTCGAAGAGCTGGGATTCAAACTTCGTTTGAATCCCAGCTCATTGGGTGGTCAGAACAATTGTTCTGATCACCCTTTTTTTTCGATTTGTGCCTTTTTGTTGGGCTCTAGTGAATCGTTGGATTCAGGCAAGAGAGTCGCGCAATCAAGTTTTTTCCTAGTTTCCAACGGTACAAGGTGTTCGAAAGCCGATATTCCTTGTCATGCATGCGGAACAATAAGTTTCTGTAATATCATCCCATCTACTACATATAATCACGGTATGGCAAAAAAGAAAACAAATACGAAATGGTTCATGGAGCAGGTTGAAAACGAGCAATCTGGCCTCAAGGGTTTTATTCGAATGCTTGGTGTCAGGCCGGAGTCGGTCGATGATATTGCTCAGGAAACCTTTGTTATTGCGTATAAGAAAATCACAATGTTTGAGCGGGGAACTAACTTTGGTGCCTGGCTAAGAACGATTGCAAGAAATCTTGTTCGGAATGAACTCCGCCGACAGGGGAGGCGACGTGTTTTAGCAAATGACGTTGCTGAGTTTTTACTGAGTCGAGCAGATGAGAAATCCACACATCCGAGTGTTGAGGTGGAGCAGGCAGAGCAGCACAAACAGCAAGTCTCTGCGCTTCGTGAGTGTCTCCAGAAACTCCCTGAGCGAAGCAGAAGACTGGTTCAGCAGCGGTATTTTGAACAACTTTCATTAGGTGTTATTGCTGCTGATGAAGAGACAAACGCAAATAACGTAAGTCAGATTTTGTTTCGCTTACGAGCAGCTTTGTCAGACTGTATTCAGAAGCAACTGGGAAATCTAGGAACATGATTTCTTGCACTTCGGGCACGTGCGGACGGACTAATTAAAAAATGACTAAGCCAAAAATGAAATACGATTCTCTGCCTCAGCATCTAAAGCAAAAGGCCGATTCGGTTCAAGCAAAGGAAGCAGTTTCTTTTGATCAGTCAATGGGCAGGATCATTGATGGGGAGCCACTTCCTGGTGATGAGCAAATCGTGATCCAGCATTTGATGAGCCATCCGCAATGTGTTCAACAAGTCGAATGTCATCTCGCAATTGATGCCATGCTTTTTGCTGAAGCAAGATGCGATTCACTCGCGTTTGTCGAGTCTGTAAGGGTGGCGATCGAGGCAGAGGAAACAAAATCTGTTTTTGTAAGAAGTGTTCAGGAGGCCATTTTTGGAAGCACGTTCGGCCGGTCTGGTTTGAAATGTGATGTTGGTGATTCAGGCATACAATCCAAAAAATGGCTTGGTAATTCTATAAGTTTGGCACTGGCTTGCTCATTGCTTCTTGCAAGTTTGATTGCCGGTGGTATCTGGAATGCTGCAGCCATTGGGGAGCCAGTCCTTGTAGAAGTTGACCGGGTTGATGGAACAAATGCTTTCGCGATTGGTGATAAAGTAAATCTCCGAGCGCTTGTGTTGCCGGAGGGTGCCGTTGATTTACGACTGCCATCAGGTGTTTTGTTGGAATGCCAGTCACCTCTCATGGCTCGCTTTGAGCATCCAATGCGACTCCACCTTTCTCAAGGACGAGTGGATGTAGATGTGGGGGAAGAGGGCGTTGGCTTTACAGTTGTCACACCTGTTGGTGAAGTTGTTGACCTCGGTACAAGGTTTGCCGTGAATGCTTCGGTGGATGGAGAAGTCCGAGTAGCAGTTCTGTCTGGCCAAGTTGAGCTACGTTCACAAAAAGTTGGTACGGTGAACTTGATTGATGGAGAGGCTGTTCGGCTGAGTGGGACGCAGGGCCCTCGGCGACTTCATAGTGTTGAGATTCGAAATCATGGAATTGATCACGCCCGGAAAGACTCGGTCATTCATTCTGTGAGTGATAATGTTGATCTTCCAAAAAATCGCAGATTTTATGGTCTTGTTCCGTGTGGCATGCGAGATGGCGTGCGGGCTTATCGTGACCGTAAAGCACCTCGATGGGAAGCAGATCCGAGCGAAGACTTTCCCGAAGGACTACTCGGTGCAGATCTTATTCAGACGTTTCAAACGCATCGACTTCAACGTGAATTCCAATTACAATTCTCAATCTCTCAGCCAAGTCGTGTTTATATTTTCTACGATGCTCGCTACAGTCCGCCGAATTGGCTTACTCAGGATTTTGTCAATACAGGCATACAGATTCGGTCAGTTGGCTGGTCATCGACAGCAATCATGACCAAAGGTATTGACCCTGATGCGTGGGGTAAAATAGCAATCCCACACGATATATGGTGCCGGGATCTTGTTCATCCAGGGTCCGTGATTTTAGGCCCACCTGTGCTTTCAAAAAAAGATTTAAACACAACTTCAGAATTCGAAGGCTTGAAGCCTTCGATGTATGGCATTGCTGTTCAGCCAATAGCTCCCCCGAGTCAAAATATTGGAAAATCTGCACCTGCGAAGTCTCGAGTCAAGGCACTGTCAGTCAGTGTTCAGTAGTAATTAGTCTCAATCTCTCGCTAAGAGCGTTCAGAAGGAACAGTTTTCTTTAGTAGTGAGCGGTCAAGTGGCCAGTGCAGTCGTTGGCCGGTAAGTGATGAAGCGTAGATCGCCTCATTCATTTCTGTCAGTGTGAGGCCCGTAAACATGCCTGTTTCTGGTTCACGGTCTGTCTGAATTGCATCAATAAGATCTGTTACGGCCAAGCGGCCCCAAGCCGCTCTTTCTGCTGATCGATCGACTCCTTGATCTGTTAAGTCAGTCGCGAGGCCTTCATCACCAATTGGTATCCATGGGTACGATCGGTTCATACGCCAGGCAGGAGCAGCACGGAAGTATGCTTGTGGGATGTAGTCGGGGCGAATGTGTATTTCGCCCTTTGTCCCAAGTAAGGTGAGACCAAAATTTGGCTGTTTGAACCCGGCTTCACGAGTGCTTGTAAAGAATCCAGCTGGACCATCAGCAAGACCAAAGGAAGCATTTATGCTGTCACCGGCTATCATGGGGAGTCCTTCAGGGCCTGCTATAAAATCATCAGACGTTACTGGTTCACCGTTCTTTATAACCGTCGCATTGCACCACTGAGGTGCACCACCAAAGTGCACCATAAGATCAAGAACATGAGGACCAAGCACCCAGAGATCTTCACCCCCACCGCGTAGGTCTTCTTTTCCACGTGCTCGTAATTCGAGTAACGTCCCAATTTTTCCGTCGGCAATTAATTCCCATACCGCGGTGATCGTCGGGCAGTACCGGTTGACAAGGGCGAGATTGAGCTTGGTGTTGGATTTCTCACATGCTGAAACAACGGCATCTGCTTCCGGGACAGATTTTACAAAGGGCTTTTCCATAAAAATACCGCGAACGCCAGCCTCAGCTGAGGCTATTGCCATTTCGGCATGCTGCTGGATGTTGCGAGAGCAAATTGCGATAACATCTGGCTTGACATCAGCGAGCATTTTTCGCCAATTGAGGAATCCACGTGCTGTCTGAGTGAGTCGATGACGCGAAAGCGCATCACCAACACCATCGTCGGTGTCGTCGGCTACTGCGACGGTGCGAAGACCAGGTACGCCAATAAAAAGCTCGTCAATATTGTGTCCCCACCCACCGCTGGAACTACTGCCAATGACTGCTGCTCGTAGTACTTCGTTCATAAGAATCTTTCATTTGTGAAAATCACCAAAATAGTCGAACAACGCTGCAAATGAACAGGACAGCGATGCTGGAAATAGTTATCATTCTACCATGAGTTTCTCAGCAACCATGATCATTGGGATAATTCCACTCGGCATTGAATAGTATGTCTGGTCATCACTCACACAACCATTCTCACGCAATGACTCCGGATAGTCTTGATCGGGCTATGAAAATCGGTGTGAGTCTCAATCTGATTTTCGTCTTGGTGGAGTTTGGTTTCGGTTTTTTTAGTGGGTCATTAGCCCTTCTTGCTGACGCTGGTCATAATGCGAGCGATGTTGTGGGTCTTTTGCTTGCGTGGGGAGCGAGTTTTCTAGCTCGTCGACCACCTAGTCAGAAATTCACGTTTGGGCTCCGGCGAGCAACCATATACGCAGCCTTTTTGAATGCGGTACTGTTGTTGGCAGCCTGCGCTGTGATTCTATGGGAGGCCATTTATCGACTCAATGATCCTGCACCTGTTGCAGGGTTCACCATGATTGCGGTGGCTGCGATCGGTGTCGTCATAAACACTGTGACAGCAATTCTTTTTATGCAAGGTAGCAAGGGAGATGCCAATATCCGCGGAGCATTTTTGCACATGGCAGCTGATGCAGCGGTATCAGTTGGTGTGGTTCTTGCTGGAGTGGCCATCATGGCAACCGGCATTGGATGGATCGATCCAGTTGTCAGCATCATTATCGTCGTGGTGATTGTTTGGGGTACGTGGGATCTCTTCGCTGAAAGTGTAGGGCTCGCAATGGATGCAGTGCCCCGGCGTATAGATATCAACGAACTTACAAATGCACTGGCCGAAGTCCCTGGTGTACTCGAAATTCATGATCTACATGTGTGGGGCATGAGTACATCGGAGGTAATGCTGACAGCTCATCTTGTAATTGCTGAGTCAAGTCGGCAAGGTTCACTGAAGGAAGCCCAGTCTGTGCTGCGCGAGAGATTCGCTATTACTCACACAACATTGCAGTCCGAGGAACCGCCACTATCACAAGCCTGTGCGCAGCGACCGAGCAATAAGGTTTGAGTATACCGGGCTCAGTTTCCAAGGGATAATGCTTTGACTGCTTGTAAAAAAAAAGCAAATCGAAGCAGGTTTTGTGTGCGGATGCGGATGATCTCGATTGGTTTACTGAACTGAGTTGTGGTGCTATTTCTTACCCTTCAAGCGGTCGCCGCTAAAGAATTTTTGGGGAATCTGAAAACAATGGTACGGAGGTGACCGCTACTCAATGTCAGCTTCGACCTGTTGCATGTATTGAATGCTCTCGCGAGCGAGACGCTCTGCCCCCAGGGCATAATCAAAGACTTCAACACTCACCCATCCGCTATACGATATTTCATGTAATGCCCGAAATATTGGAGCAAAGTCGATTGCCCCAAATCCTGGTCCCTGAAGATTGATGTCATTTGCGTGGAAATGCTCCAAATGTACAGCACTCGCGTGAATGATCTCTGGTATCGACTGATCTTCAGATGCCATCGCCTTGACGTCGAGGTGAAGGCGGATGTGCGGTGAGCCAATTAAATCAATTAAGCCTCGAGTTTCATCTGCAGTGGTCAGGACGTCAGTCTCAATTGGAGCAAGTGGTTCCAGAGCAAGGACAGTATCAGTTTCTTCAAGAACAGGGACCAAAGCACCAAAAACTTCTTGCAAAAATAAATGAGCATCCTCTTTGGTGACGTCGGCCATCAGGCTTCGTTGCTGTGGTGACCCGAATACAAGCGTCTTGCCTCCAAGGTCTCTGCACAATCGAGCGAGGTCTGTCAAGTAGGAAATAGTCCGACTTCGAGTCTCCGCATCAGGAGAAGTTACATGAAGCCCATCAGTCTTTGCGAGAAGCCAGTGCAGACCGATACATTCAAGCCCAGCTTGTGCAATGATGCGACGCAGATCTCCTCTTTGATTTGATGAAAGCTCATGAGGGTTCTCGCCTAACGTAAACGGCGCGATCTCGATTCCTGTGTATCCAGCATCAGCAGCAAATTCACAGACACGTTTTAACGGCCAGTTGCCAAACGTCTCATTACAGATTCCGTACTGCATGTGATAGTTTCCGAGAGTTATGCAGGCATAATGAGTTAGTCTGCAAGTTTAATGACCTTACCGGTTGACGCTGACTTATAACATGCTTCGATGATTGCAACAGCCTTTCGCCCTTCGTGGCCGTCTAGTTTTGGTTTTATTCCGGCTGATACAGCATCAAAAAATTCAGAAAAATTCCTCGTATGACAGGAATAATTTATTGCCATTGGATCAGCAGCACCTCCTGAAGTGCCACTTGCACCACCAAAACGCGAGCGAATAGTGTCATCATCAGAATGAGAATGCTGGAACTGCCAGTTCACAATATGCTCTTCTTCAATTTCAACTGTTCCTCCACGGCCGCCAAAGATGAAGCGACGCAACTGGCCTGGGAAAAGGCTTGTTGTTGCCAGCAATTGACCGAGACCGCCATTCTTGAGTTTCAGAACTGCAAGACATGTGTCCTCAACTTCCACACATTCTGGTGAGTGTGATTTTAAGGCAGTAAAAGCAGCGACACTTTCAATTGGATTGGCCCTAGGTGGAATCTCAGACATGGATGCACCAGCGATCCATTGGAGAGCATCAACCCCGTGTATTGACTGATTCATCAAGGCACCACCTCCATCCAGTGCGAGTGTCCCCTGCCAACGTCCGTCTCCGTAGTAGGCATCTTCTCGCCACCACGGAACTGCACTTGATGCGACAGCAAGATCCCCAAATCGGCCGGCTGCTGATGCAGTATAGACAGCCTGTAAAACAGGATTGAATCTTTGTGGAAAGATCGCCCCTAAACTCACGCCAGCTTTGTCGGCTGCTTTTATCATGCGATCGATTCGTCGAGTAGTGATCTCAAGAGGTTTCTCGCAAAGAACGTGAACTCCCTTTCGTATTGCTTTGAGTGCCACGTCAAGGTGCGCGCCGGAAGGAGTTGCGACCGTCACTACATCAGGCTTTTCACGACGAATCATTCGTGCTGGATCCGGGTACCAAGAACAGGCATGTTGTTCAGCAAAGCAGAGTCCTTTTTCCTCTGTACGACAGCAAGCCGAAACGAGCTCTACGGAAGGTATGTCAGCTAGGGCGCGGGCATGTATCTCCGCTATCGCGCCAATACCAATGATGGCAACGCGCACAATGAGCTCCTTTGGTATGATTGATGGAAGGCAATTTCAAAATTACTTCTTAACTGTTGTGAAACAGTGAGTACTTGTCAAATGTTTACTTTGGCCAGTAGTTTGGGGAATAGAAGTAATCGACAAAAGTGTCGTGGATACGTCTGGCTACTGGCCAGCGGCAGTCGTCACGACTGCCGGCCCGTGGGCAGCATGGGCCGTTGTAAAGAGGTCCACCTGTGGGAGTGCCGGTCGCACCAATAAGATCAAAATGAAACGGTGGTTTGGTTGGGTGGCACGGTGGCGGTGGAATAATTGGGCAAAGGATCCGAGGTTCTCCGCACTGATAAAGTCTGTCAGATTGTGGATGCCAATCTGACAGCGTATCACTACGACGTGGTACGAGCTCGTTGAGAAGTGATTCAGCAGTTGCGTCTGGCGGTACTTCAAAATCAGTTTGATTTGGATTCGCAGATTGCTGTATCAAAGAAGAAGTTGGTATTTGACGGAGGTTCTCGGGGTCTTGAGCCTTGCTGGCAACAGTTGAAGCAAGAAAGGCTATTGAAATAGTCGTGCAATGTAAAAGTATTCGCACGTGAACGTTTTGGTTTCTCATGTTTTGGTATCGGCAAGTTCGTGCTTTCTCCGCCAAAAAACGAGTGAAAATGGTGGAGTTGTTTGTTGTTATGCTGTTTGAATAGCATTCAAACAGCGGCTCCTTTTTAAGGGCTGGCGAAGGGGGCAAACTAGGCTATTAGTGCAGTCGTTTCCAAATCAGATTTTTCAGTAACGGTTTCAATGGTGTCCTATGGCGTCTTCTCTTCCTGCTTCTCCAATCGAATTATTAAACCGTTTAGGCGCACAGGTTGTAGTGGTTGTTTCAGGAGGTGGTACCCAAGTTATTCCTCAATTGCTTGCTGAGGGTGGAGCTAGCAATGTCATGCTCGAAGTTCTTGTGCCTTACGCGAAGTCAGCTATCGCAGAATTCTTAGGTGGTAATCCCGAGTCCTACTGCAGTGATAGTACAACTAGGCAGTTGGCAGTTGCTGGCTGGCAGCGGAGTATCAAGCTTTCCAGCCAGGGTCAAAACAATGTTGGAATCGCTGCAACAGCAAGTTTGCGATCAAGGAATCCAAAAATGGGTCATCACAGGGTGCATGTAGCAACGCACCGGGTTCAAGAAACGGTCACTGCCACATTGCAACTGACAAAGAATGCAAGGAGTAGATTAGAAGAAGAGCGTGTTGCTGCATTGCTTTGCCTCGACGTCTTGGTCAGTACCGTTATGGAAACGACAGATCATCCGTGGCGAAAGGAACTGGAGTCACTTCTTTTACCAGAGGAAAAAATTATTCGCGACGAATATAAAGCACCAGGTAGTTGGCAAAAATTATGTAGCTCAGAAGAAGTTGAGGCACCAATTGAAATAAACAACACAGCGCAGACGCGTCAGCGTTCAGGTCAAGTGAATAATCGACTTATTTTTAGTGGGTCATTTGCACCACTCCACGAGGGTCATCTTGCAATGGCCCGCATTGCCGAGGAAATAGCTGAACGACCCATCGAATGGGAATTATCTGTGACGAATGTGGACAAACCAATGTTGGACTATATCGAAGTCTCACGAAGAGTAGAGCAATTCGAAGGGAAGACTCTTTGGCTTTCACGAGCGGCAACTTTTATCGAGAAAGTTCATATTTTTCCACAGTCAACTTTTGTGATGGGAGCGGATACGTACCTGCGCCTCATAGATTCAAAATACTATCATGGTTCTCAAGAGCGACTGAATGATGCAATGCGAACCATTTGTCAGCAATCTCGAGGTTTAATTGTTTTTGGTCGGTTGCATGATCAGGAATTCCAGAACCCAACCACATGTGATGTGCCGCCAGCACTGAGAGAAATCACATATTTTGTCTCAGAGCGAGAGTTTCGAATGGATGTCTCCAGTAGTGGCATAAGGGCGAACGAAACGTAGATAAAAGCAGCGAACTGTTACCTACGAGTGAACAATCTTTGCTAGACCTGCACCGAGGCGATCAAGGGTGAGGCTGTGGTCTTCACGGCCGATGTGCACCCGTATCAGGCTTACTTCAGTATCGTTTAATAGAGATTCTGATAGCGCCTTATCAAACTCACCCTCGGTATGAACTTCATATCCTTTGCCACCACCCAGTACCTGCGGAAGCATCTGATATTGCCAGGTGTTGATGTCGTTGAACATTCCTTCATGAATAAGTCGTTCCGTTCCATAACCACCATTATCGAGAACAATTATTGTTGCTGCCAGTTGATGCTTGATAATGGTCGATAATTCCATGCCGGTCATTTGAAAAGCCCCATCACCGACGAGGACAATAGTCTTCAGATCAGGCCTCGCCATTTTGGCCCCAACCGCTGCGGGTACAGCAAAACCCATTGACGTGTAATACGCAGGTGAAAGGAATTCTGTCTGGCCGCGAATGACAAGTTCGCTTGACGCAAATAAAGCATCGCCAACATCAGCAATCACAATTGTTTTGTCGTCGAGTGACTCATCGAGCCTTCTCACAAGCCGAGTTGTGGTGATTGGTCTATCTTCTTCGATCATGAATGGCCCTCGCGCCACTGAAGGTCCAGGAGGGAGGGTTTGTTTTCGAGCCTTCGGGCATGATTCAGCGAGGCCATGAATAAAGTCTTCGAGGAGTACATTATGGAAATGATGGTGACTTATTCGTAATTCCTCGCTCGTTGCCAAAATACTTTGTGCGAGGTTGATCTTTGCTGTAAAGATACCGAGATTCACATCCGTAAGCATTGTCCCAAGCAGAATGATGCAGTCGCTCTGTTCGACGTAAGAAGAAATTTCCTCTCTTCCCATTGCGCCTTCATAGAGCCCTAGGTAGAGTGGATGCACTTCACTAATAACACTTTTTGCCAACATTGATGCCGTTATTGGAATTCCAGATGCATTCGCAAGGGCAAGTGTTTCTCCTTGTAGTCCATAACGGTGAAGTTCGACTCCAGCGACAATGACTGGCTGGTTTGCCTGTTCAATCCGTATCGTGGCTTCTCGAATTGCTTCGGAAAGAGCTGCAGGGTCACTCTCAACAGGAGACGGCTTGTAATTTCTCGGATGCTCAGGAACCACGTCAACCATGTCTCGAGGGACTTCGATGTAAACAGGACGTTTAAAGCGATGTGCCATATCCAACGCATAGTCAATATCTCGGAATGCAGTTGTTTGGTCATTCAGCTCGAGGCTAACAGCACAGAGTTTGTCAAAGACATCAAGCTGGGTACTCCAATCACGAACACGATGATGGAGCAGGGGGTTGTTAATCCTTTCCTTCAGACCGGTTGCTCCTGAAATGACAACAACAGGACTTTGTTCGGCATATGCACCAGCTATTGAATTTGCGAGGCTTAATCCCCCAACGCCATACGTCACACAAACGGCACCCATTCCATGAACCCGAGCATAGGCATCAGCTGCAAAGCCGGCGCAATCTTCTCTTGTGCAACTTACAAGTGTAATTTTGCTGTGCTCAAGCATGCTGTAGAGAGCGAGAACATAATCTCCGGGTAGGCCGAACACGTGCTGAATGCCGTAGTCAGCAAGCCGACTTATCAAATAATCGCCGATGGACAGGCCCTCAGAAGCAGAAATGCGTTCCATGACAGGTCGCCTGCCCGTACGAAGTTTGCAGAGTGCTGGAGGTGGTGCCTTTGATGTAGAGGAAGTGTTCAATTTATTCTCGTATGCAGGCATTGTGGCAAATCCTCCAAGCGAAAAATTAATACCTTCAGAGAAAACAAGAGTGTTTTCGATGAAGGTATTCTACTCATCCGCACGTGAGGAATTCTTCGTATGCCGTTTTTGCCATGTGGCAAGAAGCACGAGCCAAAATCCAAGAAACGCCGCCATACAGCCGAGAACGATCAAAGGGCGCCTCGGGTCATGGTTAAAAGAATAGGCGCCTATGGCTTGTGCTATTCCCCAGACAGTAAGGCCACCAAAGATCCAACGTATGAGGATCTTTGATCCTGGAGGATTGGAGCGAGGGATTTCGCTGGTATTAGATTGATTTGGAGAGGTGTCAGCCATTATTTAAAAAAGTTGAGTTCTTAATGATGAAAGTATTCGGGACGAAGTGCACGCGAAAAAAAAGTTTTTCTCGAGAAAATTTTCATTCGAGAATAGTGTACCGGTCCGCCGGGAAGCGTTTATGGCAGACAATGGCACAGTAACACCTCGTTACCAAAAAAAAGGCCCCCGGAAAGGCTTAGGTCCCAGGGGGGCGGAGAACCTGAGCCATTTCCGGGAGCGATTGGTCTTTTAGGAATGCGTAATCAAACGGCCTCGAGCACCGATCCGAATACATGGTTCAGACATAAATTGCGATTCCTTGGCAATTCTGTCTTCATTCCAGATGTCGGAACGGTAAATACACACCGTTTCGTGGGTCAAGAGTGATTTTTGTGAATACACGTATCAGCAGCGAGAAGCGAGAGAACGTAATTTACAAAACCATTCCGATCTGCTGTTATCCGTTTACAATGAGAGAAATCGGAAGAAATAAATTTGTTCAATCAAAGGATGTTCCCTATGTCACCTAGTCAGCCAATCATGTCTCCTCGATCCATTATCTCTGATTCGGGTAGCCCCCCTACGCAAAGTGCCTGGCAGTCTGCTTTCAACGTGGCTCTTCCTTACGAAGCGTTTCTTCAGAATCATGCAACTCCCGAGCAGCAAACAAAATGGGAAGCCTCTCGTTCACAAATCTCTCTTGTTGAAGAGCATAAAAGAGTACTCAAAGACTTTGTTCGGAAAATGCCAGTTATGGTTTTAGCCGGAGCATGGTGCGGTGATTGCGTAAGTCAATGTCCAATTTTTTTACACTTCGCAGAAATTGCTCCGTGTATTGACCTGCGGTTTCTAGATCGCGACGCACAGCCTGAAATAGCTGCCCACCTAACGGTCTGTGGTGGCCAGCGAGTGCCTGTTGCACTTTTTTTAAGTGAAGACTTCTTTCCGATAGTCACGCACGGTGACCGAACTCTTTCAGCATACCGACTTGCAATGTCCCAGCACGCAGGGTCGAGCTGCTCAACAGGAATTGTTCCCCCGAGTAACGAATTTCTCCAGGCCGTAGTGGGCGACTGGCTCGATGTCTTTGAGCGAGTACAACTCATTCTCAGGTTGTCTGGTCGACTACGAAAAATTCACGGTGACTGAGTCACTTGCCTTGAGAATCAGAGGAAAATATGACAAGCCGCGAGCGTTGGACGGTGTATCCACTTCTCTTTCTTGCAATCGGACTCGCGATGCGTCCAGGGGAAGAGTCAGGGCTGGAAATACAAACCGAGGTACTCTCGTCTTCAATAGTTCGGTGTCGTGAGATTCTTATTGAATCTGATGATGGAACTGTGTTGTTACATATGGGACGGGTTGTAGATGGTGGTGGCCGCATAGAAGTCAAGGATGCAGCGGGTGAAAACACTGTGGCTATAGGGACACGGCCAGACGAGGCTCTAGGCAGAATTGAGTTCTTTGACAACGAA
>Ga0315322_10001067_pt1 | contig 21066 bp, 18 predicted proteins | sample M110021515metaG_FD_203461 | JGI IMG/M metagenome (GOLD analysis project Ga0315322, IMG submission 203461) | Ammonia-oxidizing marine archaeal communities from Monterey Bay, California, United States - M1 100m 21515 | ecosystem: Environmental > Aquatic > Marine > Intertidal zone | place: USA...
ATCGTGATGGACGAACCGACTGCGGCTTTGACCCCCCGCGAAGTCGAAGGGTTGCTCAGAGTCGTGAGGGAATTAAGGTCACAGGGTATCGGGATCATCTACATAAGTCACCGGTTGGATGAAATTGACGCGATCGCGGACAGGGTGACTATACTAAGAGACGGCGCTCACGTCGCGACCCGTGAGAAGTCGGATTTGGATCGAGAGCAAATGATTGCGTTGATGGTCGGGCGAAGTTTGGAAAAGGAGTTTCCTTCCCGTGAAAGCGTTGCCGGGGAAGTCAGACTGTCCGTGCGCAATCTGACGCGCGGTTCTTGGGTGAAAGACGTCTCTTTTGATCTTCGTGCCGGCGAAATCGTGGGGCTCACCGGGTTGGTGGGCGCCGGCAGAACCGAAACCGCCCGCCTGATTTTCGGGGCTGACCGAATGGATTCGGGGTCGATCGATCTTGATGGCAAGCGGTTGGACTTGGGAAGCCCGAGGGATGGGATACGTAACGGAATTTGCCTGTTGACCGAAGACCGCAAGGGGCAGGGGTTGGACTTGGGTCAGACCGTTCAGGAAAATTTTGGACTTCCCAATCTACGAGACTTTACGGAGAATTTTCTTATCAGCTCATCGAGGGAAAGCGATGCATTCGCAGGCTATGTTGACAAGATGAGGATCAAAATATCAAGCCATTCACAATCCGCAGGAACTTTGTCCGGCGGCAATCAACAAAAGGTAGTTCTAGCGAAATGGCTCCAGAGGAACGCCGAGGTCATTATCTTTGACGAACCGACCCGGGGGATTGACGTCGGAGCGAAGTTCGAAATCTACCAGCTCATTCACGGGTTGGCCGAGCAAGGGAAAGCCGTTCTCATGATTAGTTCGGAGTTGCCCGAAATTCTGGGAATGAGTGACCGCATAATCGTAATGAACGAGGGCCGAGTGACGGGAGAGATTGAAGATTGCGCCAATGCCAACCAAGAGGACGTGATGAAATTGGCCACCCAAAGAGAGGAGATGGTTGCATGATGAAAATGGATTTCCGAAGTTTTCTGTCAGAGTACGGAAATGTGCTGGTGCTCCTGTTGTTATGCTTGGGCATCAGTTTGGTGACCATTGAGGAGCAATCCGCAACTAGTTCTTCTGCAGCAAGGGAGTTGGCTATGGAGGTTTCAGCTGAAACCCCGAATGGTTCCAAAGTGTTGGTTCTTGTCCGGACGGGGGAGGGGGCAACCCGTTTTGCCAATGCTTTGTCGGAGAGCCTTTCGGCAGAGGGCTTGCAAGTGGTCGGATCGATTGTCGGAACCCCTGCCGATGCGCGCAAGGCACTCGTCTCTCAAAAGGCTGAGTTGGCCGCCATCGTTACCGGAGAGCACATGGCTGTGTTCGCCTCAGGGCAATTGCCTGAACTTGCTTTGGGCAACGATGCCTTGGTCCGAACCAAGACCTACCGGACGGAAACCTACCTTTGGCCCAACTTTCTGAAAAAGGATAATTTGTTCAACGTGCTCAAGCAGGTCTCGGTGGTGGCGATCATTGCGATCGGCATGACATTGATCATCATTACCGCGGGAATCGATCTTTCGGTTGGCAGTCTGATTGCCTTCAGTGGGGTCATCACCGCTTTGACCATTCAATATCTTGGCGGATCCGAGCCCGCGACTTCTCACCTTTGGTTAGGCAGTTTGGCGGGCATATTGATTTGCGCCCTCATAGGAATGGGTACGGGCGGTCTGATAACGATTTTCAGGATTCCTGCCTTCATCGTTACGCTCGGAGTGATGTTCATAGCCAAGGGATTGGCTTTCATCTTTTCGAAATCCGAACCGATCCCTGTGGGGAACGAAGGGTTTGCCTGGTTGGGGCGTGGATCCGATTTGTTTGGTTTGCCTAACTCGGTGAGCCTCATGATTATACTCTTTGTCATAGCGCACGTCGTAATGAGCCGTACCTCGATTGGGCGTTACGTTTACGCGGTCGGAGGCAACCCCGAAGCCGCCCGTCTCTCCGGGGTTCCCGTCAAGTGGGTTCTGGTTTTCGTCTACGCCCTTTGCGGTTTGCTTGCCGGGTTGGGTGGTGTCATGGAGGCATCCCTGCACGTTACGGGGGATCCGAAATCCGGAACTTTGGTGGAGTTACAGGTAATCGCTGCAGTTGTCGTCGGTGGAACCAGTTTGGCCGGCGGAAAGGGCAAGATATTCGGTACCCTGATAGGGGCGCTTATCATAGGTGTAATCCGCAATGGCATGAACCTCACTGGTGTGGAGGCCCACATGCAAAGCGTAGTTTACGGCGTCGTGATCCTGATCGCGGTTATGGTCGATCAACTCAAGGGCAGGTTCAAGTAGGCCCTCTCTTCAAATCCTTTGTTCTTGATTGATTGGGTCAGGCCAAACGCTTGAGCCGGGCCTTCATGATCAGATATAGTTCTCTGCTTATCCACGCGTCGGTTGCCGCATAATTAATCTGTGAAGGACTCAGCGGACGCTTTTGCCAATTAGACAACTGGGCTGATTTGGACAATCTTTGCTTGAAAAAGATGGCAGTCAGGTTGCGAAGACCAGTCTGTTCGATTTTAAGCGATTGAGCCAGTTGGGCCAAGTCTTCAAAGCCGGCAGGCTTTAACTCCTCGATTTTGTTAAGGTTGTGCAGATCGTCCTTTACCGCCACTCCCGTCTTGATTATCTCGGGGTTTTCCAGGATTTCGACTAGAGGTCCTAGTTTCATGACTGGAAATAGCCGGAATAGAAAAGCCTGGTCCGACGTCGCAAGTTGAATGAGGGCGGGCGGGTTGTTCGGACCGCGTTTGAAGTTTGGTTTGCATTCGATATCAAACCCGAGGACACGTTGATTTCTGAGTTTCGCGGCGTATCGTTGAAAGGTTTTCGAGTTCTCAGCTACCTTAACCGATCCTTGAAAGCGGATAAGCGGGAACTGGTTGATGGTGTCCTTGTCCAGTCTTTTGGGAATCTCTTCCTCGTTCGAAGGAGGTGAAACCATCAAAACTCGAGGCTCAGTCCGTCGTAGGCAAGGATGACATCATGTGGATGAGCTCTGGGCGAAGGAGCTCCGGGGATGCCGGCTCTCGTTTGCTTTACCATGATTTTAGATCGATCGAGAAATTTCCTCGTGTGAGTGAGGAACTTTTCCATCTCATCATCGGTGGCCCCCGGATCGTGGTGGAATAAGGCTAATGTTTCGATCTCTCCTTTTGCCGCCAGTTCGACACCCATAATATTGCTTGAGTGTCCCCAATCTTCACGATTTCCAATTGACTGGGAGTGCGTGTAGGGAGCATCGAAAATAAGCAGTTTTGCTCCCTTGATGAAATCTACGTAAGGGTACTCGTGACCATGCGCGGCATTACGGTGCTCTGCGTCCGTCGAGTAAACGATACTTACGTCGCCGGATTCGACCCGGTAACCGTAGGAAGTTCCCGGGTGATCCAACTCGAAAAGGGTTATGCGAGTGTCGCAAACTTCAATGACGTCACCGGGAGTATGCTTCTCAAACGTGATGTCAGCTCCAAAAGTATCAAAAGGGATGGGGAAGAACGGCGGTTTCATTTGATTCCGCAAAGAGGCTTCAATCCCGTCGTGCCCACCGTGGATGATGACTTTGTTACCTGCCAGATAGGCCGGAGCGAAAAAAGGAATGCCCTGTATATGATCGTAATGAAGATGGGAGAGAAACAAATGAAAGGTTTTTTCCTTCAAGCCCTGCTGGATTATTTCCTTGCCGAAGGAACGCAATCCGGAGCCTCCGTCGAAAACCAGAAAATCTTCGGAACCCGTTTCCACATGCACGCAGGGCGTGTTCCCTCCGTAGGAAGCTCCGTAGCGAAAAGGGAGTTGTTTCTCAACGAATTCCCGAACCTGGCCTTCCGACCTGAGGTTCTTGCCTCGAGCTGCAAGCAGTGCGGCAACTACTTTCTCCCTTATATCAAGGGCATTTGGAGAGGTGGGAATCGAGCCTCGAGTCCCTTTGAAATGTACCTTCATTACTTATTTGAAATTCCCCTTATCCTTTGTTTTTGGCTGAGTTTTGGCAAATCAATTTTGTTGAGAAAGTCGTTTGTCCATATCTGAGCTTGAAGATTCTAATTTTCGTCACCATTCTCACGCCATGGCCGAACAATTCGACATCAATCAACCAATCTATCAAGTGGGTGAATCCACCATGAGCTTTTCCCAAATGCTCAACTACTTTATTGATCCGGCATATCAGCGTGGCAACCTCTCGAGAATTTCGGATATGCACGTCAAGACCGGCCGGCCCGTGAGTTTTCGGATTGATGACGATTTGACCCCTATGCCCGGGGGAGTGGGGGTGGATGTCGAAGTCATCAAATACATGCTCGGGATTCTGCTTTCGGAAAAGCATCTGAAGATTGTTATGGACGATAATGAGCCTGAGGACGTCGATACCGCATTCGAATGGCTTGAGCATGGCGTGAATTTTCGTCTGAATATTTTCAGGGACAGAGATGGTCTGGCTTTCGTCATGCGCGTACTTGCATCCAATATCCCTACCATTCAGGAGGTCGGACTACCGTCGGACAAAATTTGGCAGGATATCACCACGCTTAAGCGTGGTTTGGTTTTGGTTACTGGGGTGACCGGAAGCGGTAAGTCGACCACCATTTCCTCGCTCATCAATCATGTTAATCTAACTCGAAAGACGAGAATCATTACCTTGGAGGATCCGGTTGAATTCCTTTTCAAAAGCGAGGCGTCGATGGTTTCCCAAAGGCAGGTCGGACAGGACGTGCCGAGTTTTTCCGCTGGATTGAGGAGTGCGTTGCGCGAAAACCCGGATGTTATTTTTGTCGGTGAAATCAGGGATACCGAAACTGCCTCCCTCGCCTTGAGCGCGGCGGAAACAGGACATTTGGTCTTTTCTACCCTACACACCAGGGACGCCAAGGGCGCCTTGAGCCGGATCGTTGATATGTTTCCCGCCGAACAAACAAAGAGCCTGTGCCTGCAGTTGTCATTCAGTTTGTCTTTCGTTCTTAGTCAAAAGCTCGTTCCCCGGGCTGATGGTAATGGGCGCATTCTTGCCATGGAGGTTTTGAAGAACATTCCAGCTTTGGGGAACCTCATACGAACGGGCAATTGGCAGCAAGTGTACTCGACGATGGAAACTCAGTCGAAGGAAGGAATGATGACCATGGAGCAACATTTGCTTCATTTGCACCAGCACGGAGTGATCACAAAGGAATCTGCAATAACTTATACCAACGAGGCGAGTTTGATCGAGCGCTTGGCCTGACCTTTTTATATCGAGTCGGCCGAATTCTATTAATTTAGGCAGAACAGTTCGTTGACTGAATAAAGAAACTGATTTACTTTGATTTCACATGAGCGGACGCAACTATTTCACGATACTATCTGTTTTTGCTTTGGCGGCGTTTTCTATGTTCGCTTACTTTCGCAGCGTCAATGAGCTCGAAGCGGGTACGGTTAAACCAGTTAAAGCTAATAAGGAAGTGGTCGAAGCAAGTCCCAAAAAGGTTATGAAATCGCCGGAAGAATGGAAAAAGTCGCTTACCCCAGAGCAATACAGAATTCTAAGGGAGGCAGGAACGGAAGCACCCTACGGGAAAGCATATCATGAGTTTAAGAATCAAGGTCACGGAACCTATCTTTGCTCGGGTTGTAACACCGAACTTTTTTCCTCAAAGGAAAGATTCGATTCGAAATGCGGGTGGCCATCCTTTTTCGACCCGTCGAAGGCGAAGAACGTAAAGCTCTCCGTTGATTTCCATTTGGGATATGCCAGGACAGAAGTAAGGTGCGCAGTATGCGACGGTCACTTGGGACATGTGTTTAAAGGTGAAGGGTACGATACTCCAACGGATAAGAGATTCTGCATCAACGGAACCGTATTAAAGTTTGTTCCTTCAAAAAAGAAGCCCGGGCAGGATAAGGAAAGTCCGCCTGCAGGTAAGTGATTGCCCTCTTCCTTCCGGAAGAGTCCCTTATTCTTGCTTCAAGGCTTTTCATTTGCCATGAATTGGCGAAGGCCTAACTTCATGCATCCATCTTCACTCTATCGGTTTCAAAGCTTCTTGTTGCTTATCTTCTGCTTTCATTGGGGGAATGCCAAAGAGGCTGGAAGGCAAGGCGCTGATTTGGGAGTTCTTCGCGTTCAAGTTCCGGGTTTCGGGCCTGACGGGCGTTTGTCTTGGGAGCTGAGGGCAAGTGAAGTCCGTTCATTGGAAAATGAGTTTTATGAAGCGGGCAATCCGCTTTTGAAGACTTACGGCAAGTCGGGAGTGCTAACGGAGGCGAAAAGTTCATCCGGAGTCTTTGATCTCAAGGGCGGGCATGCATTTGGCAAGGAGGTACTGTTTGTAACGGGCGAAGGTTTTTCTGCCAGAGGGAAAAATTGGAAGTGGTGGCAAAAGAGCTCAAAAGGAAATCATCGCATGATTTTTGAGCAAGGAGGGGAGCTTTCATTTGATATGGAGTTAGGCGATTTCCTTCTTTTCCGCGACTTTGTCGAGCCCACGGGATGTCCGGATGAATCCGTTGAGATAGCCAAAAAAGTGCCTACCGTGGCTCAAGCCGACTTCATAGAGCTCATGGCGGTGACCGAAAAAAGTCACCGGTTTTTGTTAGAAGGAAACGTTTCGGTTGCCGGAAATGAATTACGTCTCAGTTGTGATAAAATGGAGGTTAAGTTCGAGAAGGATTCAAATTCCAGTACGTCTGATTTTGGCGAAATCTCCTTTATCACTGCTGTGGGGAAGATCGAGTTCGCTCAAAAGGGGCGTGTGTCCTACTGTGATGTCTTGAGAATGGACGTTGCCAAGGGAGAGGTGTTGCTCGAAGGTAGCGAAGAAAGCCCGGCCCAAGTGGTTGACGAAGAATGGGGGAAGGCTTCTGGGGATCGAATTGTCTTGGAAAAGGGTAAGCGCAGGGCTCGTGTACTGAGAGGGAAAGCCGGGGGAAGACCTAGCCTAGTGCTTCCCGCCCTCCCTGATCTTGGCTTCGAACCAAAGGGGGAAACACCTTGAGCTCATCACCTCACAGTCTTTCGATTTCCGGGCTTCGCAAGAAATTCGGAGGAAAAGAAGTTGTCCGGGGTGTGGACATGAATGCCAATGGGGGTGAGGTAGTCGGACTTTTGGGGCCAAACGGCGCAGGGAAGACCACGACTTTCTCCATGGTGGCCGGTTTTCTCCGACCGACTGCAGGTAAGTTGCTTCTTGATGATCTTGATTTGACTAGATTGCCCGCCTTCCAAAGAGCCCGCAAGGGTTTGGTTTATTTGCCTCAGGAACCATCCATCTTCCGAAAGCTTTCAGTTGAGCAAAACGTTCGGGCCATTGCCGAGACTTTGCCGCTGTCCAAAAGCGAACAGAACCATCTTGTCGGCAAAAGGCTGGAAGAGTTGAATCTTTCGGGCCTGGGGAAGCAGAAGGCTTACACATTGAGTGGGGGAGAGCGTAGGCGGTTGGAGATTACCCGAGCCCTTGTTCTGTCTCCGAAATTCCTTTTGCTTGACGAACCCTTTAGCGGTGTTGATCCCATAAGCGTGAGCGAAGTGACGAAAATTATCCTGTCCCTCAAGGATCAGGGTATTGGGATCTTTCTGACCGATCATAACGTCCGTGAAACCTTGAGGGCCGTAGACCGAGCCTATCTGCTGTATGATGGAAGCGTTTTGGCTCATGGCGATTCTTCCTTTTTGCTTTCCGATCCCGAAACCCGTGAGAAATATTTGGGTGAGGACTTCGAAGAATGAAAATCCCGTTAGATATATCGATATGACTACCACTCTCCCCGCCAACTATCAATACATAGAGAGCATTGCCGTTAAGGACTTCTTCGAAAATTACGGAGGAAATTTGCTCCTCCGCCTTGTTAACTCAGAGAAAACGTTGTCCCGAAGTACGATTCGGGAAAGAAGTGTGAATCGACCGGCTTTGGCCGTTACCGGCTATTTCAAATATTTTGCCCATAAGCGCATTCAGCTTTTTGGGGCGGGAGAAATGGCTTTCTTTCGTGAGCAAACTCCTGCAAAAAGGAAGAAAGTCATGGAAACAATGGCTGCAAAGAGGGTTCCCTGCGTGGTCGTCTCACGCAACTTGGCCCCTACTCCTGAAATGATTGAAACCTTGGAAGCAAAGGGGATTCCGCTTTTTAGAACTTCTCTTACCTCCAAAGCTTTCACTACTGAGGTTACGGTTTTGCTTGAAGAGCGTTTTGCCCCCAGATCTACCTATCACGGCACTCTGCTTGACGTGCGGGGCATCGGGACCTTGATCCGGGGCGACAGCGGTTCGGGCAAAAGCGAAGCCGCCCTAGCCTTGATTGAAAGAGGGCATAGCTTGGTTGCGGACGATATGGTACGCGTCAAGTTGCTTAGCGATCATACCCCGGTTGGTTTTTGCGATGATATGAGCAGGGGCTTCATGGAGTGTCGCGGAATAGGCATCATTAACATCGAGGAACTTTTTGGGATTCGTTTTGTCCGTCTTGAGAAGAGAATCGATTTGGTCGTTACCTTTTTGGAGGACTCCTCTCAAGAGGAACCGGACAGGACGGGACTGGATCGAAAAAGCTTTGATCTGCTTGGAATGGACGTGCCCCATATGGAAATCCCTCTTCGGCCCGGACGGGATATGGCTCGTTTGGTTGAAGTTGCGGCCATGGTCCAGTCGGCAAGACAATTGGGTCACGATTCTGCGAGCGACTTTAATGAAAAACTTTTGAAGAAAATGAACGGATGAGTCATTTCTTAAGTTCTTTTTGGAAGTTATTATTTTATAAATCTCGCATAATCAATGGCCTGCACTTGTTGGAGATTTTGCTTTTTTGGCAACCCTAAAAGGTGAAAAAACTTACGTACCGACTCGTGTTAATAACTTGTGAGAAAGTTTCCTTCAAACTGTGTTTTTTTTTCTTGGTTTAGTCAGGATTATTCTTCACAAGTATATAACCCTAACGAAACAAACTTATCACTCACCCTTCGCAAAAAACCCTGATGGAACGCCTCAACTCATTGAATGACAGCATTTTGCTTCATTTTGAATTAGGTTCTCTTGTTTGGTGCATAACTCGCTCTTCGATTTTGCCTAAACCTTTGAATTATCGGCATTTTGAATGTTTGAAGCCCACTTTTTCAGGTGTGAATAAAATTTAGGATTAGACGAATCATGCCACAAACCACCAGCAGTCCCGAAACCTTTTGGAGTTCCCTCAGAGAGCATCTCCTTGATGTCATTCCTCCTGACACTTTTCGCGTTTGGTTCGATAATATGAAAGTTGGCCGTCTTGATGAGGATGGTTGCGAGTTGATTGCTCCCAATGAATTTTCCGCCATTTGGATTCGCGATAATTACCTCGATATCATTCGTCGCGAGGCGGATAGACTAGTCGGTCGCCCCTTTACCATCGAATTGCTTGGTGAATTGGTAGATTCCCCCACTGAGGCTAGTGACAGAATGAAATCTGCGACCAAGTCTTCCTCCAAAAGCGGATCCAGGTTAAGCGGACCTGCCTTGCAAGGCAGGTCGCTCGGTATCAATCCTAAGAATACCTTTACCAATTTTATTGTTGGTGGAGGGAGCGAGTTAGCCCATGCCGCTTGTATCGCGGTATCAAACGCGCCTGCCCACGCTTACAATCCTCTTTTTCTTTATGGAGAGACGGGATTGGGCAAAACGCACTTGATGCATGCGGTCGCCCATCAAGCCTTGAACCGGAATCCATCTTGCCGGATTACCTATGTTTCTTGCGAAAAGTTCACCAACGAGTTCATTCGGGCGATCCAGGAGAACACCCTTACCAAATTCCGATCTCGTTACCGTAGCGTGGACTACCTGTTAATTGACGACATCCAGTTTTTGGCAGGGAAAGAGCGTATTCAGGAGGAGTTCTTTCATACGTTCAATGACATCTACGATTCCCAAAGACAGATCTTTCTCACGAGTGATCGTCCGGCAGGTGAGATAGATAAAATTGAAAGCCGGTTGCTTTCACGGTTCCAATGGGGTTTGGTTGCTGATATTCAAGCACCCGACTTGGAAACGAGAGTTGCTATTCTGACCCGCAAGGCAGATACCATGGGGATATCGGTCGAGCCTGAAATCATTGAGTTTCTAGCCAAGAACATTTCCAGAAACGTTCGGAGAATGGAAGGTGCCCTTACTCGAGTAGCCGGTTATGTCGGCTTGACGAGAAAGAAGGCGGACCTTGATACGGTTCAACGGTTGCTCCGTGACATTCTCCGGGAAGAAAATCTCAGTCGGATTACAATGGAGACGATTCAGAAGAAGGTGGTCGACTACTACCATCTTCGCATGGCTGATATGCTCTCCCGCAGAAGACCGGCAAACATTGCGTTTCCGCGTCAAGTTGCCATGTACCTTTCCCGGATCCTAACCGAGCATTCGCTGCAGGAGATTGGTAACGCATTTGGCGGTCGTGATCATGGCACGGTCATTCATGCCTGCAAGACCGTTGAGAATATGATGGATCAAGATACCTCCATCAAGCATGCCGTTGAGTTCTTGAACGAACAACTCTCTCAGGCGATGGAATAATTGGAGCAGGGTTTTTCCCCGCTTGAATGTTTTCGTTGAACTCCTTATTCTCCATCAAGAAATGACTTCAGAAGATTTACCTGAACAAGAAGCTGCCGAGCAGGGCAATGCCCCTGCAGGCTCTACTGCTCCGAATGACGAACAGAAACGCGAAATTGCCGGCTGGGTTTCCGAAGGCATGGGACTTTCCGATATCCAAAAGAAAATCAATACGGATTTCGGTGTGGTCATGACCTATATGGACGTTCGGTTTTTGGTAGACGACCTTGATCTTACCTTGGTTGACGACGAGGAGCCGGTTTCTGATGATGCGGAAGATGGTAGCGACGCTGAGGTTTCCCCTGATGCACCTCTTCAAGAGGGGGGCGGGTCTGGGGGTGTGCAAGTCGAACTTGATCCAGTGACTCCACCGGGTGCCATGGCAAGTGGTTCGGTTGTGTTTTCAGATGGTGAGAAAAAGACTTGGACGCTTGATCAGATGGGTAGGATTGGCTTAAGCGGAGGGGAAGATGGATACAAGCCTTCGGAGGAAGACGTCGTTGAATTCCAAAAAGAGCTTGATTCTGCTCTTAGAGGAAAAGGATTCTGATTTTGCAGATCCGCTCAGTCTTTTGAGTCCGGACTAGGCAGAATCGTGTTTTCCAATTCGATCAGCTTTTCGTAACTGCCGACTATGTGTGGATCGGCGGTGAGGGCTAGGTTTTTTGCCAAGACAATCGTTTCGAGCTCTCGAATCAAGCGCATTGCGAAGACTTCCTTTTTTTCCAATAAAAAACGTTCGCTTTCCATTTTCTTGCTTTTTTGACTCAATTCTTTGTAGCGCGTCCAGGAACCGTCTCCGTCAACGAGAGTCTTTACTTGCTCGGCTTGCGGGTTGCGGTACAACGAGGTGACTGTGGGATGGTGAAGGTTTTTCAGTTCAGGCCATTTGTTGCGCAACCGGGTTGATAAGGTTCGCTTGATCTTTCCACGTTCTTCATCGTGCTTCTTTTTCTCGGTGGCAATGGATGCCCGTTTTTTCTTGAGGCTGTCTATTAGCTTTTTAGTTTCCGCATGACGGTTCGGCTGATCGACTTTCAACCTGCGGGAAAGTCCATTTACCACAGCTTTGGATTCCCTGCTTGCTCCCTTGATCAAATCCTTGAACTCCTCGGAAACCGAGTGAAAAAGATCATCGGATGCTGCCGTCGCTCCCTCAACTGCGCTTGGCTTGTCCGAACCGGCTAAGTGCGATGATGAACTGGAAGAGCGAATCGAGCTTGTCTTGTTCGAGTCCTTGGGAGGAGTGAGTGAGGAGAATCGACGCAACAATACGTCTGACGTTTTGATCGGAATGTCAATGGTTTCGGATTTGATGATTACGTAGGCATGGGCTTCTGCAAGGGAGGTTTTTCCGTCTTTGTCAAAATCAGGTTTCTTAATTTTTTTACCGACCCTGCTTTCACCGCACAAGCCTTCCCAAAAACGGGTGCTGTACTCGCGATAGTTCTTTTCTCGAATGTCAGGTGTGCATCCCGCGGCCACCCGATCCTTCACCGTGGCGAAAAAACCGGCGCGTGGATGATCGGATAGACCTTTCTTCGGGTCACCATCCTTGAATATGACGTTGGCGAAGCCTCCGCTGTAACATTGCACCATAACGAAGATGCATGCCTGATCTTTGGGTAACTGGTCCAGCTTTTTGACAAAGTCGGCGACCTTTAGCCGTGAATTGTTCCATAAGTAGGCAGTTGTGTTGTGTGGGGTCTTCTTGTCCGCTTTGCCTCCGTGTCCGGTGAAGTAAATGAAGTTGGTTTGCTTTCCCCCCTGCTTTTTTCTGCTGCGCAACCATTTGTCTAGTGCCACTAGGGATGACGAGTCGTCAGCTTGTAGGGTATTGTTCCTGTATTGGTTGGCAATTCCGCGGCTTGAGCCCAAGAGCTCGGCCATGATCTGATTCACCTCCGGGATACGAAAGGCAGGGTCGAAGAATTGCAGATCCCGGTCCTTGCTCTTGCCATCGGCAAAGTAGGTTTCCATTGCAGCTCCTCCCAATCCGATGCTGGAGCGAATTCTACGAAAATATTTCACATTGCTCTCTAGGGAGACTTGGTTGCCTGATGGCGAATAGCCACCCCCGAAAACCAGTACGTTGTAAGGATGCTTCTTTTCTTCCTCCGTGAGTTTCAGGTAAGTCAGGGTTGGCGCCGGTTTAGGAGCCGGGGCAGGGGAACTGGCGTTTCCTTCGGTTGGAGGGCACCCAAAGGCTTGCGTGCCCGAATATAGGGCAAGGAAAATTGAAAGTCTCAATGATTTCATTGCTCCAATCCAAAGCTATTTTAGATTGTAGGCAAGCAATATGCCAAGACTGGACAATAAAGAACGGGGGTGCTCTATCTATTTCCAGAGGGTTGCATTCCTCCTCGCACCGCACCGGCTTCGGTTGCGCCGAAATTTGCCCGGAAAGATTCGTTCAAAGGGCGACTGTTTGGAACGGAAAGCCAAACTCGGAGCAAATGTCTGCGCTTTTCAGGTTCCTCGAAATCGTCAAAGGCCGTTCTTCTGTGCAGGGTTGTCCAGTTGTTCAGAAAAAGAATTTCCCCCGCCTCCAGAGTAAAGCGTTTCTGGAGGGTTTCTCTTTCGCATATTGAATCGAAGAAATCCAAGGCATCTCTTTGTTCGTTGGAAAGATCCGGGCATTCGGAGTCTTGGTCCGCTCGATCTATGAGTACGCGAAGGTAGGAGCATGCGAAGTGACTGCCTTCCCACGAGAAGATCGGTTGTTCGCAGTAAGGCAGATTGTTACCTCTGTCCACAGTATGTCGCTTGTAGGGAAATGGTTGACAGAGAGTTTCGTGCAGGTCGGGACGTTTCTTTCGAATGATTTTCTCAACTTCCGGGCTGCTGACCACTTGGTTTTCTCCACCTGACTTCGCTGGCTGAAGGCAAAGGAATCCGATTACGTCGCACCGGTCGGTATGAAATCCAAGTTTCCGATTGGTATTGGGACCGCGGGTCCGACTGTCGTCTTGGTCGTAAGACTCGTTGCGTATACTGAGGATGAGCTCTCCCGAGGCGCTTTGAGAAACGGGTGTGCCGATTTTTTTCGCAAAGGAAAGAAACCATTCCTGCGGGTTGTTGTTATGGATGTCCTTAGAGTCAGGTTTGATGCGAATAAGTCCGTTTCCTGACTCGAGGTCGCTCCTGATTCCATCAGTCTGTGAAAATGGATGAGGATTCATGACTTTGGTAGAATCATTCTTATCGCCGATATCTCAATAGGCAATGAACAAGAATTACCTTGTGAATGCTCGCCCTCGAAAATACACATTAGAAATGAGTGCACAGAAGGTTCTGCTTGATTTCTTGGATAATCTTTCTTCCGAAGAAAAGCAAAAGACCAAAGTGGAGCTACTCATAAACGGGAAGTCTTCAAAGGCGGGGGTTGATTTGAATCAATAAGATCAGTAGTACTTTTAAATGCGAAGGAATATGAAAACCCACCTGTTATTGTCTTTGGCCTTTTTAACCTCGATTGCCTTTGCCCAATCCAGTCGAGATGATTTGCCTCGGTCTTATGCCATGGAGATTCAGGAAAACGAATTTTCCGGCAGCACTGGTCAGAGAAGACAATCGATCAATGCCCTTTCTTCTCGCCTTCAAGCCTTTCAGCAAAAGCTCAAGGCAATGGAGCCCCGAATGGATGCCGCTCTTGACCGAACCGGTCTGCAATCGGCCGATGGTCGTGACGGGGGAGGGGAACCGAATTCAAGTCAATCCGTCGAGCCTTACCCACCGAGGGTTTACCAAGGTTTTGGGATTTCTGATGAGGCTGTATCTTCAAGGGATGATCAACGCTTGAATGATCAATCGCATCGTGGGAACGTGGGGGTTTACGTTCTGCCATTCATTGCCTTGCAGGGAGCGAGTCCCTTCGATTGGCACTCCGGGTCGGGCTCGGGACCGGATTTCTCTATCAAGCAAAAACTTGGTTTTTCTTCGGGATGGAGAATTGGGAAGCGTTGGACCAATTTCTTTATCGATGCCGACGTTTCTTATTACAGAAATAAATTCAAGAGCATGGTTAATATGCCTTTGGATTTTTCCGGCGTAGCGGATGGGTATGGCGGCATGGTTAACTTCGGTGGTCATTTTAACCCTAGTTCTTCGGTTTCCATCCTCTTGGGAACAGGAGCAGGTGCATTTAATCAGGAAATCCAATTAAACTTTCCCGTTAGTGCAAGCACCTCCACCGCTGTAGCTGAGCAGGATACCCTTTTTGCGTATCAGTTGTTCTCGGGTATCAATTTTTATCCGACTGAGAGAAGCTTGGTTTCCATGAAATACCGTTGGATTGCGATAGAGGAGATGGAGAATTTTTCAGGTCGCTCCCTTCATTTGCTCGAGCTTGCGTTCGGTTACGTTTTTTAGTCCGGGGCAACCGTTTGGTCAATGATTGCCTTTCCCTTCCCGTGCAAGGCATGGTCGAGAAAGGGAATGACGAAACGGTGGGTAAAGGTTCCGGGCATATTGTGCCCGCCACCCTTTGAGATGATGAGCGTGCTTTGGACTCCGGCCTTTTTCAATGCCTTGTGATATATTTCAGATTGATTGAAAGGCACCAGCGGATCGTCCGTTCCGTGAAAGTGGATATGAGCAGCATCGTCAGGACTGACAAAGTGCAGGGGCGAAGCCTGTAGTGCCTTCTGCTTTGATTTCTGGATCGGGTTGCCTATCAACTGGCTTTCCGGAGAGTGCGGGGCGTTGTGCACGATTTTACTAGGGTAATCGTCCATTTTGAGAAGGGCGCTCGGACCATAGTAATTGACCACTGCCGAAACCCGGCTCGATTGATCCAGGTGTTTGCCAATTTTGCCCTCAAGCTCTTCGCTTCCTCCGCTTGATCCCAACATCGAGACCAAATGCCCTCCGGCCGAGGAACCCCAAACCGCTATTCTTTTTGGATCGATTCCATATTCCTTGCAATTTGCCCGAAGCCAACGAATGGCGGCCTTGCAATCATGGATTTGGGCAGGCCATTTTGCTTCGCCACTCAAGCGGTATGCAATCGTGGCGCCGGCAAACCTTCCTGTTTGAACAAGGGAGCGCAAGCGATCCGGTCGATGCCCGCTTCCTTTGTCCCCGCTTTTCCATCCGCCACCATGTATCCAAACGACGATGGGCCGACCGGTTTTTTCGGGTGCAGGTTCTTTGGGGATCGCCAGGTCAAGGGTTTGTCTCGGGTTGGCCGTTTCTGCATAGGGCAAGTTTCGAAGAACCTTTACTTCGATTCCTTTTGAAATCCCGGTGAAAAGGGAAAAGAAAAATATAGCGAGAACAAGTCTGACCCAGGGATGGTTCAATTGGTTCCTTTTTTTGTGCGAGCTAGGGCTAAAGGTTATTTGACGTCTTTGGCGAGTTTGGAGAGTCGGGTTATCATCTCCATGAGCAAGGCGAAATCGAACTTTTCCTCCTCCCGTTTGGGTAGTTCGGGCCAATCGGGCATTTTATCAAGGATCGCTTGATCTCCACGTGAAATGGTCGGAATCGATAGGGCTCCAAACCTACAGGAGTTGAGGTTTCCGGATACGTCGAAAGCAATTTCGGCTGAATTCGGAGTGGGGCTTTCCGGGTCTATGCTGAAGATCGGGTAAGAAGTGCCTCCCTTGATTGATTTTGCAGGGGCGAGCCAAATGGGTTTGCTTGAGAGAAGATAGTTGACCAAAACCTCTCTGCCCTTGTTGGTCCCAATGTAGGGGTTCTTGAGGAAGTTTGTTCCTTCTTCCGTCAACTTTCCGAAACTAGGAGCAAAGCTCAGGTTGAAGTTGTAGTTGAAACTTCCATCCCCTATGTCGCGAATGATGGTGACTCGGGGAAGGGGAAGCACTCCGGGGCTTTTGAATGAAATGATTTGCTCTCCATTGGGAGGAAGGATTGCGGAAGTCTTTGCATCCGTTCGAAAGGCAAAGATCAACTTTTCCGCTTGGAGGATTTGAAGCTGAAAAGATTGCTCCGATTTGGATACTCCAAGGTGAATCCTGGAGGGATTTGATTTTTTCTTGTCGTCAGACTTGAACCATTCCGCCTCGAGGTAAAAGGCGTCGCTTTCTTGGCCTAACCGGTCCACTGATTTGCCTAGCGCCTCAAGGAGGAGCTTCTTTCTGCTTTCGGAGTTTTGTAGTCCGTCCGCATAGGCATGGGCGGTTTCCCCCCATTTGGCCATTTCCTTGTTCGATGACTTTGTGGGAATTTTCTTGAGTGTCTTGATTGCCTCCTCGTCCTTCTTGTCAAAATGTTGAGCGACTCCGAGAAAGGTTTGATACTTTGCAAGCTTGGTGGTTTTGGTCGGAAGGGCGTTAAAGGCAAGAAAGGCATTTTCCAAGTCGGACTTTTTCTTGAAAAGAGATTGCCTAAGTTGAAGAGCCAAGAGCTCGGGTGATTTCTTTTCCTCTTCCGTAAGCTGAGCCAAGTAGTATTTGATGCAAAATTCAGCGTCTTTTCCTCCGATAGCATCGAGGGCAACTACTTTTTCCAACGGTTCTTTTTTCGAAAGGGCAACGTTGATCACTTTGCTTAAACTGGTATCGCCCTGGGCGTCCTTGGATAAAGTCCTGAGCGCGACTTGCTCGATCTCCTCGACTTCTGCCTTGATCGCCAATAGGTAAGCTCGGAGACGCAGTGATGCATCTTTGAGCAGATTCGGATCTTGAGCCCTGGCGATCAGGATCAGGGTACGGCAATAGGCGACGGCAAAGTCCTTGTCGCCAAGGTCTCCCACGTCCGCTTGTCTGTTGATGATTTCCCTGAGTCTTTCCGAGCCTTGCTCGAAAGAGCTTAGCAGATGGAGCGTGGGCAGGCTGTTTGGATAGCGGAAGAGAAGGTATCCAGTTGCTTGATCGAACGCTAATGAGTTGCGTGCAGCCTTGGCTGCCATGAGGTAGTCCATTGCCATGCGGGGGGCTTCCTTTGCGTCAGGCTTTTCCGCGAGGAATTTCTTTGCATCCCGGATGAATCCGGTCAGATCGGACTTTTGCAAGTAGTCCTCGTAGAACGGAATACGGTTTTCCTGAGCCTCTGTCTGTATGGTCAAGGTGTGGAAGAAAAGCGGGAGCGCAAGAAGCAAGCGAGTGGTCATGGTCGTATATATTGTGGAGGAATTTGTTACGTCAACGGTAAGCGGGTTAGAAATCAGGATAAGGCAGATCGGATCTGCTCTAGGGTTTGCGAAATTTCGTCTTCCCCGTGGGCGGCGCTTATAAAGCAAGTTTCGTAGGCCGAGGGCGGGAGGTAAATCCCATTGTTCAGGCAGGATTGGAAAACTTTCTTGAATGCATTTGCATCCGAGCCCAAGGCCTGTTCGAAGTTTACTATCGGTCTTGGGGAAAAGAAAAGACAGAACATTGACCCAACCTGTGGAAATTGAAGGGCGAGGCCCTTTTTTTCAGCCGTTTCGCGGATTCCATCGGCAAGCATGGAACCGAGTTTCTCGAGGCGTTCGTAAGGAGGGTTTTCCTTGAGCATCTTGAGCGAGGAGATACCTGCGGCCATGGCTAGCGGGTTTCCGCTCAGCGTTCCGGCTTGATAGACTGGGCCAAGCGGGGCCAGGCAATCCATGATTTCGACTTTCCCTCCAAAGGCTCCGACAGGCAAACCGCCTCCGATGATCTTTCCCATTGCGGTCAAATCGGGCGTCACGCCCGTTCTCTCCTGCACGCCACCTATGCCGAGACGGAAACCGGTCATCACTTCGTCAAAGATGAGGACCGATCCGTTCTCCGTGCAAGCCTTTCGCAAACCTTCGAGGTATCCGTCCTCGGGTAGGATGAGACCGCAGTTTGCCGGATAGGGTTCGACGATGATTGCGGCTATCTCTTCCCCTGATTGAGTAAAGGCGTCTTGCACTGACTGAAGGTCGTTGTAGGGGAGCACGATCGTTTCCTTTGCGAAACTTTCCGGAATGCCTGCGCTGTCCGGGTTACCCAAGGTGAGGGCTCCCGACCCTGCCTTTACCAGCAAGCTGTCGACATGTCCGTGGTAGCATCCTGCAAACTTGATGATCTTTGGTCGCCCCGTGAAGCCACGGGCTAGCCGGATGCTCGACATGGTTGCCTCGGTTCCGCTGTTGCACATGCGAACTTTTTCGACCGAAGGGACGATTTGCACGATTAGTTCGGCCATCTCGACCTCCGCTGGTCCAGGTGTTCCGAAACTTGTGCCCTTGGCGAGTGCCTCCGCTATGGCTTCCCGTATAACCGGGTGGTCGTGCCCATGGATAGACGGACCCCAAGTGCAAACGTAATCGATCAGTTCACGGTCGTCTGCGGTGGTTAACCGGCAACCGCTTGCCTTTTTCGTAAAGAAGGGCGATCCGCCGACCGAGCGGAATGCCCGGACAGGAGAGTTGACTCCACCGGGGATCAACTTCTTTGCCCGCTCGAAAAGTTCTTCGGATTGGTTCATGTTTTTAGAAAGCTCAGTTTGTGTATTTTTGTACGATGGGCATGCGCCTTCCCACTCCGAAGGCAAGGGGTGTGGTCTTGAGTCCGGGGGCTGCTTGTTTACGCTTGTACTCGTTGAGGTCAACGAGGCGGACGATCCGTCGGACGGTTTCCTCGTCGTATCCCGAGGAAAGAAGCGTGGAGATGGATTTCCCCTCTTCCACGTAGGCATGGAGGATTGCGTCCAGGACGTCGTATTCGGGCAGGGAATCACTGTCCTTCTGATCGGGTCGCAACTCAGCTGAGGGCGGTTTCTCGATTGTGTTCTCGGGGATTACGATCCCATCTTTGTTCAGGTGGCGGGCGAGTGCGAATACCTGAGTCTTGGGGACGTCCGAGATAACTGCCAATCCACCGCACATGTCTCCGTAAAGGGTGCAGTAGCCGACTGCTAGTTCGCTCTTGTTCCCCGTAGTGAGCAAAAGAGCCCCCAGTTTGTTGGACACAGCCATGAGAAGGAGCGCCCGGGCACGGGCTTGGAGGTTTTCTTCCGTGACGTCGACCGGTCGATCCCCAAAGAGTGGTTTGAGTTCTTCGGTGGCGGCGTCCACGATCTTCTGAATGGGAAGGGTATTGAATTCGATTTCAAGGCTTTCGGCCAAATCCCGGGCGTCATCCTTGCTGTGATCACTCGAGATTGCAGAGGGCAAACTGATCCCGATCACGTTTTTCGCACCGAGAGCTTCCACCGCCAACGCGGCGGTAACGGCTGAGTCGATTCCTCCGCTCAAACCGATCAACCCTTTTGAGAACCCGCTTTTGTGAGCATAGTCGCGTAAGCCGAGAACGAGTGCTTTCCGCAGGTTCTCCTCGTCCACGGGCTCATCCTTTTCGGAGGTTGATTCGTCCGAGAGGTCATGAATTTCGATAGCCTCGGAGAAGGATCGGCAGGAAGTCATCAGTTCGCCCTTTGCGTTCAGGGAAAGCGAAAACCCGTCGAATACCAGTTCGTCATTCCCTCCCACCGCATTGACGTAGGTGACGGGGCATTTCACCTTTCGGGCCACGCCGGCGAGCAGGTCGATCCGCTTGGCTTCCTTGCCTGCGTACCATGGACTCGCGGACAGGTTGATGAGTAGGTCAGGCTTTTCACCGGAAATTTCCTTGAGCGGATCGTTGGGGTATAGGTTGCCCTCCGAATTCCAAACGTCTTCGCATATGGTTACGGCGATGCTCTTGTCTTTGAAGCTGATCATAGGGGAAGAATCTCCCGGAGCAAAGTATCGGTCCTCGTCAAAGACGTCATAGGTCGGGAGCAGCCGCTTGCGGAAAGTTTGGCTGACGGTTCCTTCCACACACCAAGCTGCCGCATTGAAGAAAGGCTCGCCCGAGCCTTCTCCGTTTATTTCCGGGAATCCGATCAAGGCTGGGGTCGGGCCGGTAGAGCGAGCGAACTCTTCGAGGGAATTCAGGCAGTCCCGACCGAAGTTTTCCTTTAACAGCAGGTCTCTCGGTGGATAACCGCATAGCATGAGCTCGGGATAGACAACCAGGTCAACCCCTTGCCCGATCAATTGTTCGTAGGCATCGATTGCCAGAGCAAGGTTGCCGGTCAAATCCCCCACCGTTGAGTTCAACTGGGCGATCCCGATCCTCATCTCATTGCCATTGCGTGAAAAGTTGTCATAAGGAACGGTTCATTATGGAAGGTTTTGAAAAAAAGGCGAACCCGAACGAGGGCACTGGTTTCATTCTTGCCTCCGGTTCTCCGCGCCGAAAGGAATTGCTGGGGGAACTGATTGAGGAGTTTATAGTGCTTCCTTCGCATGCCGAGGAAATCTCCTGCCATCCGGATGGTCCGCTTGCGTTAGTTCAGGAAAACGCCCGGCTCAAGGGAGCGGACGTTGCCCGACAATATCCCGATCATTGGGTTTTGGGCGCCGACACGCTAGTCTGGGTGGATGACCGAGTTCTGGGGAAACCCAAGGATATGGAGGAAGCTGAGGACATGCTTCGAGGTCTTGCTGGCCGCACCCATTCGGTAAGCACAGGACTTTGCCTGTCGTTGCTCTCCGGCGAGTATGAGGAAACGAAAGTGGATAC
>Ga0315322_10001068_pt1 | contig 21054 bp, 17 predicted proteins | sample M110021515metaG_FD_203461 | JGI IMG/M metagenome (GOLD analysis project Ga0315322, IMG submission 203461) | Ammonia-oxidizing marine archaeal communities from Monterey Bay, California, United States - M1 100m 21515 | ecosystem: Environmental > Aquatic > Marine > Intertidal zone | place: USA...
TACGCCTTCACCGTTTGGCGGCCTGCGGAAGAAGTGGAAACCTTCAAAATCTTCCGCGCTGCCATGGCGGAACACGGTGACCTCAATGTGCCGCTCCCCGAAGCCCCGCCAATGTTCCGCTTCGCTGAGGAGGACGAGGCCGTCCGCAGCCTGAAAGCCGCAGGTTTCGCCGAAGCCTCTGCGCGCCGCGTAATCATTCACCGCGAAACCACGCCGGAAGCGCTGTTAGACGGCCTAAGCAAAGCCACCGTTCGCACCAAAGCCCTGTTTGAAGCTCAGAATGAGGCCGCCAAACCCAAGATCAAAGCCGCAATCTTGGAACGCGCGCGAGCTTTAATGAATAAGCGCGGCGGTGATGGCCTTCTAGCGCTGGAAATGCCTGCGGTTTTGGGCGTTGGCGCGATAGCCTAACAAGGTGCCGAGGGGCTAGAAATCGTTGGATCAGCGGATGCGGGGCGGCATATCTTATTAAAGGCGGCGCGTCCCCTTGGTCTCATCGGTGGTGACTTGGCGCTTGGCGTCTCGGGCGACGACACGCTGTCCGGCAATGATCGGATAGAGGGGGGGGCTTTGGCGACGATACGGCCAATGGCGGCGCCGGCATCGACATCGTCCTGGGTGGCTCAGGAGATGACGAACTCTTCGGCAATGACGGTGATGATGATCTAGGCGGAGGCGATACCGATGTTCGCCTGAGCGGTAGCTTCGGCGATGACGTCTTGGACGGCGCTTCAGGCGATGACGAATTTTCAGGCGGCGAGGCAATTGAGAACGCGTGGATTTTTCTCGGTGTGGGTTTCGTACCCTGAGACTGAGATTAATCGCTCTCCCCACACGCCCATCCGCTGGCCCAGGCCCATTGGAAATTGTAGCCGCCGAGCCAGCCGGTTACGTCTACGGCCTCGCCAATGATGTGGAGGTTGGGGCAGAGGCGGGATTCCATCGTTTTGGAGCTGAGTTTGTCGGTGGAGACGCCGCCAAGGGTGACTTCTGCTGTGCGGTAGCCTTCGGTGCCGGAGGGGGTGAGGTGCCAGGCCTCTACGGCTTCGGCGAGGGCTTCCAGGGTTGTATCTGGGATTTCGGCGAGTGGCAGGCCGGTTTGGGCCTCTGGGATTGTGTGCGCGGCGATATCTGCGGCGAGGCGGGCGGGCAGACGCTCGGCCAATATGGTTGTGGGGCGTTGCTTGGGGGCGGCATAGCGGCGGTCTTTCAGGGTCTCCAGAATATCATCCCCCGGTGCCAGATTGACGATGACCGGCTGACCTTCCCGCCAATAGGATGACGCCTGGAGCACGGCGGGGCCGGAAAGGCCGCGATGAGTGAACAGCAGCGCTTCCTGAAATTGCCCGGCACCCGTGCTGATTTCCGCAGGGGCCGCCAAGCCTGCCAGCGCTTTGAAGCGCGCGCCCAGATCATCGCCGAATGTGAATGGCACGAGGCCGGCGCGCGTTTCCGTAATCTCATGGCCGAACTGGCGGGCCAGGCGATATGCCAAGTCCGTGGCACCCATCTTCGGAATGGACTTCCCGCCACATGCGATCACAAACTTCGTTGCTGTGATGGGCTGAGAACCATCGCTTAGACGGAGGGTGAAGGCCTCACCCGTGGGGGACTTTTGCACCTCTTCCAGGCCGGTCACTAAGCGAAGCTCCACAGCACCCAAGGCCATTTCATCCAGCAACATCTGAATGATGTCTTTGGCGGTGTGGTCGCAGAATAGCTGCCCCATGGTTTTCTCGTGATATTGAATGCCGTAACGCTCGACCATGTCGATGAAGTCTTGCGCCGTATAGCGGCTTAGGGCGGATTTGCAGAAATGCGGGTTCTGGGACAGGAACGCGTGTGGGCCTGCGTTGATATTGGTGAAATTGCATCGCCCACCGCCGGATATCCGGATCTTCTCACCCGGTGCCTTCGCGTGGTCGATGATCAAGACACGTTGGCCCATCTGCCCGGCCACACCGGCGCACATCATGCCCGCTGCGCCCGCGCCCAGGATCGCCATATCGTAGTGTGCGTCGTTGTGTGTATCTGCTGCCATCCGCCGGTGCTTACCCGTGGCGGCAATATATGTCTATGCGCGTTGGCGGCGGATCGCGCGGACTGCGGCCATGTCGTCTGTCTCCGCACGTTCTTTGCGGTCGAATTCTGCGGCAATGGTCTCGCCAGATATTGCCGGCTACGAAGTGCTTCGCCGCTTGCGGTCTGGCCGGATCGACACGCCAATCCTTATTCTGTCGGGCCTTGATGAGGCTGATAGCAAGGTCAAAGGCTTCGGCATTGGCGCTGATGACTACTTGACCAAGCCTTTTGATCGCCGCGAACTTGTGGCGCGTGCACATGCGATTGTGCGCCGGGCTCGTGGGCACTCTCAATCTGTGATCAACACAGGCCGCCTGTCGGTCAACCTGGGTAGCCGCACGGCTGAAGTTGATAGCCGTCCGCTGCACCTGACAGGCAAGGAATACGCAATCCTGGAATTGCTGTCGTTGCGTAAAGGCACAACGCTGACCAAGGACATGTTCCTCAATCACCTTTATGGCGGCATCGACGAGCCTGAAGTGAAGATCATTGACGTCTTCATCTGCAAGCTTCGTAAAAAGCTGAATTCCGCCACAGAAGGCGAAAACTACATTGAGACCGTTTGGGGCCGTGGCTATGTGCTGCGTGATCCACCGGAAGATATTTTTGATGGTGACGGCGACGCCACTGCTGACGAAGGTGGTCGTGAGGCCGCCTAACTACAGACTTCGACTTGTATGTCAGGAGGGCGGCCGTCGCAAGATGGCCGCCCTTCTTGCATTTAGAATTCTCTGCTAGAGATGCCGCTGCGTCAGACGGCTGGGCGATCGCGCTGGTGGTTTCTTCGGAAATTGCTGGGGAGGAAAGTCCGGGCTCCACGGAGGCATGGCGCCGGGCAACGCCCGGCGGGGGTAACCCTAGGGATAGCGCCACAGAAATCAAACCGCCAAACGCTTGGCCTTTCGGGGCTAAGGCGCGGTAAGGGTGAAACGGTGCGGTAAGAGCGCACCGCGTTCCTGGCGACAGGAATGGCACGGCAAGCCCCGCCAGGAGCAAGACCGAATAGGGACGGCGCGCGCCAATGTTTCGGCATTGGCGCAGGCTTTGTTTTCGAGCTGCTGTCCGGGTTGGTCGCGTGAGGCGGTTGGTGACAACCGTCCCAGATGAATGATCGTCACCATATTGTCCCAGTTTTGGGACAGCATGGGACAGAACCCGGCTTACACGCCGTCTGACGCAATTTGTTCCGAAATTATATTAACCGCGAACAAAGCTTAATGTTCATGGAAATTGCACTCAAAATTTAGAACATATAGTGAAATTATGGCTTCAGTTATTGCAAGCCCATGAACATATGGCAGGTGTGGGAAAAACGTCCACAATTCATGAACAACTGCTTAATCATCGTGAAGATTTTTTACTTCCACGATCCCATTTAAACCCATATGATCCCTTATCAGGACATGTTGTCCCAAATATAGCTATGGCGAACCCCGTGCATCGGGGCGTGCGGCGAAAGTCGGGCGGTGGGGTCGAGATAGCAGTTTGAGGATGAGAGTCCTTAATTTTGAAAGGCGGACCGGGCCAGTGTTTTTCGGAACACATATCAGCAAGATCGATGCGAAGAAGCGGGCGTCCGTGCCAGCTGCTTTTCGCAACCATATTCTTGCCGGTTCGCCAGACGTTAAGGGCATCGCTGTCTTTCCGTCGTTGAAGGCGGGCGATCCCGCTTACATGGCTTGCAGTCCTGAATACCTGCTTACCTTAGATGAGCGCATTCAGGAAGCTGATCTCGATCCCGAAGAAGCAGACCGCATCGCTTCCGGCGTTTTCTCTTACATGGAGATGCTGCCGTTCGATGATGGCGGTCGTGTGGTCCTGTCAGAACGCCTCCGCCTTCATATTGGCGTCGAGAAAGACGTTGCGTTCGTCGGCAAGGGTTCCCAGCGGTTCGAGATTTGGGCGCCAGATACCCACGAAGCCATGTCCATGCCGCAGCGCGAGGCCGTTGGCCCGAACGCGCTTTCCATTCTGTTCAAGCGTAAGCCGCGCATTGGTGATGGAGGCGGCGATGGTGGACGTTAGCGCAAGCGCTGCTTCTGGCAGCCATGACCCACGCCACGCGCCAGTGCTTCGCGCTGAAGCGATTGAGGCGCTGGCACCGGAGCGCGGTGGCGCATTCATCGATGGCACTTATGGCGCTGGCGGGTATTCGGCCACTTTGTTGGCGGGCGGTGCCGGCTTCGTGCTCGGCATTGACCGTGACCCGGATGCTGTCGCTGAAGCGAATGCAGATATTGCGGCATCCAATGGACGGCTGCGTGTTGTGCAGGGCCGTTTCAGCGACCTTGAAGCCTTAGCTGCTGACAATGACGCCAGCCCCGCAGACGGCATCGCCTTTGATTTCGGCGTTTCATCCATGCAGTTGGATCGGGCAGAGCGTGGTTTCTCTTTCCGCCATGACGGTCCGCTCGACATGCGCATGGACCAAGACGGCATGAGTGCGGCTGATTTCGTGAATGACGCTGAGCCTCGGGAACTTGCGCGCGTCATTCGTTCGCTTGGTGAAGAGCAGCGCGCGCGTCGCATCGTCGATGCCATTGTCGCCGCGCGCACGGAAAATCGGATTGAGCGCACGGCCCAACTGGCAGATATCGTTGAGCAGGCGCTTGGTGGTCGTCGGGGCGAACGCACGCATCCCGCTACCAAAACATTCCAAGCCATTCGCATGCACATCAATGATGAGCTTGGTGAGATCGCGCGCGGCCTTGCGGCTGCAGAGCGTGTTCTGAAGCCCGGTGGGCGTTTGGCCGTGGTCTCATTCCATAGTCTTGAAGATCGTGCGGTTAAGCGTTTCCTCAATGTCCGGGCCGGTCGGGACGCTAGCCCTTCCCGTCATGATCCCGCGGCATTCGTCACTAAGGCTGCGCCGACCTTTCGTTTGCTGCATCGCCGCGCTGTGAAGCCGGGCGAGGCTGAGATTGCCGTTAACCCACGTGCACGGTCCGCAAGATTGCGTGCAGCCGAGCGGTTGGACGGCGCCTCATTCGAAGTGGATGAGATGCCACGCAATCAATCACGAAACCGCAAGCCCTCTCACCGCAAACCCAATAATAGCAAGCCGGGAGCCTTCAGCCGATGAACCACCGCGCAAGCATATTCTGGGCTGCTATCGCTGGCCTCTTCCTTACTGGTCTGACCATGGTCGGCAGTGAAGTGCGGCTGCGCGACCAGCGTTTGGCCGAAATTCATGCTGCGATTGAAAGGGAACGTGAATCAATCCACGTTCTAAAGGCGGAACGCGCGTATCTAGCCAGCGCTGAACGCATTGGCCTTCGCGCCACACGGGATCTTGGCTTGAAGGAGCTGACGGCCGGGCATGTTGTCTCGCTCGCCGATCTTCCCCTGTATGCACCAACCCCGCGCTTTGAGTTGCAGCCTAATCAAGCTCCACCGCTCTTGCTGTCTGGATATGTCGTTAGCGCACCGGACCTGAGCCGCCCGCGCGGCATTGGTGATTTGATCAATGAGAATGAGGCAGGCGGGTTGATCGCTGCCGCATTCCTGCCGCCACCCCGGCTCGAAAGCGCCTCGACCATGCAGGATACCGCTTGGGTTCTGACCCGTTGGGGAGCCCAGCCTGAATGACGGACCGCGACGAAAACCTATTTGAAGCAGCTGAACCGCCGCCTTGGGTAAACCAAGGTGGCCGTAAGCATGCGCGCTCTATGGGTTTTCTGAACGGTCTGCGGGGTATGGCCAGTCGGGCCTTTGGCTCCATCAGCCTATTCCCACAGCGCCCGGATATGATTGAGGCCGGGCGCGGGCGCTTGTTTATAGCAGGCTCCGTCTTTGCGATCGCCTTTACGGTTGTATCCGTCAAACTGGTTGACGCGTCGCTATATGATCCAAAGCGGACAGTGCGGATTTCAGCTGGGTTCGCTGGAGAAACCCCACTCGCCCCAATCCTTCGGGCAGATTTGGTTGACCGGCGCGGCGATCTGGTCGCGACCAGCCTGCCGGTGGCGTCGTTGTGCGCCCGCCCGAAATTGATCCGTGATCCAGCCGCCGCCGCCCATGCCGTCGCTTTTGTGCTTCCCAACACAAATGCCGCGACGCTTCAGGCGCAGCTAGAACGCGGCAAGGACTTCGTGTGGCTGCACCGGCATATCACGCCGACCCAGCACGATCAGTTGATGGACCTCGGCCTGCCAGGGCTTTGCTTCGAAAAAGAACAGCGCCGCGTTTATCCGCAAGGCGGTCTGGCGGCCCATGTGGCCGGCTTTGCTGATCTGGACGGAAAGGGCTTGTCCGGCGTTGAGCGTAAGTTTGACGAGCTGCTGAACGAACGGGGCCAACCGTTCTCCTTGTCTATTGACCTCACGGTTCAACGGATTGTGCGCGAAGAAGTGCAGAAGGCCATGGACCGGTTTCAGGCTATTGGCGGCGTTGGTGTGTTGATGCAGGTGGATACGTCTGAAGTCATCGCGATGGTTTCTTTGCCGGATTTCGATGCCAATGATGCAGGTGCCGCTGCCGACGATGCTCGCTTCAATCGTGCGACGCTTGGCGTTTATGAAATGGGCTCGACGTTCAAAATCTTTACTGCTGCGCTGGCTCTGGAAGCAGGTCACGCCAAACTGTTGACGCGCTTTGACGCTTCGAAGCCGCTGAAGATTGGTCGCTTCACAATCCGCGATTTCCACGCAAAAAACCGTTGGCTGACGGTTGAGGAAATCATGATCCATTCCTCGAATATCGGCGCGGCGCGGATGGCTGAGATGAGCGGCCCTGCCGGTCAGCGGGCATTCATGGGCAAGCTCGGCATGTTGCAGCCGGTGGCGCTTGAAGTGAGCGACGTTGGTTCGCCGCTGAAGCCCCGTCGCTGGGGCGATACAGCCATGCTGACGATTGCGTTTGGTCACGGGCTGGCTGTCACGCCTATCCATATGACGGCAGCAGTTTCAGCATTGGTGAATGGCGGCATTTATCGCCAGCCGACTGTTGTGAAGCGGTTGCCGGGTGAAGCTGCGCAAGGCAAGCGCATCGTGTCTGAGAAAGTTAGCGACGATGTGCGTTGGCTGATGCGCGAGGTCGTTGTGAATGGCACGGGGCGGAAGGCGGACACTGCGTTCTATCCTGTCGGCGGTAAGACTGGGACGGCCGAAAAAGCGCGCGGTCGCGGCGGGTATGACAAGAACGAAAAGCTGGCCTCATTCATCGCATCATTTCCAATCCATGATCCAAAATACGTTCTGTTGGTGATGGTCGACGAGCCGAAAGGCCGCAAAGATACTTACGGTTACGCGACAGGCGGCTGGGTCGCAGCGCCTGCCGTAAAAGCCATCATTGAGCGGTCCGGCCCGGCCCTTGATTTGGAGCCGATTGGTCCAGAACACCCAGCGCGCCAGACGGCGATCTTGTCCATCAAGAAGCGCCCAAAGGAAAAGCGATGAGTGCCGCTGCAGAAATCATCGCGGGCGCATCATCCATGAATGCACGCCAGTATTCCGGGCTTACGGCTGATAGCCGCAAGGTCGTGCGTGGCGGTTTGTTTGCAGCGCTTAAAGGCGTTGAGGCAGACGGGCGAAGCTATGCGGATCAAGCCGTATTGGCCGGTGCGGCTGCAATCCTTACGGACATGCGCCCGCTGGATCATGCCTGGGGCGATAACGTTCACGTCATTCAGCATCAAGACCCGCGCGCTACTTTGGCGACAATGGCGGCGGCGTATTATGGTGTTAGGCCCGATACAGCCGCCCTGGTGACAGGCTCCAGCGGCAAGACATCCACCGTCGAGTTTGCACGCCAACTATGGCAAGCACTTGGCCGTCCAGCCGCAAGCATAGGCACGCTCGGCGTTGTAGCACCGGGGGCCACATCCTATGGCGGGCTGACTTCGCCTGATCCTGTGGCGATGATGGCTGCCCTTGCCAAATTGGCTGGCACCGGCGTGTCCGCCGTTGCAATCGAGGCTTCGAGCCATGGGCTGGACCAAAGTCGGCTGGATGGCGTCCAGGCTGAAATCGGAGCATTTACATCCTTCAGCCGCGACCATCTGGATTATCATGGTGACGAGCAGTCATATCTGAACGCTAAACTTCGCTTGTTCCGCGAAATTTTGGCACCGGGCGCTGCTGCGATCATCTGCGCTGATATGAAGAGCGCGGATCAGGCCATCGCTGCCGCGCGTCTGGCCGGCCATGCCGTTCTGACATACGGCCGGAAAGGTACGTTTTTGAAGCTCTCTGGCCTGCGGTCCGATGGCTTTGGCCAAGTGCTTGAGGTCACGCATCCTGAAGGCATTACCTCTGTACGGCTGGATCACTTCGCTGGGTTCCAGGCGGAGAACGCGCTCGGCGCCGCCGCAATCGTCATCGCTGGCGGTGCTGATATTGCTGATACCCTGGCTGCAATCGAAGGATTGGCGCAACCGCCGGGCCGGATGCAACGAGCCGCTGTCACAGCATCAGGTGCGCCCGTTTATGTCGACTACTCCCACAAGCCCGATGCGCTGAAACAGGCGCTCGCGGCGCTGAATCAGGTTGTCACAGGCAATGTAACCGTTGTGTTCGGTTGCGGCGGTGACAGGGATGCGGGCAAGCGTCCGATCATGGGCGCTATTGCTGCTGCAGGCGCAGACCGGGTGATCGTGACGGATGATAATCCTCGTAATGAGGATCCAACATCTATCCGCCAAGCCATTCTGGAAGCCGCACCCAATGCTGAGGAAATTGCAGACCGGGGTGCAGCCATCCGTGCTGCAATAGAAGGCGTTGGTCCCAATGATGTGGTGCTGATCGCCGGCAAAGGTCATGAGCAGGGCCAGATCATCGGGCCGCTGACCATGCCGTTTGATGATGTTGAAGAAGCGCAGGCTGCCGTTAGGGAGACCTCCCAATGACCGGAACGCTTCTATGGCAGGCAAAAGACGCAGCAGCTGCAGTAAATGGCACCACAAGTGGTGATTGGGCGGCTTCAGGCATTATTATTGACAGCCGGGCCGTGCAGCCGGGTGACCTGTTCGTAGCAATCGTCGGCGACCGGTTGGATGGGCATGCCTATGTCCAAACTGCCTTCGCAAACGGCGCAGTGGCCGCGCTTGTTCATAAGACACCAGAAGGCGTGGATGCGCATGATCCACGACTGCTGACAGTCCAAGATACGACCAAAGCCCTTGCAGCGCTTGGCGCTGCTGCGCGTCAACGGACGGATGCCAAAATTTTGGCTGTTACCGGCAGTGTTGGCAAAACCGGCACCAAGGAAATGCTCCGTCTGGCATTGTCCGCCCTTGGCCAGACCCATGCAAGTGCGGGTAATTTGAACAATCACTGGGGCGCGCCGCTGTCTCTCGCGCGTATGCCGTCTGACACGGACTTTGGCGTGCTCGAACTTGGTATGAACCATGCCGGTGAGATTGGCCCATTGAGCACAATAACCGCACCGCATGGGGTTATCATCACGCGGATTGCCCCAGCGCACACGGAATTCTTCGACAGCATTGAAGCTGTTGCTGATGCGAAGGCAGAGATATTTGAGGGCGTTCAACCAGGCGGCTTCGCTGTCCTGAATGCTGATGACCCGATGTTTGGCCGCCTTGCCCGCAAGGTGCGCCAGGCAGGAATTGAACGCGTAATTCGGTTCGGTGAGCGGCTCGGCTCAGATGTGCTTCTCACCAAGTTGAAGCTTAGCGAAACTAGCTCCCGTATCGATGCAGATGTTCTGGGCAAACCACTGCGGTGGACGCTGCAAGCGCCGGGTGCCCACTGGGCCGCCAATAGCTTGGCCGTGATTGCGGCCGTGCATGGTTTGGGCGGGGATGTTGCTGTCGCGGCTAAAGCGCTGGCTGAAATGAAAGCGCCTGCAGGTCGGGGCGAGCGTCGCAAGATCGGGCTGCTGGGTGGCCAAATTGACTTGATCGACGAGAGCTATAACGCCAGCCCAGTCGCCGTCCGTGCCGCCTTCGCTGCTTTGGCGTTGGCTAAGCCAAAACGCCGGGGCCGCCGGATCGCGATCCTGGGTGATATGTTGGAACTTGGTGCTGATTCACCATTGCATCACGCCCAACTGGCGGATGCGTTTGTCGCTGCAAAGCTGGATGTGGCCCATGCGGCTGGCCCGGAATGCAAACTGTTCATCGAAGCCCTGCCAGCGAAGTTTCGTGGCAAATGGGCTGAAAGTTCTGAAGCGCTGGCGGCAGAGGCAGATGACCTCGCTCGCGCCGGTGATGTTGTCTTAGTCAAAGGGTCGTTGGGGATGGGCATGCGCCGCATCGTTGACGCGCTTGAAGCCATGGGTTCGCCCGCATCTGGAGCGGCCCATGCTGTTTAACCTCCTGCCCGCATTCGCGGACGATTTCCAGTTCTTCAACTTGTTCCGTTACCTGACGTTCCGCGCAGGCGGCGCTGTCATCACAGCGTTGATCTTGAGCTTCGTACTTGGTCCTAGCCTGATCCGTTGGCTGAAGAAAAAGCAGGGTGAAGGCCAGCCGATCCGAGAAGACGGCCCGGAAAGCCACCTGCTGACCAAGCGCGGCACGCCAACAATGGGTGGGGTGTTGATCCTGTTCTCATTGACGGTGTCGACCCTGCTTTGGGCGGACCTTTCAAATCCATATGTATGGACGGTCCTGCTAGTCACCGGCGGTTTTGGCATGATCGGCTTTGCGGATGATTATCTGAAACTCACCAAGCGCAACACAAAGGGCTTGCCTGGAAAGCTGAAATTGGCAGCCCAGTTCGTGATCAGCGGCAGCGCAGCCGCTGTGATCATGACGACTGCGGACCCAGCGCTCGCAACGGGCGTATCGGTGCCCTTCTTCAAAGACCTTCTGATTGACCTCGGCATCCTGTTCATCCCATTCGCGATGATCGTGATGACGGGTTCGTCCAACGCGGTGAACCTGACGGACGGCCTTGATGGCCTCGCCATTGTACCGGTCATGATTGCGGCTGGCGTCTTCGCACTAATTGCCTATCTGGCTGGTAACACGGTCTTCTCCGAATATCTGCAAATTCTGTATGTGCCGGGCGCTGGCGAGTTGGCAATCATCTGTGCATCGCTTTGCGGTGCCAGTTTGGGCTTCCTTTGGTTTAACGCGCCGCCAGCGATGGTGTTCATGGGCGACACAGGCAGCCTCGCATGCGGCGGTGCGCTTGGCGCTATCGCCGTTGTCGCAAAGCATGAACTTGTATTGGCGATTGTCGGCGGATTGTTTGTGCTGGAAACAGTGTCGGTAATCGTCCAGGTGACGTCATTCAAGTTGACCGGCAAGCGCGTTTTCCGGATGGCGCCGCTGCATCACCACTTTGAGAAAAAAGGCTGGGCGGAGCCGACTATCGTTATCCGCTTCTGGATTATCGCCTCCGTGCTGGCGCTCGCCGGTCTCGCCACGTTGAAGTTGAGGTGAGGGGCTGATGATCGAGCTTTCTCACCTTAAAGGCAGGCGCTACGGCGTATTTGGGCTTGGCCGCACCGGCATGGCTGCCGTGCAGGCGCTCGTCGCAGGCGGCGCCCATGTGCTCGCTTGGGACGATAACGCTAGCCAGCGCCAGGCTGCTCAAGATGCTGGCGCAGAGCTGGCAGACTTCGCCACGGCACCCTTGAATTATCTGGAAGCCATTGTTTGGAGCCCGGGTGCGCCTTTTCTTGCGCCGAAGCCGCTACCACCCGCCATGGCGGCACGCCGCGCTGGCGTTCCGTTGATCAGTGATGTGCAATTACTGCTGGATGCTGCGCCAGAAGCCACATTTGTCGGCATCACCGGCTCCAACGGCAAGTCTACGACAACAGCGCTGATCGCCCATATTTTGGATGTCGCTGGGCGCCCAAATGCAGTTGGCGGCAATCTTGGTCCTCCGACGCTTGGCCTTGAAACGCTGGGCGCTGATGGCGTTTATGTGCTTGAGCTGTCCTCATACCAGCTAGAGCTAACACCTAGCCCACGCTTTGACATCGCTTTGCTGCTGAACTTGGAGCCAGATCATCTGGAACGCCATGGCGGCATGCACACTTACGGTGCCATCAAGCGGACGATCTTCAATGGGCAGCCTGAAGGGGCCATGGCTATCGTCGGCATTGACGACGCGCATGGTCGCTGGCTAGAAGCACGCCTTGCTAACCCAACTCCAGTTTCAGCCGGAACTGAGACGCCCGCGCACTTCTATGCTGATGAAACCACATTGTTCGATAACGGCACGCCGGTCTTCGTTTTCGCAGATGCAATGGCGCTTGGCGGCGCGCATAACCGCCAGAACGCAGCTGCGGCCTATGCCGCCTGTCGTGAGCTTCGCATTGCAACAGCGGATATCGCGTCTGGCCTTTCATCATTCCCTGGCCTGCCGCATCGCCAGGAACTGGCGGCGACAGTTGGGCATGTCCGCTATGTGAATGATTCCAAAGCGACGAACGCCAGCGCAACAGCACGCGCGCTCGCAAGCTTTGGCCGTATCTATTGGATCGCTGGCGGCTTGGCCAAAGACGGCGGCGTTTCAGGCATTGAGCCTTGGCTGAACCGTATTCAGAAGACCTATCTGATTGGTGAAGCCGCCACGGCGTTTGAACGGCAACTGGCGCAGATGGCACCCAGCATGCCGATTGCACAGTCTGGTGACGTGGTTTCTGCCTTAAACGCTGCCCACCGTGATGCGCAGGCTGACCCTGCCGCATCTGTTGTGTTGTTGTCGCCAGCGTGTGCCTCTTTTGACCAGTTCCCGAGTTACGAGGCGCGTGGTGATGCCTTCCGTGTCGCCGCCCAACGGCTCTCGCAGCCCCAACCAAGGGGGGCCGCAGCATGATCGGCATTCAACGCGGCGATAACACTCTCATTGGCCGCTGGTGGTGGACGATCGACCGTCCTCTGTTGTTCGGCTTGCTCGGCCTTATGGGGGTTGGCCTGGTTCTGGTAATCATCGCCAGTCCAGGTGTTGCAGAACGCATTGACGCGCCAACGTTCCATTTCGTTAAGCGCCACTTGATGCTGCTGCCAGTCGCAGTCGGCTTGATGCTGGCGGCATCCCTGCTCAGCCCTCGCCAAACGCGGGCTGCTGCCTTGCTTTTGCTACTTGGCGCCATCGCGGCACTTATTCTGACAATGGTGGTTGGTGTTGAGATCAAGGGTGCGCGGCGCTGGATCCCGCTTGGCGGGTTCTCACTGCAAGCATCAGAATTCGCCAAACCAGCCATGGCCGTTATGGCAGGTTGGATGCTGGCGCAGCATCGCCTGAAGGGCGGCAGCTGGTACTTGATCGGCGCGCTTTTGGCATTCGGTGTGCCACTTAGCTTGACCGCCATTCAGCCGGATGTAGGCGCTTCGGTTGTGATGACGTCTGTGTTCGGCATGCAAGTTTTCATCGCAGGCATCTCCCTTTGGGCAGCGGCGCTTATGGCGATGGCAGCAATTGGCTGCTTCGGCCTCGCCTATCTCTATGTGCCGCACGTAACCAGTCGCGTTGATCGCTATCTGGACCCTGCCGCAGGGGACACTTACCAAATCGATATGTCTCTGAACGCCTTCCGCTCCGGTGGCTTAATTGGCCGTGGACCGGGCGACGGCGTTCTGAAAGGCGCGCTACCCGATGCACATTCAGACTTCATCTTTGCCGTGGCGGGTGAGGAGCTTGGCCTGATTGCGTGCATGGGCATTATCGCGCTGTTTGCATTCATCGTGCTCCGGGCATTCGCGCGGGCGCTGAGAGACGGCCAATTGTTCACGATGTTGGCGGCGGGCGGCCTTGCAACGCTATTCGGCGCACAGGCGCTTGTGAACCTCGGCTCCACCCTGGCGCTGATCCCAACGAAAGGTATGACGCTGCCGTTCGTTAGTTATGGCGGGTCGTCACTCTTTGCGCTTGCGCTTGGTATGGGCTTTGCGCTGGCGCTTACCCGCAAGCGCCGCCAACAGGAGGATTTGGTATGAGCAAACCGCTCACTATCGTCCTCGCAGCTGGTGGCACTGGCGGCCATATGTTCCCGGCGATTGCCGTTGGGGATGCACTCAAGGCGCGCGGTCATACTGTGATTGCAGCGACGGATGGGCGTGGACAGCGCTTCGGCGCAGGTATCGAAACAGAAAACGTCATTGCGGGCGGCATTGGCGGCGGCGCAATTGGCAAGATCAAAGGGCTCTGCAAGATCGGCCTCGGTGCTGGGCAAGCCATGATGATGTTGCGTCGGCGGAAAGCCGATGTCGTTGTTGGCTTTGGCGGCTACCCAAGCCTACCGACGATGCTTGCGGCATTGCTGCTGCGGAAACGCGCGGTAATCCATGATCAGAACGCTGTGCTTGGCCGGGCCAACCGTTTGCTCGCTGGCCGCGTGAACCGGGTCGCGACGTCGTTCCCAGATGTGACGGGCGCGCCTGATGGTGCTGCCGTGCTGACCGGTAATCCCGTGCGCAGCGATATCGTCGCCATTGGCGCAGAGACATACATCGCGCCTGATGACAGCGACGCAATCAATCTACTGATATTCGGCGGAAGCCAGGGTGCCCGCATTTTCAGCGATGTGATCCCGGCATCTATTGCAGCCTTGCTAGCTAGCCTCCGCCAGCGTGTTCGAATTGTTCAGCAGGCGCGTCCGGAAGATATGGACCGCGTTCAAGCAGCATATGCTGAAGCCGATCAGCAGGCCGAAATCGCCAGCTTCTTTGATGATATGCCGGACCGGATGCGTGACGCCCATCTGGTGATCGCCCGCAGCGGTGCCTCAACGGTTGCCGAATTGGCGGCTGCTGGCCGTCCCGCAATTCTCATCCCTTACGCCGCCGCACTTGATGATCATCAGACAGCAAACGCAGCAGCACTCGTAGCGGCTGGCGGGGCATGGCTTTTGCCGGAAGCAAATATGACGGCGGAAGCTATGGCGGCTTTGATCACTGAAGTTCTAGGCGCGCCGAAAGGCCTCCAATCCGCTGCCACCGCCGCCCGAAGTGCGGCTCGCGCGGACGCGGCAGAGGCGTTGGCGGATGTGATTGAGGCGGCTGCGCTTCAGTCGAGCCGCAGCGCAGCATCCCAAACATTGGGAGGGATCGCAGCATGAACCGTATTCCTCTCGACATTGGCCCAATCCACTTTGTCGGCATTGGCGGCATTGGCATGAGCGGCATCGCTGAAGTGCTGCGGAACCTGAACTACAAGGTGCAAGGTTCTGATGTGGCTGCTGGCCCGTCGGTCCAACGCCTGCATGAGCTTGGCGTGACGGTGCATATCGGCCATGCCGCAGCCAATATTGGCGAAGCGGCTGTGGTTGTTGTGTCTTCCGCGATTAAGGACGGCAACCCCGAAGTTGACGCCGCCCGGGCGCGCCGTATTCCTGTGGTCCGCCGTGCTGAAATGCTGGCGGAGCTGATGCGCCTTAAGTCCGCTATCGCGATTGGTGGCACTCACGGCAAGACCACAACGACATCACTTGTCGCCGCCGTACTTGCGGAAGCGGGCATGGACCCGACTGTCATCAACGGCGGCATCATCAACGCCCTTGGTGCCAACGCTTATCTTGGTGGTGGCGAATGGATGGTCGTTGAGGCTGACGAGAGCGACGGCGCTTTCTTGAAACTGCCGTCCACCGTTGCCGTTGTGACAAACGTTGATCCGGAACATCTTGACCACTGGGGCAGCTTCGATGCTGTCCGCCAGGCATTCCGCACGTTCATTGAAAACATCCCGTTCTACGGTTTTGCTGTGGTCTGCGCTGATCATCCGGAAGCCCAAGCGCTAACCGCTGCCGTGCGCGACCGCCGCATCATCACCTACGGCTTCAACCCGCAGGCGGACGTTCGTGCAGAGAACGTGGAGCTGCGGGCCGAGGGTGCAAAGTTTGATGTAATCGCGCGCCTGCCAGGTTCCCGTGAAGATATCCTTATTGAAGGCCTTGAGCTGCCAATGTTCGGGCGGCACAACGTTCAGAACGCACTTGTCGCCGTTGCTATCTCGCTGGAGCTTGGCGTTGCGGATGCACAGGTTCGTCGTGGGTTGGCGGCATTCGGCGGTGTGAAGCGGCGATTTACGAAGACGGGCGAAGTCGCAGGCGTCACGATCATCGACGATTACGGTCATCACCCGGTTGAAATTTCTGCCGTGCTGGCCGCCGCCCGCAGTGTTGCGACGGGCCGTGTCGTCGCTGTTGCGCAGCCACACCGGTATTCGCGCCTTCGCGATCACCTGGATGAATTCTGCACCTGCTTCAATGACGCGGATCACGTGATCATCGCGCCAGTCTATGCAGCAGGCGAAGCGCCGATTGACGGCATTGACCATGAAACGCTGGCAGAGGGCCTGATCGCCCACGGTCATAAATCCGTTCAGACGATTGATGACCCAGAAGCGCTGGCCGCAGCAATTGCTCCTGATATGGCACCGGGCGATTTCGTTATCTGCTTAGGTGCTGGAACCATTACGCGTTGGGCCGCGACCCTGCCGGGTGAGCTTGAAGCGCTGATCGATGAGGGAGGGGCCGGATGAACGCCACCGCTTCCATCCCACAAGATTTCCGTGATGCGCTGCCACGCGTTAAAGGCCGGATTGCGTTTGATGCGCCATTAGCCCACTTCACCTGGTTTGGCGTTGGCGGCCCAGCAGATGTTCTGTTCCGCCCAGCGGACGTCAACGACCTCGCGGTCTTCATGGCGGCTTTGCCAGATGACGTGCCTCTATGGCCGCTCGGTGTTGGTTCGAATGTCATTATTCGTGACGGTGGCGTGCGGGGCGTCGTCATTTTGCTGCGGGCCGGGTTCACCGATGTAGATGCTGATGATGACGTCGTCGTCGCTGGCGCTGGCGCACTCGCGGCGAATGTCGCAAGGCGCGGCGCAGATGCAGGCCTTGGCGGCTTAGAGTTTCTGTCAGGTGTACCGGGTTCTGTTGGCGGTGCCGTCCGTATGAATGCGGGCGCATATGGTGGCGAAGTAACGGACGTCTTGGTTTCCGCCGAAGTCGTGACGCGGGATGGGGAAGTGCTGCGGCTTGATGCCGATGACCTGGGATTTGCTTACAGGCATTCTGATCTGGCCGTTGATGACATTGTCGTCCGCGCTGCGTTCCGCGGCGTTGAGGATGATCCCGCTCTCGTGCGTCAGCGTCTGCTGGATGTGCAGGCAAAACGGGAAGAAAGCCAGCCGCTCCGATCTCGCACTGGCGGTAGCACCTTCCGCAATCCTGAAGGCGGCAAGGCGTGGGAGCTGATTGACGCTGCCGGATGCCGTGGCATGCAAATCGGCGGTGCGCAGGTTTCTGAAAAGCACTGCAATTTCTTGATCGCCCTAGATGGTGCCAGTGCCGCTGATATCGAAGCGCTGGGCCACGCTGTCCATGCGGCTGTTAAGCAATCAAGCGGCATTGATCTGCATTGGGAAATCAAACGCGTTGGTCGTCCATTGCCGGAGGGCAGCGCATGACACGTGTAGCAGTTCTCATGGGCGGATTATCAGCCGAGCGCGAAGTCTCGCTTTCCAGCGGTAAGGCTTGTGCCGGCGCGCTGCGGCGGGCCGGGTTCGATGTAACCGAAATTGACGTGACCAGCGATATTCAAGCGCTCGCAGCCGCACTTTCTCCGAAGCCAGATGTTGCGTTTAACGCGCTGCATGGCCGGTTCGGTGAGGATGGCTGCATTCAAGGCCTGCTTGAGCTGATGGGCGTTCCCTATACCCATTCTGGCGTCCTCGCGTCGGCTCTAGCAATGGATAAAGCTGCAGCGCGGACAGCGTTTCAGGCCGTCGGCATTCAGGTGCCGGATGGGCAAGTGGCGGCGCTTGAAGATGCACATGACATTTATCCCGCGCCCTATGTTGTGAAGCCGGTCGCAGAAGGCTCCAGCGTTGGCGTTATCATTGTGCCGGAAGGCGGCAACCGCTCGCCAATCGGCCAAGAATGGGGCTTCGGCGTCGAAGCGCTGGTTGAGCGCTATGTACCGGGGCGAGAATTAACAGTCGCTGTTATGAACGGCCGTCCGCTCGGCGCGCTCGAAATTCTCTCAGAAGCTGAGTTCTATGATTACGAAGCAAAATACGCCCCTGGCGGCTCCCGGCACATCCAGCCAAGCGACGTGCCCGCAGACGTATTGAGCGCTTCGGAAGCAGCCGCCGTTGCAGCCCATAGTGCCCTTGGATGCCGTGGCATCACGCGGGCGGATTTCCGTTGGGATGATAGCAAGCCCGATACAGATGGCCTTTACCTGCTGGAGATCAATACCCAGCCCGGCATGACTGAGACGTCGTTGGTCCCTGAGATCGCTGAGAACGCGGGCATCGATTTCCCAGCCCTCGTGACATTGATGGTGGAGGACGCACGATGCGGGCCTTAATCCCATTCATCAATAAGGAGACGCGGCCCACCGTGGTGCGCCGCCGTAGCCGTATCAGCCCTTGGAAGCTCGCTTACTGGGGTGCGCTCGCAACGCCTTGGCTGTTGATTGCTGGAGTCGTGGGCGGTGTTACCTGGTTGGTTGCTAGCGATGGCGGGCCAGATAGCTTTGCCGCGCGTATGAAGTCAGAAGCGCTACTGGCTAGCCTCCGCCTTGGGTTCGAAGTGGACCAAGTATGGATTGATGGCCTCCGCCGCACCAATCAAGACGAAGCGCTGAAGGCCATTGGTGCTGTTCGTGGTGAGCCGATCCTGGAATTTGATGGCAATGCCGCGCGCAAACGTTTGCTTGGCCTGCCATGGGTTAAGGACGCAATCGTTGCCCGCGCCCTGCCAAACCGATTGAACATTCGCTTGATTGAGCGGGAGCCGCTAGCGCTTTGGCAGATGAACCAGCGCCTGCAGGTCATTGATGCCGAGGGCAAGCCAATCCGCACGGTCAGTCCCGCTGATTACGCTGATCTACCGATCATGGTCGGCAAAGGGGCCAATCAAAAAGCCAAGTGGTTGCTGGATTTGGTTTCCGTTGAGCAGCAGATCGCGACCCGCCTGACCGCTGCCGTCTATGTCGGTGAACGACGCTGGAATATCCGCATCGATGACCGGATTGACGTGCGCCTGCCAGCCGTAGCGCCCGCAGAGGCGCTGACGCGGTTGAGAGAGCTTGAGAAAGAACACGGCCTGTTCCAGCGGGACATCGTCGCAATTGACCTTCGTTTGCATGATCGGCTGATCGTGCGTCTGGCACCTGGTGCTGAGATGCCTGGGCTTGGTGACGATGATGCGTCCAAGCCAGGCCGCAAGAGTTGAGTTGAGGGGAATAAAAACCAAATGAGCAAGACCTTACTCAGGCCGCCCTCGGGCCTCGTCGCAGCACTGGATATCGGCAGCGCAAAGATGGCGTGCATGGTTGCCCGTATTGGCGGTGACCGGAAACCGCGTTTGCTTGGCTTCGGCCATCAGGCGTCTGCCGGCGTTAAGAAGGGTGCCATTGTGGATATGGAAGCGGCAACGCAGGCGATCGCCGCCGTCGTGCATGACGCTGAGATGATGGCCGAAGAACGTGTGTCCTCCGTATTTGTCTCAATGGCTGGCGGCGGGGCGGATTCCTGCATTGCCCATGCCGAAACGCCTGTCTCTGGTCGTGCAATCCAGGAAATGGATGTGCAGCGCGTTCTCAATCTTGCACGCGGCCAAGCGCCTTTAGTTGGTCGCCGTGTCTTGCACGTGCTGCCATTGGGCTTTGCGCTTGATGGTCAGCGCGGAATTGAAGAGCCGCGTGGATTGCATGCGGCAAAGCTTGGCGTCGATCTGCACGTAGTCAGCGCTGACGAAGGCCCTGCGCGCAACATCGAAGCCTCTGCCGCTGGTGCTGATCTGGAAGTCTCAACCATCGTCGCATCCGGATATGCCTCGGGCTTGGCTGTGCTAAAGCCCGATGAGCAAGACCTTGGCGCAACGGTCATTGATATTGGTGGCGGCAGTGTGAGCTTCGCCATATTCAACGGCGGCAAGCCAATTTTTGTGGACAGCATTCCTATCGGCGGTCAGACGCTGACCCATGATATCGCGCTCGTGCTGAAGACCCCTGTGCTAGACGCTGAGCGCCTGAAAGCCATTGACGGCAGTTGCATTGCTGCAGCGGCGGACGAACATCGTCTGATCGCTGCCCCCGCCATTGGCGAGGACGATGCAGCGAACGGCCACCCCGCAACGCGGGCGGACCTGGTGCGGGTCATTCATGTCCGCATGGAAGAAACCTTCGAAATGATCGCCCAGCGCATTCGTGATGCTGGGATGGAGCGGGCATCCGGCGGATCGCTCGTGCTGACGGGCGGTGGTGCCAATCTGCACGGGGTCGCAGAGCTTGCAGGCAAAGTTATGGGCAAGCGTGCACGGATTGGCATGCCTGCTGGAGTTCTCGGTCTCGACCAGCAAATGGCGGACCCCGGTTTCGCCTCTGTCGTTGGCCTTCTGCGCTATGCCGCAGAAGACGCGGCAGCGGTGGATATCGCTCAACTGGCGGCAGTCGCCAATGGGCAAAGCGTAATCGGGCGTCTCGGCGCCTGGTTCAAGGAGCACTTCTAACGAAGTGGGAGCAGGCGGCGTCGCCATACCGGCGGCATCGTCATTGGGAGCTAAAAAGGGAGACTACCTATGAAACTCAAGATTTCCATGCCAGATCAAACGGCAGATCTTAAGCCGCGTATCACGGTTGTTGGCGTCGGTGGCGCTGGCGGCAACGCGGTCAATAACATGATCCGTTCAAACCTGAGCGGCGTCGAATTCCTAGTAGCCAATACGGATGCACAAGCGCTGGAACTTTCCAACGCTGATCAGCGCATCCAACTTGGCCTTAGCCTGACGCATGGTCTTGGTGCCGGCGCCCGGCCGGAAATCGGTCGTGCCTCTGCTGAGGAAGCGATTGAGGAGATCATCGATCAGCTTGGCCGCAGCCATATGGTGTTCATCACGGCCGGCATGGGTGGCGGCACGGGAACGGGTGCTGCACCTGTTATCGCCCGCGCCGCGCGTGAAGCTGGCGTTTTGACGGTTGGTGTTGTCACCAAGCCCTTCCACTTTGAAGGTGCCAGCCGGATGCGGCTTGCGGAAGAAGGCATCGAAGAGCTTTCCAAGCATGTCGATACGCTGATCATCATTCCGAACCAGAACCTGT
>Ga0315322_10001069_pt1 | contig 21052 bp, 21 predicted proteins | sample M110021515metaG_FD_203461 | JGI IMG/M metagenome (GOLD analysis project Ga0315322, IMG submission 203461) | Ammonia-oxidizing marine archaeal communities from Monterey Bay, California, United States - M1 100m 21515 | ecosystem: Environmental > Aquatic > Marine > Intertidal zone | place: USA...
ACACGGTAATGGATTTGTCAACTGGAAAAAACATTCATGAAACAAGAGAGTGGATCATTAGAAATTCACCAGTTCCAATTGGAACAGTTCCTATTTATCAAGCGCTGGAGAAGGTGAATGGAAAAGCAGAAGAACTGACCTGGGAATTATTTCGGGACACCTTAATAGAGCAGGCTGAGCAAGGAGTAGATTATTTTACTATTCATGCTGGAGTGCTTTTGCGGTATGTTCCGATGACTGCGAATAGAGTGACGGGAATTGTCTCTAGAGGAGGGTCAATCATGGCCAAATGGTGTCTAGCTCATCATAAAGAGAATTTCCTTTACACCCATTTTGAAGATATCTGTGCAATCATGAAGAAATATGATGTTGCATTTTCGTTGGGTGATGGGCTAAGACCTGGGTCAATTGCTGACGCGAATGATGCGGCGCAATTCGGTGAGTTGGAAACACTAGGAGAGCTTACAAAGATTGCGTGGGAGCACGATATTCAAGTGATGATTGAAGGTCCAGGACATGTTCCGATGCAAATGATCAAGGAAAATATGGACAAAGAAATTCAGGATTGTTTCGAGGCACCATTTTATACTTTAGGACCCTTAACAACAGATATTGCCCCAGGATATGACCACATTACTTCAGGTATTGGCGCAGCACAAATCGGCTGGTATGGTTGTGCAATGCTTTGCTACGTTACGCCAAAAGAACATTTAGGCTTACCAAATCGAGATGATGTAAAGAGGGGAGTGATTACCTATAAAATTGCGGCACATGCTGCTGATCTTGCAAAAGGATTTCCAGGAGCTCAGAACAGAGATAACGCCATGTCTAAGGCAAGATTTGAATTCAGGTGGGAAGATCAATTTAATTTGGCGCTAGACCCCGATACCGCTAAAGCTTATCACGATGAAACACTTCCGTCTGAAAATGCTAAAGTGGCACATTTTTGTTCTATGTGTGGTCCGCACTTTTGTTCTATGAAAATCAGTCAAGACGTTCGAGATTTTGCTAGAGCAAAAGGTATTACAGAGAACGATGCGTTGAAAAAAGGTTTTGAAGAGAAATCAAAAGAATTTCTGGAAAAAGGAGCAGACGTTTACCTAGATCCAGCAAAGTTAGTCAGTGAGGATTCTTAATTTGAGCAAAAGACCTTTCATATTGTCGATTGCGGGTTTTGATCCATCTGGTGGTGCTGGAGTAATTGCGGATGCGAAAACTTTCGAGCAGCACAACGTTCAAGGTTTGTTCGTTATTACTGCGAACACAATACAGACAGCTGTTAATTTCAATTCAGTTAATTGGGTAGACGATACACTTATCCTAGATCAATTAAATTCTATTATGGATCACTATCCAATTGGATTTGTAAAGATTGGATTAATCAGAGATATAGCATTGCTTGAAAAACTAGTTCTATTACTCTTAGAAAAGGACGTGAAAATTATATGGGACCCTATATTAATTTCATCGTCTGGTTTTAAATTTCATACAGAGCTAGCGGGTCTTGAAAACGTTCTTAAGAAGATTCATTATATCACGCCCAATTGGTTAGAGATTAAAACACTAAGTGGCAAAAATGGTATTGATGGTGCAAAATCACTTTCGAGCTATACTAAGGTTTATTTGAAAGGCGGCCATTCTGAAAATTTTGGGAAAGACTATCTGGTTATACATGGAAATATTATTCCTTTTAATATGGCGAAGAAGGGATTTGAAAAGCACGGGAGTGGTTGTATATTCTCTAGTTCACTTGCGGCGAATTTGTTAAAAGGATATCCTGAAATTAAGGCCTGTCTTAGAGCAAAAAGATATACTGAATTGCGCCTTGCGAGTAATCGATCATTATTAGCTTATCATCACGTATGACATCTAAAGTAATTTATCACATATCGAATGGTATATCGCTATTAATATTAATAGCGTATTCTATGAATTTGGTCTGGGGCTGGGCAGGATACTGGGCAATTAATTTAATCTATATAATAGTGCCTGTAATCGTTGTTAATCAAGCGTTTAGATTTTGGGCAAAGAAATTAGATTCGCAAGTAATCAATCCTATAATTGCGATTAAAACGGCTAGGATTTTATATTATTCAGGAGCCATTATTTTCATCTTGGCTACCATTTCAATGATGTTGTTTTTACCATTAACGCGGCCTTTGGTATTGCTTTCAGTAGCGATAGAAATTGCTGCCTGGGTATGCTCTATTGGCCTTCAGCAAAAAGAAAAATTTGTTAACTCTGAAATTATTGATGATTTAGAATTATGAAAAATGTAGATCGGATATATCAGCTAACTAACTTATTGTCATTTCTAATTATGGCTTTATTGCTGTTGGATGCAATGCGCTTTTTTGATTCGTTTTTGTGGTTCAATGTTGATTGGGCTTTCGGTATTTTAATTGTGGTGATGTGCGTCTTCATTTTTCAAGCGAAACGGTTAAATGTCAAAAGCAATAATCCGAATCTGATATTTCCAATTTCCAAGTATGCCTATTTTGCCAGTTTCGTTGCTTTCTTTTTAGGTTATTTGGTTCTTGAAGCATATTCTTATGGACAAGTTGTAGCTTATGCTTTTGCTTTAGTGCTTGATCTTTTTAGCTCTATCTTTTCTATGGTCGTTATGTCTAAAATGAAAAAGAACATTAGATGATGACTAAACTGCAATACATTACGCAAAATTATCCTGGATGGACGCATTCCCAGCTGGCTCATGCTGCTTGTAAAGCAGGAGTGGATTGGGTTCAGCTGCGTATGAAAGAGGAAAAGGAATCCGAGGTTATTGCTTCTGCCAAAGAAATTAGAAGTATTTGCAATTCTTTTAAGGCTACATTTATTTTAAATGACTTTGTGGAAATTGCAAAAGCCATTGATTCGGATGGTGTTCATTTAGGCACCAATGACATGTCAATTCAAGAAGCTAGACATGTGTTGGGCTCAGATAAAATTATTGGGGGAACAGCCAACACATTGAGTCAAATTGTGAAGCTAATTGAAGATGGGGCAGATTACATAGGACTAGGTCCATTTCGTCATACGGATACCAAGAAAAAATTAGATCCTATTATTGGAGCTTCTGGTGTAGAATCCATTTTATATGAGATGAAAAATCGAAAAATTGCGATTCCGATTTATGTAATTGGTGGAATCTGCATAGAAGATCTGGAATCTTTAAAAAAAATGGATGTGGACGGGATAGCCGTATCAGGTCTAATTACAAAAGCCATTGTTAATCAAACCGCTGAAACAGTGGTTAGAAAAATAAATAAAATGTATCCGCAGAAGGTAGTATCTAAAGACAAAATTAAAATAGAATTATGAGACACTTACGTATTGCAAATGTAGAATTCTCATCCCGATTGTTTACGGGAACGGGTAAGTTTAGTGCCAATGATGTGATGGAAAAGGCATTATTAACATCGGGTTCAGAATTAGTAACTGTTGCACTAAAACGAGTTGATCTACAAACTGATTCTGACGATATTTTACGCCATCTTAATCATGCTCAGTTTAATTTATTGCCGAACACTTCAGGTGTACGAACGGCGAAAGAGGCAATTTTTGCTGCTGAATTGGCGCGTGAGGCATTGGAAACAAATTGGTTGAAATTGGAAATCCATCCGGATCCTAAATATTTAATGCCGGATCCAATTGAAACGTTGAAGGCAGCTACAGAACTGGTAAAAAAGGGATTTGTAGTATTGCCGTATGTGCATGCAGACCCTGTTTTGTGCAAGCGCTTGGAGGATATTGGTACGGCGGCTGTGATGCCTCTTGGAAGTCCAATAGGAAGCAATAAGGGCCTGCGCACGAAAGATTTTTTGGAAATTATTATTGATCAGTCGAATGTTCCTGTTATTGTAGATGCGGGTATTGGCGCGCCATCGCACGCAGCAATGGCAATGGAAATGGGAGCGGATGCTGTTTTAGTAAATACGGCCATAGCTGTAGCGGATGATCCCGTTAATATGGCCCTAGCATTTAAAATGGCTGTGGAGGCTGGGCGAATAGCATTTGAATCAAAATTGGGTAAGACGTTGTCTGAGGCGGAAGCCAGCTCACCATTAACGGCCTTTTTAGATTGATGACTTTTTACGATCAAATATCAGAAGTGAATTGGACACAATTAGGTGATTCGATTTATTCGAAAACTACTGCCGATGTTAAAGGTGCATTGGAAAAAGAGCAGTGCGATCTTGAAGATTTTAAAGCACTTATTTCTCCAGCCGCAGAACCATTTTTAGAATTGATCGCAAAAAAAAGTCATTTGAAAACGCAAAAGCGGTTTGGCAAGACCATTCAGCTTTACATACCTCTTTATTTATCCAATGAATGTCAGAATATATGCACGTACTGCGGATTTAGTATGGATGTGAAAATACCTCGTAAAACACTTTTAGACCATGAGATAATTGAGGAGGCTAAAATTATAAAGGAAATGGGGTACGACCACGTACTGTTAGTTACGGGAGAAGCGAATAAATCCGTAGGGTTAGATTACTTTAAAAATGCTATTCGTCTTCTAAAACCTTATTTCTCGAATATTGCACTTGAAGTCCAACCTATGGAGCAAAGAGATTATGAAGAGTTAATTGCCGAGGGACTTAATACTGTTTTGGTTTACCAAGAAACGTACAACAAGACCAATTATAAAATACATCATCCAAAAGGTAAAAAATCGAATTACAAGTACCGGGTAGAAACGCAAGACAGACTCGGTCAAGCCAAAATTCATAAAATGGGTTTAGGAGTTTTAATAGGTCTTGAAGACTGGAGGATAGATTCCGTTTGTAATGCTATGCATCTCCAGTATTTGGAGAAATGGTATTGGGAATCAAAATTCACCGTATCATTTCCTAGGTTAAGACCTTGTGCGGGAGGTGTGCAATTAAAATCACCCATTTCGGATAGGCAGCTTGTTCAGCTCATTTGTGCTTATCGATTACTTAATGAAGAACTTGAGCTTTCCATGTCTACAAGAGAATCAGCTTTATTTAGAGATAATATAATCAAGCTTGGTATTACATCAATTTCAGCAGATTCGAAAACAGATCCTGGGGGTTATGCGAATCCAAAACAGAATTTAGAGCAATTTGAAATAGATGATTCGCGGAGTACGGAAGAATTCATTGCAGTGATCAAGAGGAAGGGATATGACCCTGTTTTTAAAGATTGGGATATGAGTTTGCAATAAATATGCGATACGTTTCTAATGAATTGACCACGGTTTTTTGCAGATTGAACTAAATTTTTACTCAAAGAGTAAATAATTAGCTTTGCCTTGCATTTGAAAATCAATTTTATGAAAACATTTTGTTTACTCCTTTTTTTGCTGGTTGCTTCAATAGGGCATTCGCAGGTTTATCTCAGCTCAAGACATACGCATTCACCTCTTAATTATAAGAAAAAAAGCCATTATAAGCTGGATGTTCTTCTTGAAAAATTTAAAAAAACGGAAACCATATTTTTATTATCTGACATATACGATATCAAAGAGTATGAAAAGATACTTCGTGACAGTTGGACCGTAACACCATTTCAAGTAGTAAAACTTGCGGATTTTGATTATCAAAAGTACTTGAACAGTCAGTATTCAATTGCCCAAATTAAAACTTTCACGGTCATGTACGGCACTACACCAAGTAACGTTCAGGTCATATTTGACCTCAGCTTCCATGACAGTGAAGCGACATTGGAAAAGTTAGAAAAATTAGCTCCTGAAAAAAGAAAGAATAAATTGGCATCGGTTATCAATGCAAATACGGAAACGATAGCCTATTATTGGTTATTGAGAAACGATGATTTTTTAGGTCGACGTGATAATTTAACAAATAGAATTTTTGAAGATCTACGTTATGATGAATCCGAATGGGACCCGTTGCGACAGGAAATTATATTATCGTGTTATAAAGACGACGTTTTTCATAACTACAAACTGGGTTTTCTTAAGAATTATTTACAGCAGATGAACGAACTCATCGAGGCCGAGCAACATCATATACCATATGAAGATGTGCGATTGCCCGAGTTGAAAAAGTTAACGCAAAATACGCTTTACATCCCTTCTTATCTGGCCGATGAAATTTCTGAACCTGAAGTTCTGGGTGCGTATAATTATCGATACGAAATCATTTCTGACGAAGAATTGAACACTAAGATTTTGAATAATGATGAGCTGTATTACTTGAGTTTTAATTTGGCGAGCTCATTGAAGTGGTTTGAGGTGATCAATTCAAAAACTGGAACAGTCTTATATCGGAACTTTCGTGGCAGTGAATATTTACTGGGGGAATGGTGTAAAATTAAACATATAGAGAGCCTGAATTCAGCAATAAAAAAGGCCTCAAAAAAATAATGTCGATACAGTTTTAAATGCTGCCAATCTCAACTGTTTTTGCTCATACTTTACCTTCGCCGTGAGGCCTTCTTACTTTTGTCTTTTAAGAATTGGCAGAAACCAATCTTTATATTTTCGAATGAACTAGGTTGAATCTGCTAAACAGCCATAGGTAGTTGGGAACTTAATTCATTTATTTTTTTCTGTATTTCAAGAAACCCTTCAACAGGATTATCGCTTGATTCCCAAATGTATCCCAGAACAGCAATACCATCAAAACCCATGCGAAATGCTTGTTCTATGTTATTGGGTTTGATACCTCCTAATGCATAAATGGTCTGAGGAGTTGATTTTATTGTTTTTTCAATTTCTCCAGTTTTGAATTTTCGCTTATGATAATTCTTAGAAATACTATCAAAGACAGGACTCAAAAACACATAGTCGTATTTGCCATCTTGTTTATTCACACTTTTAAGAGAATGGCATGATTTTGTAAACTTCATTTTTTTTCTAACCAATCGGCTAAAGGCAATTCTCAGTTTTTTAGAAATGCCTTTTTTTCTGTGTAGTCGAGAATGGTGTATTCCTTTGAGTCCATAAATGGAGGCCAGCTCATGGTGACTGTGAACAATAATTCGGTTCTTGTATTCGTCCGGAATAGCTTGAATGTAATTCTCGAGTTCTTTAAACCTTGCCATGGGCTTTCTTAAATGAAAACAGGACAAGCCGTGTTCGAACATCTTAATTACATGTGGGATTTCACTGTTTAATTTATTTGCGGATGAAAAGACAACTATATTCATAAACCTTCATTTATCTTGGCAAAATCTTCAAGCAAGCTTAAGTTTTTCTCAATAGCAGTTCCAATAACAACAACATTAGCTCCTGCACTCCATTTTTCTTGAGCTTCCTCAATTGATCGAATGCCACCACCCACAATTAACGGAATTTTAATACGTTCAGAAACGGTCTCAATTATTTCTATTGACAAGCTATTGTTAGCACCACTGCCACAGTCTAAGTAAATGGCTCTCATTCCTAGTTGTTCTCCTGCTAATGCCGTAGCGGTAATAATGGCCACTTGATCTTTAGGAATCGGACACGTATTACTCATATAGCTGGCTGCGGTACTTTTTCCACCTTCAATCAATAAATATCCGGTAGGTAACACCGAAATACCTGACCTTGCTATTGCTGGAGCTGCAACAACATGTTGCCCAATTAAGAATTCTGAGTTTCGACCAGAAATTAAAGACAATAATAAAATGCCATCTGCTTGAGAAGAGATTTGCATTCCATTGCCAGGAAAAATGATTACGGGAGCAGCTGTTTTTCTTTTTAAAAAAGCAATGGTGTTTTCAAATAAATCATTGGCCATGAAACTTCCCCCAACAAGCACTAAGTCTACATTTGACGAATTAATTGCAGAAACAAGGTCAGACATTTGATCGACATTACTCCATTTGTCGGGGTCTACTAATACAGCAAGTTTTTTATCAGAAGTTTGTATTTCTAGCAATGAAAAAACGATTTAGTCAAATACGGTATAAACTAAAACATAATTTTCTAATATTTCGAATTTAAATTGATGTTTTCTGCGATACAATGGAAGATTAATGCTTGCTTTTAATTGATTAGGTGCTTGATTATCCCATTGGTCAAGCCTCATGTGTTCTTTGAAGAAAACTTTGGGGTCACCGTTTATTTTATACAAACTTTCTTTTACACACCACAAAAGGGTTAAATGTTTGATATTTTCGAAATCAATAATTTTTTTATCCTCGTCATTCACAAAACGATTTCGGATACGCAAGATTTTATTGTCAATTTTTTGAATGTCAATTCCTATGAAAGGTGTCGTACTAATAATGATAGCTACGTAATTATGGCTGTGCGAAATCGAAATTTGTTGTTCTTTTTCAAATAAATAGGGCATTCCGCCGGGTCGGTACATTATTTTGCAAGTGCCAATCAGCTTCGAGCAAAGTATTCGAACCGCTAAAAACTGCTTTTGTCTCTGCTGGTTTTTAAAAGACGCACATTTGTTCCGATCGTCGCTATCGATACCAACCATGTCAAGGAGTTGTGGAATGGTTTCTGAACAATGCCAAACTCCAAGTTTAGTGTCAACATTAATTTGATGTTCTTTGATTAGTGGCACTTCTTTTGTTTAATCGTTACTCGCGAAATTATTTTTTTTAATTTAGGGAACCAAAATTAGGACGAAAACCATGAATACATTGATACTTAAAGCTACAATTTGCATTTTCTTGAGCGTGGGTTCGCTTTTTAGCTGGAGCCAAGAACTTTTTCCTGTTAGAGTAGATGGCAAATTTGGATACATTGATAAAGGTGGTTCAATGAAAATCAGTCCGCAATTCCAAAATGCTTTTGATTTTCATGAAGGTTTGGCCAAAGTGAAAATTAACAAGAACATAGGCTACATTAATAATTCGGGAAAAGTTGTTGTAGAGTCAAAGTACAAACGCGGATCCGAGTTTAGTGAAGGTTTAGCTGCTGTGCGAAATGCAGAAGGTAAATGGTCTTATATTGATACTAAAGGGAATACTAAAATTACATTGGATTGTTCGTTTGCATATCCAATGCGTGGGGGAATGGGGAGGTTTCAGAAAGCTGGGAAAATTGGATTTATCAATAATTTAGGAAAGGTCGTTATTGAAGCTAAATTTTCTGCTGCTTATGATTTTTACGATGGCGTGTCCAGGGTGAGGAAAGGCAATAAGTGGGGTTTTATTGATAAAAAAGGTGTACTTGTCATTCAGCCAAAATTTGATATGGTGTGGGATTTTCATGAGGGGATGGCTAATTTTCGTAAGGGAGATGAGAAATCAGGTAAATGGGGTTTTATTGACGTTACAGGGAAAGAGGTAATTGCTCCACAATTTGATAAGGCTTTTTACTTTTCTGAAGGTAGAGCATTAATCCGAAAAGGAGGTTTTAGGGACGGCAAGTTTGGTTTTATTGATGTGGCTGGAAACATCATTATTGAAACTAAATATGATGGGGCATTTCATTTTAATAACGGATTAGCCTGCGTGGCCCAAGGGACTGGTAATTTAGTAAAATGGGGATTTATTAATCAAACAGGAAAAATAGTCATCGCAAGGCAATTTTCTAAGTCAGCAGATTTTCATAATGGTCTAGCAAAAGTTAGAGTAGGCGATTTTTCCACGGGAATTAAAGGGTACATCAATACAAGCGGTAAATTCATATTTAAAGAATAATACGCTATATCTAGCTAAAATAATTAGCACATTTCAATTAAATACTTTGGTTTTTAACTGTTTCGTTGTGAATGAACTAGTTAAATTGTACTTTTGCACCTGAAAAATTAAAACAGGTATTTGTTTGTTTTCGCTTTAGAAAAAAATAAATACAAATTAGATACGAAATGAGTGAAACAACAGAAAAATTACCTTACAAGGTAAAAGACATTTCTTTAGCAGATTGGGGTAGGAAAGAGATGGACCTAGCTGAAGCTGAAATGCCTGGATTAATGGCATTAAGACTGGAATATGGTGATTCTAAACCTTTAGCGGGTGCGCGAATTGCTGGGTGTTTACATATGACAATTCAGACGGCAGTTCTGATTGAAACTTTAACTGCTTTGGGTGCTGAGGTTACCTGGTCATCGTGTAATATTTTTTCAACTCAGGATCAAGCTGCGGCGGCGATAGCTGCTACAGGTGTCCCGGTTTATGCTTGGAAGGGCATGAATGAAGAAGAGTTTGATTGGTGTATAGAGCAAACTATTTTTGGATTTGAAGGTGGAAAACCGTTAAACATGATACTAGATGATGGCGGTGATTTGACAAATATGGTTTTTGATCATTACCCGGAGTTGTGTGCAGGTATTAAGGGCCTTTCAGAGGAAACGACTACAGGTGTTCATAGACTTTACGACAGAGTTAAAAATGGAACATTGGTGATGCCTGCAATTAACGTGAATGATTCCGTTACAAAATCAAAATTTGATAATAAATATGGTTGTAAAGAATCTTTGGTTGATGCAATCAGGAGAGCGACCGATACGATGATGGCAGGAAAGGTTGCCGTAGTTGCCGGATATGGTGATGTAGGAAAAGGTTCTGCTGCATCTTTAAGAGGCGCAGGAGCTAGGGTAATTGTTACTGAAATTGATCCAATTTGTGCGCTTCAAGCTGCTATGGACGGTTTTGCAGTAAAAACAATGGCGAATGCCATTGCGGAAGCAAACATAGTTGTTACAACCACCGGAAATAAAGACATCATCGTTGGTAAGCACTTTGAGGCAATGAGTGATAAAACGATTGTATGTAACATTGGTCATTTTGATAATGAGATTGATGTTGCGTGGTTAAATGATAATCACGGTTCATCAAAAGTTGAAATTAAACCACAAGTTGATTTGTACAACGTAAATGGTAACGACATCATTCTTCTTGCAGAAGGAAGATTAGTAAACCTTGGCTGTGCTACTGGTCATCCATCGTTTGTGATGAGTAATTCATTTACAAACCAAACGCTGGCTCAGTTAGAGCTTTGGAATAATTCAGACGCATACGCAAATGATGTCTATATGCTTCCTAAGCATTTAGATGAGAAAGTGGCTAAGCTTCATCTGGCTAAGATTGGTGTAGAATTAGAAGAGCTATCTAAGGATCAAGCTGATTATATTGGAGTGAAAGTCGAAGGTCCATATAAGCCTGAACATTACAGATATTAACAGATTAATTCTTATTAAAAAGCCTTCTCATTTAGGGAAGGCTTTTTTTATGAATTCAAATTTGTAATTATCAGCTTATCCTTCGAGCTTAAAACCAACACCATGTATATTGGTAATTTTAACCGCCTCATCTTCTTTTAAATATTTCCTTAGCTTGGTGATAAAAACGTCTAATGATCTTCCATTAAAGTAGCTGTCATCGCCCCATACGAGATTCAGAACTAAATTTCGTTCTACCACTTTATCCATATTCTCACATAATATTTTAAGTATTTCTGCTTCTTTCTTCGTTAATTTTTTTACTGCGCCTTGTCTTTGAAGGGTATAGTTAGATGCATCATATGTATATGATCCAATTGAGTAGGCCGTGCTTGAGGGATCAGTATCTTTAGATGAGGACCTCCTGAGAACGGCTTCAATTCTCAAGATAAGTTCTTCTGCACTAAAAGGTTTCGTAATGTAGTCATCAGCTCCAATTTTAAACCCTTTGATTTTATCCTCTACCATGGTTTTGGCTGTGAGAAAAATAATGGGAACTTGGCTATCGATTTTCCTTATGTCAGCTGCTACACCAAATCCATCTTTTTTGGGCATCATGATATCAAGTAAACAAAGATCGTACTTACCTTCACCGAAAGCTTTCAAACCGGCTTTGCCATCTTGGCTTAAGACCACATCATAGCCATTCATCTTTAAATTATCTTGTATTACAAAACCAAGATTCATATCATCTTCAACCAGTAAAATGGACGTCTTATTCTCCATAGTCATTTTATTAGGGGTAATGTTATTGTAAACGTAGAACCAATATTGGGTTCGCTTGTGGCAGTAATATTGCCATTATGAGATTTGAGTATTGATTTCACGTAAAATAATCCCAAACCAAATCCTTTTACGTCATGAATATTTCCTGTAGGTACACGATAAAATTTCTCAAAAACATGTTTCAAATCTTCCGATTTAATCCCCTTGCCGTTGTCTTGAATACTAACAATAACATTATCATGATCGCATAGTGTGTTAATGGAAATTTCTGGTTCTGCTGGCGAGTACTTGTTGGCATTATCTAGAATTGTTGCAATTACATTGGTGATGTGAAGTGGATCTGCTTCAATTTCAACATGCTGAGCATTCAGCTCAAAATGTAACTTTCCTTTTCTGTCCTGAATGGAAATTTCAAAGGTCTCGGCAATGTTTTTGATTACCGTATGAATATTAATAATGGATTTATTCAACTGTATTTCTCCTTTTTCTAGCTTTGCTAGCTGTAGTACTTTTTCTACCTGACCTTCTAATCGGTTGTTTTCAGCTTTAATAATTTTAGCATACCGTTTGATTCTTTCAGGGTCTTTGTGAATGTCTGTTCTTAAAAGAACATCTGAAGAAATGTGTATCGTTGAAATTGGCGTCTTTAATTCATGTGTCATGTTGTTGATAAAGTCGTTTCTCATAACAGATAATTTTTTCTGCCTTAATATAATTGAAATGGCATAAGTGAAAATGGCGACGATTAAAATAATAATGATTGATGTAATAGCTAATGAATAAGATATTTCACTTGCTTTTGATGGAGCACTTTCAATCCTATCGGGAAAATATACGCCAAAATAATGACCATCATGATCCCACTTTTGCTGGTTGGCAGATATGTTGTCTGAAATCTTCGTGTTTTTGCTTAAGCCCACATATTTGTCATAAATAATGGAATCCGAAAAGCAATCATAGATGCCGTATTCGAAGGATTCTTGAATATGTCTTTGTTGGAATTCAGAGATTAAAAAGTTCTCTAATAATTCATGGCTAAGTGTGTCGTAGAAACTGACAACAAAATAATTTTTCGTAATCTGTTTTACGGGATCTAAATAAAACCCTGCAGCTTCATCATTCAGTAGAAGTAATTTATCTCTGACATTGGTTAGTGAAATATTTACTCGATTTTCAAACTGTTGATTTTCGATTTCAATGTTCTTTTTTTGTATGTCTATTGTTTGATTTTGGGTTTGTATGGATTTATTAATCCAAAAAAATTGCATTATGATTACTGCCAATAGAGCAATAGTAGCAAGCCAGATTACTAACCGGATGGATTTTTGTTTCACAAGTAGAAAATTACAGAATTATTGCTTGTTATCTAAGCATATAACATTTGGATAAGAATATAATTAACTTCTTCATCCTGTTGTGAGGAGAATTAAAATTCTCAGAAATGTTCAGAATACAATGATTTTATAGACAACTCGTCCAAAAACAAAACCCATGCAATTATTTGCATGGGTTTTTATAGTTACAGTTCCTGCTATCCTCATTCAATATTAAGGGAAACAAGTCCTGGTATATTGCAGTTGATTGAAATGATAATCTATTCAGATCACATCATTCCTGGCATTCCTCCTGGCATTCCTCCCATAGGAGGCATTGCAGCAGCCGGATCTTCTGGTTCATCTGCGATTACACATTCTGTTGTTAATAGCATAGATGCAATTGAAGCTGCATTTTCAATAGCTATTCTAGCCACTTTAGTAGGGTCAATAACACCAGCCTTTAACAAATTTTCAAATTTCTCAGTTCTAGCATTATATCCGAAATCACCTTTGCCTTCCTTCACGGCCTGAACAACTACGGCGCCTTCTCCACCAGCGTTAGCAATAATTTGTCTTAAAGGTTCCTCAATTGCGCGCTTAATAATAAGAATGCCCGTTGTTTCATCATCGTTGTTGCCAACGACCTTTTCTAGGGCACTCACAGCTCGAATATATGCTACGCCACCACCAGGCACAATTCCTTCTTCAACGGCAGCTCTTGTTGCTGCTAAGGCATCATCCACACGGTCTTTCTTTTCCTTCATCTCCACTTCAGTAGCAGCACCGACATAAAGTACAGCAACACCGCCAGCAAGCTTTGCTAGCCTTTCTTGTAGCTTTTCCTTGTCGTAGTCAGACGTTGTTGTTTCAATTTGAGCTTTAATTTGATTCGTTCTTGCAAGAATATCATCCTTTGAACCTGAACCACTAACGATGGTAGTATTGTCTTTGTCAATTTCAATTTTTTCACAAGTCCCCAGCATGTCAATCGTTGCTGATTCTAATTTGAATCCACTTTCTTCAGAGATTAGTGTTCCTCCTGTAAGGATGGCAATATCTTGAAGCATTGCTTTTCTTCTATCCCCGAATCCAGGTGCTTTAACAGCAGCTACTTTTAAACCACCTTTCAGCCGATTTACAACTAACGTGGTTAATGCTGCTCCTTCAATATCTTCAGCAATGATTACAAGACCTCTGCCACTCTGTGCAACTGGCTCAAGAATCGGCAGAATATCTTGAAGGTTCGAAATCTTTTTGTCATGAATTAGAATGTATGGGTTTTCTAAATCAGCTACCATTTTTTCAGCATCAGTAACGAAATAAGGTGATAAGTAACCTCTATCGAATTGCATGCCTTCCACAGTTTTCACTTCGGTTGCAGTACCTTTCGCTTCCTCAACGGTAATTACACCATCGTTTCCTACCACCTTCATGGCCTCAGCGATTAATGAACCAATCGTTTCGTCATTATTCGAAGAAATAGACGCAACCTGTTTGATTTTGTCATTGTCTGAGCCGATCTCTTGAGAGAGTTTCTTTAATTCTCCAACTACGGTTTCAACTGCTTTATCAATTCCTCTTTTTAGATCCATTGGGTTGGCACCAGCTGCTACGTTTTTTAATCCCGTATTTACAATTGCTTGTGCAAGTACGGTAGCCGTAGTCGTTCCGTCTCCAGCAATATCAGCTGTTTTAGAAGCGACTTCTTTTACCATTTGAGCGCCCATGTTTTCTACGGCATCTTTTAGGTCAATTTCTCGTGCTACTGAAACACCATCTTTGGTAATCTGGGGTGCTCCAAATTTTTTATCAATTACTACATTTCTCCCTTTTGGACCCAATGTAACTTTAACTGCATCTGCCAATGCATCAACGCCTCTCTTTAAAGCGTCTCTTGCTTCTATGTCAAATAAAATATCTTTTGCCATCTTTAAGTTCTTTTAAATTATACTACAATACCGTATATGTCAGATTCTTTCATTATTAGAAAATCTGATCCGCCAATTTTAATTTCTGTTCCAGAATACTGTCCGTATAAAACAGTGTCACCAATTTTCACGCTCATTGGTTCATCTACTTTTCCTGGACCCGCTGCAACTATTTTTCCTTGTTTTGGTTTTTCTTTGGCAGTATCAGGTATGATGATTCCGCCTGCTGTTTTTTCCTCTGCGGCAGCCGGCTCAACAATAACTCTGTCTGCCAATGGTTTAACGTTTATTGACATTTTTTAATGTATTTAAGGTTTAATAACGACCTTGCCACTCATAATTTGTGCCAAATGGTATTCACTGTCGTGATGGCAGAGATAAAAATTATGTAGTGAAATTTGACATCCTCAATGGCGTAATTAATGACACACTGACACACTGAAATTATGTCCAAATTGAATTGGAAATGAGAACAAGTGATACGTTACAAGGAGAATTAGAGTAAGGAAAAAGGTTTCCTATACATTTTGTTCTGTAGGAGCAGTATCCGCAGGTGAGTTTCCAGTGACACCTCTGCTACTATAAATAAAAGAGGCCGCAACGAGACAAACTACTGCTAAACCAATGGCAAGTGTCCAAGTTGCTTTTTCAATAAAGTCTGTTGTTTTACGAACACTTCCGAGCTGATTGACAGCACCAAATGATGAATCTATTCCTCCTCCTTTAGGGTTTTGTACTAGAACCACAAGTACAAGTAAAACGGCAACAATAATTCCTAAAATAATAAAGAACTGTAACATCTTATTTTGGTTTTAATTTTTCTAAATCTTTGATACGGCCTGCAAATAAAACGCTTTTTTCTGGAAATTTCAAACTCAATCGTTTATAAGCGGCGATTGCTTTTGCAGTATTTCCTTGGTCTGCATATATTTTTGCAAGAGTCTCAGTAACTATTTCTTCTTGATCGATTAAACTTTTTGCAGCCATTTTACTGGCAGAATAAAATTGTTTTTGCTCAGATTTGGCGGGTACATATTGATCAACAAGTTGCCTGATTTCATCATTTTTATTTTGTACTTGTGATGAACCAGCATGAAGCCAATTGTTGAACGATAATTTTGAAGGTAATTCTTTCGGCAAAGATTCTTCTTTCTGAACTTCAGATTCATTTTGCTCTGCTAATTTTTTATGACTGATTTCTTCAGCTAAATCAATTAAGCTTTTCTCTTCCATTTCTAGTAGCTCTTTCTGAATACTGGCGTTTATAGCTGAGGCTACTATCGTGTCATCAAGTGAATCGTTACTTTCTGATATTATGTTTTTAGTTTCATTTTCTGAATTAATTACATCGGCATTATTTGACTTAGCATTCTTGTTTTGAAAATCAATCTTTGGGGAAGATTCCGATACAATTAATTGATATAACTTTCTCCTGTCAGAAGCTACGAGGGCTGTTTTCTTTAATTGGTCTTCAAAATAAATGCTGTTGGTGCTTCTGAGTATTTTAGCATATACCATTTGCACTGTTGAGGAATAGGAATGCACATCTGATAATTGACTCAATAATTTCATGTCAAGATTGACCGACATACTTGGGGATTCTAAACAGGCTAGAAATGTTTCTTTTGTCATTACCAATCTCCCAATGAAGCGTTAAAAATATCCTGTGTTATTTGGTCATTAATTTCAGCTAGTAGCTGCTCTTCAATCGTTGAAAAATCCAGTGTGCTTTCGTAGTCGGCAAACCGTTTAAACTGTCGATCAAAAACAAGCGAATCGGCACCAATGTAATAATTTACTGCCACACCGAGTGTAAGCCTGTTTTGGGCTGCAGTTTCTGAAGCAGCAGAGATGTTGATAGGCGCAATATTGTAAGTTACAATCTCTCCATTAAATACAATATCGCCATTTTGAGATACGATGTCGAGTTTTGTTTGTGATAAGAATACATCTCGAAGCGCCTCTGTAAAAGATTGACTGCTTAGCCCAGAAGCGAGAGGTGCTGAATTGGATACCTGGAAATAATCAATTTGAATTGTTTTTGCTCCGTTCGGAACTTTACCTCCGTTAAAACTATACGATATTGAGCACGCAATCGAAATAAAAATAAGGGATGTAGGAAGAAAATATTTTACTCTCAAAACAATAGCTTTTTATTATTTGTTGATATCGTACTCTTTAATTTTACGGTATAATGTTCTCTCAGATATACCAAGCTCTCTCGCTGCATATTTCCGTTTGCCGTTGTGTTTATCTAACGCCTTTTTAATTAATTCAACCTCTCTGGCCTCTAATGAAAGGGATTCTTCAACCTCTTCGTGTTCTTGAAAAGATTCTGTAAATGTAAAATTGGAATCGCTTGATGGGTTATGATGCTGCACAGACATTGGGTCTGTGGGTCTGATGTCCGGACTTGCGTGTAGACTTGTGCTATCTACGTCTTGGTGCAGTCGGCTGATCATTGCTGTTTTTTCTGAAGCATTAATATTCCCCGATTTATCATTTTCAAGAAGATCGATAACTAATTTTTTCATTTCTGTCATGTCTTGCCTTAAATCGAATAGGACTTTGTACAGTATTTCACGCTCAGAAAAATCCCCTGAAATATTATTAGCTCCTTCTTGGCCGCCAATAACCATAGGTAAATTAGAGTGCGTTGCTTTTTCTGGTAAGTAGCGCAATAAAGTTTCTGCATTAACTTCTCGTTCTTTCTCTATAACAGAAATTTGTTCAGTTATATTTTTCAGTTGTCTAATATTTCCGGGCCAACTGTAACCAATAAGCGCATTAACTGCATCAGAATTTAATTGTATCGTCGGCATTCTATATTTCTCTGCAAAATCAGCTGCAAATTTTCTAAATAGCAGATGAACGTCTTCTTTTCTCTCTCTTAAAGGCGGTATATTAATAGGTACCGTACTGAGTCGGTAGAATAGGTCCTCTCTAAATTTACCTTTATTAATGGCTTGTTGAATATTTTCATTGGTTGCTGCAATTATTCGGACATCCGTTTTCAGCACCTTAGACGAACCTACTTTGATAAACTCTCCTGTTTCTAAAACTCTTAACAGACGAACCTGAGTTTGTAATGGGAGCTCCGCAACTTCATCTAAGAAAATTGTTCCTCCATTCGCGACTTCAAAATATCCTTTACGTTCTCCAGTTGCTCCAGTAAAAGAACCTTTTTCATGTCCAAAAAGTTCTGAATCAATGGTTCCTTCTGGAATAGCTCCGCAGTTTACGGCAATGTATTCGGCATGTTTTCTTGAACTATAATGATGAATAACCTGCGGCATTGATTCTTTCCCAGAGCCGCTTTCACCTGTCACGAAAACAGATATATCAGTTGGTGCTACTTGCAGTGCGACATCTAAAGCTCTGTTTAATCCGATGGAATTACCAATAATTCCAAATCTTTGTTTTACTTGTTGTATTGTCATGTTTATTTTTCAACTATACTACCAAATAGGGTAGCGGCAGTGCAATCCTGTATAAGGACCGAAATGTATTCTCCAGGTTTAGTTTCACCTCTATCAAAAACGACCATCGCATTTTGTGAATTTCTACCGCAGAACTGTGCATCTGATTTCCGAGAAGGGCCTTCGATTAGAATTTCTTGAACTTTACCAATATATTTTTGATTGTGCAATAATGAGTGTGCTCGTTGAATTTCAGTTACCTCTCGTAATCTTCTCTTTTTTACCTCTAACGGAATGTCATCGTCATATTTTCTTTCAGCAAGAGTTTTTGGTCTTTCACTATAGAAAAAGTGATAGGCAAAATCATATTTAATCATTTTCATTAATGATAGCGTATCCTTGTGCTGTTCCTCTGTTTCTGTACAAAATCCACAAATAATATCTGTTGAAATCGCTGCATTGGGAAGAATTGTTTTAATGGCATCTATTCTTTCAAGGTACCAGTCTCTCGTATATCCGCGATTCATTTTTTCTAGAATCTCTGAATTACCTGATTGAACGGGTAAATGAATGTATTCACAAATGTTGCCGTACTTAGCCATTACGTGCAGAACGTCATTCGTCATGTCTTTCGGGTGAGATGTTGAAAATCGGATTCTTAATTTTGAATCGACTTTCGCAACCATTTCCATTAATTGCGCAAAATTAACAGTGGGTTGATTCTCGTCCTCTACTTCCCCTTTTTTATTTAAGTTCCAACGATAGCTATCTACATTCTGTCCGAGTAAAGTTACTTCTCGATAACCGCTATTGAAAAGTTCTTTAGCCTCAGCAACGATTGATAATGGATTTCGACTTCGCTCTCTGCCTCTTGTAAATGGTACGACACAAAATGAACACATGTTGTCGCAACCACGCATGATTGAAATAAACGCTGTTATACCATTAGAACCAAGCCTAACAGGGTTGACGTCCGCATAGGTTTCTTCACGGGATAAGAGGACATTGACTGCTTTTTGTCCGCTATCAACTTCGCCAATTAGATTTGGTAAATCCCTGTAGGCATCGGGGCCTACTACAAGATCAACAAGTTTTTCTTCGTCGAGTAAGGTTTTTTTCATCCGTTCTGCCATACAACCAAGTACGCCGACCACTAAACTCGGATTTTCCTTTTTTTGTTTACGAAAAGCATTTAATCTATTGCGAACGGTTTGTTCAGCTTTTTCACGAATTGAACAAGTATTAAGTAGAATAACATCAGCTTCTTCACTATTCTTTGTAGTTCCAAACCCCGATTCGCTTAAAATCGAAGCTACGATTTCACTATCTGAAAAATTCATTTGACATCCATAACTTTCAAGGTATAATTTTCTTGATTTTCCCAGCTGTTCTGCTAAAACAGTAGCGTTGCCTTGGTTTTCAGGGATAATTATTTTCTCTTCCATTTTTCCGTGTTCCCTTTGGAATTTTAGGCAAAAGTACTCAATTATTAGAGTCTGTCAAAATGGCAGAAATATATTTTCGACTTTTTATATTATATAATAATATAGTGCGCTTTAAGTTATGTTAAGACTTGTTTAAATAAATTATTTTTCTATTCCTTTGCAAAATTAATCTGATAAAATCGGAAGTAAAATAAATCCTTATGGCAAAGAATTTAGTGATTGTTGAGTCACCTGCAAAAGCGAAAACAATCGAAGGATATCTTGGAAAAGATTTTGTAGTTAAGTCTAGTTTTGGTCATGTTAGGGACCTGGCGAAAAAAGGTTTGGCAATTGATGTGGAAAATAATTTTAAACTTGATTATGCTATTTCTTCCGATAAAAAAGCAGTTGTGGCTGAGCTCAAGAAGCTCGCGAAGTCAGCAGAAATGGTTTGGTTAGCAACGGATGAGGATCGAGAAGGTGAAGCTATTTCTTGGCATTTATACGAGACTTTAAAACTGTCAGATGACAAAACAAAAAGAATCACTTTTAACGAAATAACAAAGTCGGCAGTGGTTAAAGCGATTGAAAATCCACGAGCTATTAATGTAGATCTTGTGAATGCTCAACAAGCTAGAAGAGTACTAGATCGATTGGTCGGTTTTGAATTGAGTCCGGTTTTATGGAGGAAGGTAAAACCGTCTTTATCTGCAGGTCGAGTGCAATCTGTTGCTGTTAGATTGATAGTGGAGAAAGACCGTAGTATTAACCAATTCGAACCAAAATCGTCCTTTAAAGTTTACGGTGAATTTGCACCCAGCCACGGTAAAAGTTTTAAAGCAGACTTGAACAAGTCCTTTCCAAACGAGGAAGAAGCGGAAAAGTTTATTAATCAATGTGCGAGTGCTAGTTTTACGATATCTTCTTTGGATAAAAGGCCAGGGAAAAAATCGCCCGCAGCACCTTTTACAACATCAACACTTCAACAGGAAGCTAGTAGAAAACTTGGATATTCCGTTTCTCGAACAATGTCGGTAGCCCAAAAGCTTTACGAGGCAGGAAAGATTACTTACATGAGAACAGATTCGGTGAATCTTTCTGATCACGCCTTGAGTCAAGCTAAGGAAGTTATTGTCA
>Ga0315322_10001070_pt1 | contig 21051 bp, 12 predicted proteins | sample M110021515metaG_FD_203461 | JGI IMG/M metagenome (GOLD analysis project Ga0315322, IMG submission 203461) | Ammonia-oxidizing marine archaeal communities from Monterey Bay, California, United States - M1 100m 21515 | ecosystem: Environmental > Aquatic > Marine > Intertidal zone | place: USA...
GAACCCGTCCGAGTTGTAGCCGCTTCGCAATACACTTATGCCTATCAATACATTGGCGAAGGTGCGAGTGGTGCCCTGTTTGGAACGTGGCCAATCATCAAGCGAAATCGCTGGTACACCATGATGATGCGCGTCTGGCAGCCTCCGGGCGACAACCCATCCAACGTTTCCTACATGGGCCGTTGGGTCAAGGATGTCGAGGCGGGGACTTGGCATCTGTACGGAATCATGCGACTGCCTATCGCGGCAGAATCCTTTGCTGGAAACGCAGGCTTTCTGGAGGATTTTGGGAATGAATGCCGATCAGCGCGATCCATCCATCGCAGACTCGGGTACTACCGCAAAGACAATCAATGGCGCAAATCCGACACAGTCACCATTGATGTGCAAAAAGGGCTGACACTCAAGAATCATTGGATCGTCAACAAGCTGGATGACGAACAAACACTGGCGATGGAACTGAGTAGCAATCGAGCGATGGTGCCACAGCTGCTTAAGGGTAATCCACTCGCTGAAGGCACCAAATACTCCTTCACGATCAAGCAGCCGGAACGTCCTTCCCTTGACCAACCTGACGCCAAAAATCTGCAGGCGTTCAGCAATGGCAAACAGGTGATGGTTTCGTGGATAGTGCCTGACACAGCCGCCCCCCAATACGAATTCAGCATCGAGGTATTCGACAATCCTGAGTGCCGCGGAGATCCGGTGGCCGTTCATCAAGAACGAATGCCAGTGACTCGTCATGCCATCGTCGCTGCAAACCTCAAGAATCCCACCATCCGATTTTCAATGACGGACATCTTCGATCAGACCATTGAACCAATCACGGTGAACGCCAACCCAGCAGCACCGCCCCGCAAAGCTATTCAATCACGGACAGCTCCGGGACTGAAATACGAACTTTGGCACAAAGACGATGACCGGCACGTGAACATCACTTACCCACCCTGCGATTCAGCGGATCACAGTCGTAACGAACGACACTACTGGGTATCGCTTGACGAACTTGAGAGCGGCCGCCTCGTTCAACAAGGCATTTGCAGTGGATTCGACATTGAGTTGCGAGGTGAACGTCGAGAAGGTTATGCATTTCGTTTTGGCGGACTATTGCGCGTCCCCAAAACGGGCTTCTATTTGTTTTGCATGAAGGGGACCGATGGCTATCGCCTTCAAATCGATGGAGATGAAGCGATCGTATGGGATGGACTTCATGGCCCCGAGCACAAAGTGACCGGACTTCACCTGACTCAGGGCGATCACCCACTTTCGATTGACTACTTCGTTGATCGAAACAAACCGTTTTTTCAACTGGAATGGGAAGGTCCAGATCTGCAACGTCAGGAAATTCCTGCGTCAGCACTCTTACACAGGGCTGGTGACAAGACGCCCGAGGTTGAACTGATGGTTGATGCTGACGCAACTGGCAGCATCAAAGCGGACGTGAACGTGGTCCCTAAGGGGCACAGAATCGAACGCATCCTTTTCCACTTTGACAAGATGCAAATCAGTTCCAGCGAGGGTTCACACCTGAGCTATCAAGGCGTATTACCGGGTGGTGACCACCGTGTTTGGGCCCGCATCTTTTTCGATGGCAACCACACGATCGACACTGAATCTGTCCCCATCTCGGTAGCAATGAAAACACCAAGGGACTGGGACCTTGGTATCGCTGGCGAATCAAATTCAACCTTCAATCTACTGCAGGAATCACATGATGCATTTTCCTTTGTCGGTGAAGGTGAGTATGTATTGAGCCGTCGGATGACAGGTGACTTCACATTGACCTGCAAGATTGAGAACGTGACGGGACTGCAAGGTGAACCGGTCAACGGCAGTTCCTGGGTCGGACTGACGGTGCGTGAACATCCAGAAAAAAACAATTATGGATGGGGACGTGAATTTGGGCTGATGCAGGTAGCCCGTAACGGTCTCCGGACGACACCCGAACATGGCGATGGTGCCGGGACACGGCAGAGTTACCAACGCTTGCCTGACGGCCATCGATGGTTACGAATCACCCGACAAGATAACGTTTGGACCGCGTGGACATCGCCTGACGGGAAAGACTGGCACTTTGGTGTACGTCACTTCAAACCACTGCCGTCAACCGTTGGTGCAGGAATTGTGTTTCGTGCCTTGCCACAGGACGCACAGATGTACTTCCGCGCATCGGTATCAAATGTTTCGTTAACTTCGGGAACCCCCGACAACCTCAATGTAAAAATCACAGCAGCAACGGGCACAGATGCGACGCAAGTGGCTGGCGTGGTCGTCGCTGCTTCGAACCCGAAGATCGTTGTTTTGCGAACCACAAACCGCGGGCTGTTACGTTCAGAAGACGGTGGCAAAACGTGGGCTGAAGTCAATGGCCAACTAAGCGGCGCGGCCAATTCCGTTCGCAGTGTCGCCATTCATCCGACCAATCCCAACATCATGCTTCGAGCCACTGGAAAAACGGACTCAAAAGGTATTTTCCGTGGAGGTTTGTTCCGCACCCTCAATGCGGGAAAAGCTTGGGAACGATTGTCGCTAGACGGTGACTTTGACGCGGAAGGACCGTCTGCGATCTGCGGCGAGGTACTCACTTTCCTACCCATGAATCCGGAAACCATTTTCGTGGGTTGCGAAACACTCGGGCTTTTCCGCAGTGACGATGCAGGCAATCGCTGGGTTCATTTGGGGCTGCAGGGTCAAAGGGTCACCGCACTTCATGCGAACCCCTACTTTCAGAATCAATTTGGGCACACCGTGATCGAAGCCGTGACATGCCCGGATCGCTTCATGACTTTGCTGGGCCGCGGCACCCCAGCCAGGGCAACGCCAGAGTTAGCTTCGATGATCCATGTGTCGCACGACAACGGCAAAACATTTCGCCAAACAGCCTCCCGGACTGATCTGGGCTATTTCAACGCCATGTCACTCCGTTGCAATCCACATGTTTGGCTTTACGGCACGTCGCATGGCTTGCTGTACAGTCTTTCCCAAGGAACCGACAGCTTTCTGTATTCTACGTCGCTTGAGGTGGATTCACTGAGACCATTCACGGCACTGGGAGGCAGCATCGCGGGTTCCCAGTTGTGTACGCGCAAGCTTGTTGCCGCCCTCAACCCCACGAACCCCGGCTACATTTCACGCTGCGACCTTGGCGGCGACGTTTGGTCCTGGGCCGTCAGTGAAAGCCAATCGCCCGCTGGTGTAATCGCAATCACTGCTGCTAACTTGAAACCTTCGTCATCCGGAAACTCATGGTGGATCCTCGGAACCGACGGGCTGCATCGCTCTGACGATAATGGACTGACAGTAACGAAAGTCCCCGTACCATGAGTTACCAACATTCTGAGTTTTCAGCGCTTTCAGCATTCTGAGTTTTCAGCGCTTTCAGCTCTCTGAGTTTTCAGCACTCTGACGCTCCAGCAATCATCGTTTGCCGTCTTCCGTAGGCAACGAACGCAATCAATCATTCGATCAGAATTTCCTGACCTTGCGACAAGGAAACGTCCGCAGATGCCCGTGATCACTGGCGACTGAACGCGTTCCGCTGGCCAGCAAGAGTGCCAGCAGCGGAGTATTCGTCAAAGCATCAATGCACTGGCCGAGGAATCAGACTAAGAGCCAGTAACCTTATTCATCGCTTTGTTGGCAATTGCGAAACACTGACGGATATCCTCAATCGGATCCTTAGGGTTTTCTTCGTACTCAAGCGAGATCGCACCGTTCTCTGGGAAATCAGTTGCTTTGAGCGCGAGGAAGACACCTTCAACATCAAGGTGTCCTTTACCAAGAATGACACCTTTGGTTTGCTTTTTCATCTCGGCAAAGTCTTTCAAGTGAATGCCGTACAGTCGCCCCTCGAGCAACCGAATTACTTCCGTCGCACGTTGACCTGAACGAATGTAATGCCCAAGATCCGCACAGGCACCAATTCTCTCATCATGACCTTCAATCGCGTTCAGCACATCAACCGCCTTGTTGTACCGGTGCCCCGGTCCATGATTGTGAATGGCAACACGAATATCAAATTCCTTTACCAGTTCGTCGAGGTTGTCGAATGAATCAGGATCCGGATCAGCCGTGATGGTCGGAATGCCGAGCGCCTTGGCAAACTCAAATAATTTTCGATTCGCGGCGGCATCTTTGGTAAGTCGATTGACCCCGTGTGCTGAGATCGACATCCCAAGATCGGCGACCTTTTTCCGAGTCTCTTTGATTTGCTTCAAGGGAGCGTTGGTCGCCAACATTCCGCCGTAGAATTCGACCTGCTCAAAACCTAGGTCACTTGCATGCTTGAGCGCTTGGTCAACGTCAAAACCACGCAGAGAATAAAGCTGAATACCGAGTTTGTAATTGTGATTCTCTGCCGCACTCGCCACTCGGGTCAACGAAGTTGCAGCAATAGCAGCAGAAGAGGCAAGTAGAAATTGACGACGATTTTGGGCGCAGATTTGCATTTTTCTCTTCTTGAACTTGATAAGGACCAGAAAATGAAGGACTTGGAGAGTGCGTATTGTAGCCGAAGAAATTGCCACTGGGCTGATCAAAAGCCAACAACCCCTGCCCCATCAGCATTCAGATTGTGGGTCAAGCGATCAATTCGCCCAGCGGGCCACGATAGGAGTTGTCATTCTGCTTGAGCACCAGGTCTTCGTTCCCGTAGTGCTCGACTGGGTTGCCAAACGCATTGAGTAACGTGGTCCACCAGTTGCCAATGGTGCGACAGTCCTTATCGCCGTACTTCGGGTAACGGATGTAGCGGCCAGGAATATTCAATTTCCCGGAGCAGCCGCCAATCACCACATAGGGCCACTCTAAGCAATCGCCGTGATGTTTATTGGCAGAGTCACTAAAATAGACAATCATTGTATTGTCGAGCATATTCCCGTCACCTTCTGGAACCGCTTTGAGCTTTCCTGCCATTCCAGCCAACAAACCTGAGTGATGAGTCCGGATGATGTCGCGGCATTCCTTCTGGGTACGACTGCTCTCATCATGCCCGATACCATGATTGGGTTTCACCAATCCGAGCTGTTTGTATACCGTCGACAAGTTATCCAAGCGGATGGTGACGCAATTGGTCAAGCCTGCAATGAGAGCGGCTGAAGCCAAGTCAAAATGAGCCTCCTGCCGCACCTCTTCCACCGATGAAGTAAATTTGTCGTCAAACTCTGGCGCGTTGTCTTTGATATTTCCTTTCATGCCAGTCAAACGACTGTGCCGCACCTGCAATTCCTCGAATGCGTTCAGGTAGGCATCCAACTTGTTCTTTTCTGCTGCAGGGACTGCCCGATTGACCTTCTTGATATCATCGACCATGAAGTCAAGCAGATTCTTTTGAACCTTGAATCGCGTTTCCCCCTTACCACTCGCAGAGACAGCTGACCCAAACAGTTGCTCAAAGGCAAGATCTGGGCTGCCCTGAAACGGCAACTCTTTGTTTGCCGCAACGGCAGTAATTCCGGGATACAAGACCCCGCCAAACGAGTTTGACAGCGCACTGCCCCGTACGGCCAGCCCTACATGATTGAAAGGTGCAGGGCTAAGTTTTGCCAACTCAGCATCCGCCGTTGCTCTGAGGATCGCGCCTCGTTCGGTTTCGCCACCGGTCATGTAGACGCCCATCGCACCAAACCAACTGCTGTGCCCACCACGACACATTTTCCCTGACAAGCCCTGCACAATGGATAGTTGATCCTTGTACGGTACCAAAGCCGCCATGGAAGGTTGCAGCTCGACGTCTTTGAGTGATTCATTCTTGGCATCGTCGCCCTGCAGCGACTCAGGAGTAATCCCGGCGGGTGAAACCCCACTGGACTTGACGACAAAAACAAATCGCTTGGGCAAAGCGGAACTGTTACCCTCAGCCTGCAGCCGAACCTGATGTAGGAACGGCGTCAGAAGAGCACCACCGGCACCGAAAGAAAGTCCTTTCAGAATATCTCGTCTTGATCTGGGCATCATCGATTGCTGTTTTCTGGAATCATTTACGGTAAAGAAAGGAATCCGACGTCAAAAGCGAAACCAGTAGTGAGTTAAAACTACCTCCACTTTCCAAATAAGCTTTGTCTGCCGCTATCAGTGTTCGCGAATCCGTCAACATTTCATTACGTCCCATGAAATATCGAAACACATGGCGAATCATACTCTGTCTGACACGATCTGAAGCAGCTAGTTTTTCGATCAACTCGAGTGCATCATCGTACTCTGAGTCCAGCAGTTCATCTCCGGTACTCTTGAGCACAGCCTTTGCATGAACCGGTTTGCTCGGGAATTCGCCATTCACCCGGGGCAATTTATCAAGTTTTTCCTGTGTTCGAAAACGCCCGAAATCATCGTAAATCTCGAATGCATACCCGAGTGGGTTCATCTTCCTGTGACACCGCCAACACTCATCCTGCTCGGTAACGACGAGTCGCTCACGCAGGGTTTTGTTGTGGTCTTCCGGAATGGTAGCGTCCACGGTGATGGGCAAATCAGGGATAGATCCTGCTAACAATCGTTCACGGATCCATTTCCCACGGCGAATCGGGTCCGTGCTGTCGTTGAGTGAGTGAGCAATCAACCAGGCGGGGTGCGTGAGCATGCCAGCGCGATTCGGTCTCTTGTATGGCTGCTGCAAAAGAAAATCCTGTTCATCATCGGCCATGTCATAGACCATCGGATACTTCCGATACAGCGGTTGCATGCTGTGCAAGAGTTTCTCTTTATCTGTTGTATTTTTCCACTCTTTGATTTCTTTTACGATTTGTTTGATCGCTGGCACGCTGCCGTTGAAACCACGATTGAACTTGTGCAAGTGATATTTTTTATTCAGATCTTGCCAGCCTCGAAGATCCAAACGCTCGAGCAACTCGCGTTGCTTATCTTCCGCAAATTCGCCTCGATCCAATGCCTCCTGATTCTGCAGATAGAAGTCATAGACCGTATTACGAAACGTCTGTCTGTTAAGAATATAATACTCATCGGAAGTCAACAGCCTCTCAAAAACATCCTTATCATCTTCTAAGATGTTGATCACAAAGAAGTCCGCATCCCGCTCATACATGTCGGGATAATTCTCACCGTAGTAAGAAAATCCTCCGGACCGCTTTGCGTCCTTGAATATTTTGTGAGCATGTACATAACCAAAGAACTCTTGAAAAAACCTGAGTATCCTCGGCTTGTCAATCGAATGGTCCGCGAGCATCCGGACCACTTGTTTTTTGACATCCGCACGTGTCGCGAGATGACCTCCCATGGCCGCCTGCATCAAAGACCCATCTGGTCGTTGATCCGTGATGGCGTATGCGATTGAAAATGCCAATTCAGGTGGAGCCAACATCCGCCGCCCCTCGGAATCAACCGTTCCCAACCCAAGCTCAATCCGATACACCGACTCGTGGTGAAGCATGATCGCTATCAACGCTACGCGAAGTGCCTCGAGATTCCCTGCTTCGTCAGCCGACTTTCGGAACAACACGACGTATCGTTTCAGTTCGGCATCGGTCGCCGCCCGATACACCACACTGCGAAAATGTTGCTGAAGCACAGCTTGCAAAGCGGGGTCGGTGGGTGACGAGGAAGTATCGGCCACTGCCTTGAAACTTGCTTGTCTTTCGATCAGCCGATCAGCTGACGCGCCGGCGTTGGTTAAAAGAACATTTACGACGGCAGAATCTGCGAACAACAAAGAAGCGTATTCCTTGATGCCCTGCTTGTCATCCACAATGAATGGCTGGCGTAGATACCTGGCATCCCCACCATATTGTGCCTTGATGTTGTCAAAAACATGCGGACTTGTGCGCCACAACCGTGGTGGAGAAAATGGCTTTGAGGCCACCTCTCCACTAAACAGTTTTTCGTGGCTGACGTAGTTTCCATAACCAGGCGTCTTGAGTTTTTCACGAAACCCTGAGGCTGTTCCCATTGACTCAAAAGTTGAAGTCAACAGTGCAAGCGTTTCATCTCGTTCAATTTCTGTAAGCTGAGTCTCTTCTTCCGGAGGCATCTGCCCAAGGTAAATTTGCAGTTCAATTTTGGCGAGCAATTCCGTTCTGCCATCTTTGCTCAACTCAGAAAGATTATCGAGCCGGACTTGACCTTCTTGAAAGTCACCCGAATGGCAGTCGGTGCAGTGTCCTTCGAGCCTACGTTGCAGTTGCGACAAGACGGTGGCGTCGTCCATTGCCCAGCAAACATTGCCTGACAGCATGACCGCAATCACAAACCGAGTGATCCTACCACCAACCCTCATCCCATTGGTCTCCTTTTCTTGAGTTTGTTTGCCTAGCAACTTGCCCGCCGACCTATCTAACAAAACAATAGATCATTCCACTATATTCCAACTGTATGATGATACCACGCATGCGTTCTCGTGCGAGAGCAACAATTGCTGCAAATGCTTAGAGAATGAGCGAAACAAAGTTTCGACAAAACGTCCACACACCAAAATTCCATACCCTTCAAAAGTACCTGGCAACACTCTGAAACCAACTTGCAAACACGATATCTCTTGAGGGATACACGTTAAAACTCGGCAGCCCAGGGTGATGAAACTTTGCTTTCGCAAAGCCGAGGCATACCCCCACTGATCTGCTTTACGCACACCAACAATCACATAACGCTGTACAATCACATAACGCTGTACTATCACGACGGTACAATCATTCAACCTTCGAACGAGCTCTCGCTCGCAGCGATGATACCTGTGGAACATCATGCCACGACCCAAAACACTTCTGACCCCCACCATCATTGACTACTGCGCACGTTGCACGAATGAAGAGAGAAGTGCAATCGTTGCTTACTGTTGCCATTTGACATTTTCTGATAAATCGATCAGACGACTGGAAGTTGATTTCGTTGAGGCGGTTGCGAATCAGATGGATGTCAGCGTTCATGAACTGAGAAAGATGGCTCAGAAAGCACGTCAACGTCGCCTCAGAATCAAAACACCCAAATCCCGACCGGCACGCATCCTGCTTTTTCACCTTGCGATGCGAACTGCGATTGCTGACGCCGAAACAGATACACGCGAGCGTTCTGCGTTGGACCAACTGGCAATAAAACTCCGCATCTCTCCCGAAACCGTCGATCGCGAGTTGAATAAACTGCACCGGAAATGCGTGCAGACTTCGGAGACATCACCTGCACCACCAGTGAAACAAGAAAGCACGCATGACCCATCCGAGGATCGCAAATGCGGCGTGATTGAATCTCTTACCCAGAACATGGTTGCCGAAAACCTATGTGCGCAACTCACTTCCTCGAAAACTTCATCCGCCTCCCAAGCAGCTGGCGAACTCATCTACACAATCACTAGCAATGGCGATGTTGAACTGGAACTTGACGGACCCGGATTCGACCTGCCCCCGGGCGAAGTATTCGAGGTGCTGATTAAAGGAAAACAACTGTGTGAAATCACCACTCCCCTGAGCCACCACACACAGCCAATCCAAGTCAACCAGCAAACCTGGTCGACACAGTTCACCGCAGGGGACTCCGTTGTGATCCAGCACCAAAACGCAGTCCTGCTGTCCGGTACCTTGGCGGCAAACGAATGCTCATAATATCGCGGAAACGCATTCTCGAATCGGGCCACTCACCGAACGAGCATCGAGCCACCGCTGAGCGTGCACCCACCCTCACTCGTATATTTCTTTTTATTTACCAGTCATTCAAGGCGTCACCCCTTTAACGCCACGGTTCGACGTTCCTGCTCGACGTTCCTGCTCGACAAAAAAACAAAACACATGTCCTCGACCATCTCCTTGTCAACAATAGTTCTAAACGGGTAATCGACTGCGAGAACCCGAACTGCGACAGTTCACGCGTCAAAAACTGACTTGGGAAACATCACTAAACGGAACTTAGTCGTTATCTTGGCAGAGACACGCAATTCACATCCAACTAATGGCAACATGCAATCCGTCGAACTGCTTGAGGTGATATTCCGCGAGAACGCACGAATGCTCTCTGCGTTCATTAAATCAGTAGCTCCGACGAGTGCTTGCGATGACAGATTGTCCCATTGCAAATGCATTCCAACCGGAATTACGAGCAGTTCACCAAGCCTACGCAAACCGTGGAATCGATTGCTACATGGTCTACTGTGCCTCGCGACTGACCGTCGCCAAGGTGACCACGCATGTCAGTCAGTACCAAGTAGAGTTGCCGGCCATCCTTGCCGATTCACAAGGAATTGTTAAAAGAGTGGGGACGACTGCCACCCCGGACGCAATCATCGTCAATGGTTCAGGAGCAGTCTGCTATCGGGGCATGATCAACACCCTTTATGCTAGGCATGGTAAAACACGACAGCAGACATCCAAGCACTACCTTCGTGATGAATACGACGAGTTCCTTGAGAAGGGTATAATAAAAACGACATCGACCAAGCCCACCGGATGTTTCATACGCTACTCGGCAATCGCTCATGAATAAAAATTCGCTGCAATTTCTATGCATTGTGTCTGCCCTGGTCCTTCAGCAAGCTGACAAGTCAGTGGCCCAATATGCCCCTCTCAAAACTACTTTCGAGGCCGAGGTGGTTGATAAAAGTTTTACATACGGGCCTACGAACCGGTCAGTTCCCCTAAGGATTTACCTTCCCAAAACGGGTGCCCCAAACCCAGTCGTTCTATTCAGTCATGGACTCGGTGGATCACGGGAAGCAAGTCCTTTCCTCGGACAACATTGGTCGGAACGAGGCTACTGCGTGGTGTTCATGCAACACGCCGGTAGTGACCGCGATGTAATGAAAAATGCAGCAGGGCTCCAACGCCTCAGCGCCCTGAGGAATGCAATCAACAGCGAAAGTGTCAAAGATCGCAACAATGACGTTCGTGCGACGATTGATAAACTTGAGGAACTCGCTCTCAGACGCGGCCAATTCTGTGGCCGACTTGATTTAGACCGAGTTGGAATGAGTGGCCATTCGTTTGGAGCAATCACAACCCAAGCAGTAAGCGGGCAGAGTTACGGGCTGCAAGGGCAAACTTACACAGACTCGAGAATCAAGGCTGCGATCGCACTGAGTCCGAGCATGCCATCGCTAGGCGGAACATCAAAAGCATTCGCCTCAGTCAAAATTCCGTGGCTGCTAATGACTGGCACCGATGACAACAGCCCAGTGAACCGGCGTGTCGATGCAAAATCACGTCGCGAGGTCTTTAAGTCATTGCCCACTGCCGGACACTCCTTCGAACTGGTGTTGAATGAAGGCACCCACTTCATATTCGGCGGACGCAGCGACAAGCGACTCACTGCTCAAAAACCGAAGCAGCAACAGGAGTCGATCAAGGCCATCAGCACCGCGTTCTGGGATGCATACCTGAGGAAAGATCCAGCAGCCCTCTCGTGGCTAAAGGGCGACGAAGCAAAGGCAGTTCTTGACAATCGAGACACGTGGTCAACGAAGTGAGGCGGCGACTGGTCGATTCACGAGTGCATGATAAACCACGACCGAAACACCACCTGAGTCACTTTGCGAATGACAAAGGTTCTTCCCTCTGCCTTTCCAAGAAATACTCTTTTCAGTTCGTACCAGCGAAGGCTCGATTCAGTGCTGGAGCCAACTCTGGCAAACGCTCAATCAGTTCATCTAAACGACCTCGCTTAACCGCCTCACTTACAAAGCCGGGCAAGAAGGCAAGGGTTGAATCAGTAAGCTCGCCTAGCCCCATCGCCCAGTCGGAAAAGAGACGGGTGTCAACTCGCACATCCCCATGAATCTCAAAGAGCGTGTGTCGGGTGTCACGCTTCAACCTGACAACAAGCTTCGCGATAGGCTCAGGAGGCCCCTCGACGACTTGCAGAAACCGCCCATGGTCATGAATCAACAGTCCAGTAATATTGTCGATTGTGTTGAATCCACGAGCTTCATGCAGCAAGTCAAGCAGCGAACGCTGATTCAAGGGTAAAGTAGCAACACTGGTGTAAGTAATACGGCGTAACATTCTCGTAGATCCGCAAAGAAAAAAACATACCTGAAGGTGTACCTGCCAGACTCATTTTAAACTCATCAACGATTGGATGGAAGAAAAGCAAGCACTGAAGGTGCTGAACAACCTGACTGTTCCTACGTTCGCCACATGAAAAATCCGTCTCTCCAACGGCAAGTATTTCTTGAGTGCAATACCAAGGCTAATCACTAACTTACAACATCGGAAGAGTGATCCAGAGGGCGGGCCATCACACGAAATAATCTGACACTAACGACGGCCGCGAGTCAGACTGCATTGCGATTCGAATGTAGAACCGGTTTTCGACTGGATACGCGGCAACACCGATACAACCACAAAAGAAGTGTAAAAAAGCTGGCACCATACGGATTACGACAAACCGAAAAAATCCACCGATCACCGAAAATCAGGTCATTCTCACTGACTCCGTTCGCACCTGCCTTAAATTCAGCACACAACCTTTTCAAAAAGGCATGCAACCAACACAGAAGTCGACAGGAAGGTGGTGAACGCGGAAATCCGAAGCTAAGGTATGAAGAGATAATTTGCCTTTTTGACCTGACAAGAACAAAAGCTGCTTTGTGGACCACCCCTAGCATCGACTGCCACCCTTACCTGAGTCACCGACATGAAAAACATGCTTCACGCTCTTACCCTCAGCGTGCTTGCCACTTTTTGGATGGGAAGCATGAAATTTGCCCATTCCGAGACAAGGGAAGCGAATGCGTTAGAGAAGAAAGTCAAAGTATTCATTCTTTCCGGTCAATCTAACATGGTCGGTGCAGGCAAAGTGACTGGTGGAAGCAGTCGCTGGGGATCAGAGTTCATTGATCCTGTTGTATCGGTCTATGAAGGCAGCTACCGAGCAGACGCCAACTACGACACCATGAAACCCGTGACAACACTTGCGTTGGAACATTTTGGTGGCAGCAAGCCAACGCCATACCCGGGTGGAGGCACTCACGTGACGCGAGGTTTTGTTCAGGTCAAGGATACCGGCATCTATCAATTCCGACCTGGTTACGGAGGTTCCATGCACAACATCATGGACGTTGATGGCAGGGAAGTTCATCGCATGGAACCGGAACAGGAAGCTGTTCGCCACGACATCAAACTTGTTGGCGGTCAAAAGGTTCCGTTCAAGATCACCTACCTCACCCAAGACGCCAATGGATTGGGCTGGATCGACCGTCAGGACATCCCGGGGACCCTGGCTACACTTGTCAAACATGAAAACAAGTATCCGTATCTGATGAATGCGAAAGGACAGTGGACCGCTCGCGACGACGTCTGGTACAAGGGTGTGGTGACGGCCACGGGCAGCCATTGGCTGGGTGTTGCATCGGGAAAAATCGGACCCGAGTTGGGCTTCGGGTATGTGGTCGGTGACAACATTGATGCCCCTGTCCTGATACTGAAAACATCACAGGGCAACCGCTCACTGGGGTGGGACTTTCTACCACCTGGCAGCAAGCAATACGAATCGGCAGGTAATGTCTATGCTGGTTACAAAGAATCACCAGCATCATGGAAAAAAGGCACTCAACCCGAGCCGATCAATTGGTATGCGGGCAAACAGTACGACGATTGCTTCCAAGCCGCTCACGAGGTACTGGACAATTTCGACCAACAATTTCCACACTGGAAGGGTCGTGGTTATGAGATCGTTGGTTTTGCGTGGTGGCAGGGAGATAAAGATCGCTACAACGCAGAGCATGCCAAACGCTATGAGCAGAACCTTGTTCATTTGATCAAAACCTTGCGTCAGGAATTCAAGGCACCAAACGCCAAGTTCATTTGCGCAACACTCGGGCAAACAAAAAAGGAAGGTGCCAAAGGCACCGAAAAATTGATCCTTGACGCGCAACTGGCCGTCGACGGAAACTCGGGCAAACATCCTGAGTTCAAAGGGAATTGCGCCACTGTTTATACGCATCCGTTCAGTCAAGGCGGCGCGTCCAACAGCCATTACAACGGAAACGCTCAAACATACATGGACATTGGAAATGCAATGGGTCAGGCAATGATCAAGTTACTGCAGGCACACTAGGCTAGTGGCCGATCTCACCATTTGACGATCCCAGGCTCCGACCTACCCAATCAGAGACTCCATTTCGCCAAACGAAATCGCACAGACGCAACAGGAAATTTCATGAGCCAATCTTCTTTGAACCGACGTTCCTTACTCACCGGAGTCGCAGCCAGCTGCGCCGCCGCAACAGTTACTGGAAGGCAACATGCGTGTGCTGTCGAGGATAAAGGAACCCAATGGCCGGGGACAATACGCTACCCCGATCCACGTGTTGTGTCTCTGGATGAGAGATTCGACCAATACAAACTAGGTAACACCTCCGTTCAACGCCTTTACTATAATCCCAGAGCGTTATGGCACGAGGGATGCGCGTGGAACTCAGTGGGTCGTTACCTAGTGTTCAGCGATGTTCCTGCTGACTCACTTCATCGCTGGATCGAGGATGATGACCGAGTCACTGTTTTCAAAAAACCGAGTGGAAATGCAAACGGAAACATTTTCGACTACAACGGTCGATTACTGACCTGCCAACATGGTCCTCGACGAGTGATTCGCCATGAGCACGACGGATCGACACAAGTCATTGCAGATCGCTACGAAGGCAAACGCCTGAATTCACCAAACGACATCGTCGTTCATCGTGATGACAAATCGATCTGGTTCACAGATCCCGGATATGGCATTCGCAAGAACTACACAGGAACTCCATCACAAGCAGAATTGCCTGAATCCGTTTACCGAGTCGATGCCCAAAGTGGAAATATTACAAAGGTCACCGACGAAATTGGCACGCCCAATGGCCTCTGTTTTTCACCTGACCTGAAAAAACTATATGTCGCAGATTCTGGCGACGGAGCCCATTCGATTCGAGTTTGGGATGTCGACGCAGGTCGCCTCAAGAATGGACGTCAATTCGCTTCCATGAAAATGAATGGATTCGAAAAGGCTGGAAAAGCCGATGGAATTCGTGCAGACATGAATGGCAATGTTTGGTCCACCGCAGGCTGGGTGGGGCAAGGCTACGATGGGGTCCATGTGTTCGCACCAAATGGCGATCGAATCGGCCAAATCATCCTGCCGGAAATCTGCGCCAACTTGTGCTTCGGCGGCGCCAAGCGAAACCGCCTGTTCATGGCAGCCAGCCAAAGCCTGTATGCTCTCTATACCGAGGCAATCGGAGCCTATTGAGCGAAACAGTGATGCTGCCTTCCGAAAGCGATGAGGTTGCATGACATCAAAATCCAGCCTCATTCCCCGCTTACGCCAATACCGATGATGAATAGCGATTCAACTCGTCGTAGATTTCTGCAAGTCACAGCAGGTGGGCTGGTAGTTTCATCAGCATTGACATCACCCGACACAAGAGTCGCGGGTGCGACCGAGGCAGTGAAACAAGTCAATCGCCTGACAGGGGATGTGCTAAGAACGGCAGGGGAACTAACGAACGACGGAAAAGCAATCCTCGAGTCTGAACGCCCCATCCCAGTGGTCGGCAAGTCCGATGTCCTGATTTGTGGTGCCGGTCCGGCTGGAATTGCTGCAGCGTTATCTGCAGCACGGGCCGGAGCCTCTGTGCAACTGATCGAAGTGGCAGGATGCCTGGGTGGTGTATGGACGGTAGGATTGCTGACCAAGATCCTCGATGCAGGTAACAAGCGGGGGATCATGGCGGAACTGTTGAAGAAATTCACTGAACGCGGCAGCCAAGTCGCCGTCGAATCCAACGGCAGTGTCTATGATCCTGAACTCGCCAAGCTGGTGCTGGAAGAAGTGTGCATCGAGGCTGGCGTAAAAATCAGACTGCATACGCGAATCGTTGGCGCCGTTCTGAATGACGACAAACGCGTGGTCGCAGTCTTGTCCGAATCAAAATCGGGACGGGAAGCCTGGCTGGCGGAAAGATTCATTGATTGCAGCGGAGATGGCGATCTGGCAGCACATGCGGGATGCCAATTCGACGTTGGCACAGGTTCCGACTGCACCTGCCAGCCCATGTCCATGCTCGCACTGTTGACCGGCATCGATCCGGAAGCAGTACGTCCATGGATCCGCGAAACGGGGTCTGCAGCAAAAAAACGCTTGCTTGAGCTGATGGAAACACATGGCACTAAGCCATCGTATCGTGCGCCGACACTGAGACACCTTCACAGCAATGTATTCTCGCTAATGACTAATCACGAGTATGGAGTCAGCGCGTTTGATGCTGATGCCATCACAGCCGCAACGCTCCGAGCACGACGCGAAATACATGAAATCGTTCATGGTCTACGGAGCATCGGCGGCGTCTGGAAAGACCTGACCGTGGTGGCAACGGCGGAACAAATTGGTGTTCGCGAAGGTCGTCGTGTTCGCGGTCGCTACACACTGACAGCATCAGACCTGACCCAAGGCCTGAAACACGACCAAGCCGTTTGCAGAGCGACGTTCCCAATCGATGTTCACGCTTTGGACGCGACTGGAAACAAAGAGATCAATCGCGATTTCAAGACCGGGGGCATGAAACCATACGACATTCCCTATCAGGCATTGGTGGCAGCAGATGTTGATGGCCTGTTGATGGCAGGACGATGCATCAGCGGAGACTTCATCGCCCATTCCAGCTACCGAGTGACAGGAAATGCGGTGCCGATGGGAGAAGCCGCCGGCTTGGCCGCCACGCTCTCCATCAAGCAACAGATAATGCCCCACGAATTGAACTGGAAACATTCCGGTTCCTGAATCAAATGTAGAAAATTCAGCACACAGCGATTCAGCACACAGCGATTCAGCACGAGAGCGAAGAATCCTGTGCTCCAGGCATCCTGTTTACCCCACCTGATTCGCGGCGAACCACTCAGATGCGCAGATTCCTCCTTGCGTGATTACGCAAGGCAACCGCCACTGCCAATTGGCTTATGCGAATTGCCTCATGAGTGCGGCAATTCGTCACCTCTTGCATCGAGTACACGAAGCAGTTTTCGCCTGAAGCGAACAGCACATCAGCCTTCGCACAAAGATTTGCCTTCTTTTGTTCGAAACAACAGACATCATCTTTTTTTGGCAGAGAGTCACGAGATCGAACTCACTTCAAAGACCATTGCCGGTTACACTCGGTTTAAGACATTCCGATTTCCATTAGACGCGATCCCATGACAACCCGATTCGAAAATCACCGATTCAACCTGGCGGGCATTTTGCGGCACACACTTTCAGTACCAACACTTGTGCTTCTAGCGTTGGCAGTCCAGCTTTGTCTGGTCAACCCAAGCCATGCCGGAGACCCCGCAGTGAACTTCAATCGTGATATCCGACCACTTTTGTCCGATCGCTGCTTTCATTGTCATGGGCCAGACCAAGAGGATCGCAAAGCGGGATTCAGGCTCGATCGACGCGACGGTGACGAAGGCGCACTCAGTGCATTGACCCCCAACGATTTTGCTGGCAGCGAACTCTACAAGCGAATCACATCAAACGATCCGGACGTGGTGATGCCACCACCCGACGCACACAAAAAACCAATCAGCCCACAGGAACAAGAATTATTCAAATCATGGATCGAGGAAGGAGCCAATTACGAAGATTTCTGGGCATTCACGTCACTTGAACCGCCTGCCCTTCCGCCTGTCTCCAACAACTCGTGGGCCACAAGTCCCATTGACCGGTTTGTGAAGCGGAAGCTGGACGAAAACAGTGTTTCCCCTCAACCCACAGCTGACCGGAGGACATTACTGCGCCGCCTTTCCTTGGATTTGACAGGACTGCCACCGAGTCGCGAAGAGATTTCAAATTTCCTGTCTGACGAGTCAGCAAACGCCTACGAGAAAACTGTTGATCGATTATTGAAGTCGCCTAAGTTTGGCGAACACATGGGCAGACACTGGCTGGATCTCGTTCGCTTCGCTGACACTAACGGCATTCACCATGATCACTACCGTGATCTCTCGCCCTATCGAGACTGGGTAATTCGGTCATTCAACGAAAATCTGCCATACGATCAATTCGTCCGATACCAGATAGCTGGTGATCTTTTTGACACCCCATCGAATGACCAACTGACCGCATCCGGTTTCAATCGACTACACATGATTATCGACCGTGGGACGATGCTCCCCGAAGAAAGTCATGCGAGAAACGTGATCGATCGAGTCACTTCAGTTGGCACAGCCTTCATGGGAATGACTGTGGGATGCGCCGTCTGTCATGACCATAAATATGACCCAATTTCTTCACGCGAATTTTATCAGTTGTATGCATTTTTCAATAACATTGACGCTACTCCTGAAACAGGCGGACGATCCGGGAACGATTTCAAACGCGGATTACAAAAACCGTACATTGAATTACCCAGTCCTGAACAACAACGCTCCCGGGACAATTTGCGAGAGCAAACCGCTGCAATTGAAAAACAAATTGCGGAGCTGAAGTCTGCGGTGGCCAGCGTGACAGAAAAAAACGCGGCAGATGAAAACAGTGCCGGCAAAAGCGCAGTGGGAAAGCAGACGGCTGCAAACCAACAGAAAACCAAACAACTTGAATCCAAACGTAACGAACTACGTGGAGAATTGAGCAAGCTCGAAATGCTGATCCCCGCGGCAATGGTCATGAAAGAGCGTTCAGACATTCGACCTGCACACATCATGATCCGCGGTGTCTATGACAACCTCGGCGATCAGGTTGAGCGGGGCACACCCGCCTTTCTTCCCCCCATGCCTGAGATCGCTGGTCGATCAAAGACCCGAATGGATCTCGCAAATTGGTTTGTGTCCAACGATCATCCACTCACGGCTCGCGTCGCCGCCAATCGTTTTTGGCAGCAATTGTTTGGCGTTGGCATCGTGAAGACATCAGAGGACATTGGCGCTCAAGGCGAGTGGCCAAGTCACCCTGACCTTTTGAACTATCTAGCTTCACGGTTTGTGACCTCAGACTGGGATGTGAAGGCCCTGATGAAAGAGATGGTCATGTCAAAAACCTACCAGCAAAGTTCTCGGGCAACACCCGAGCAGTACACAACCGATCCAGAAAATCGGTTGCTTGCCAGAGGCTCGAGATATCGACTGGATGCCGAGGTGATTCGCGATCAGATCCTTGCAACCAGCGGAGTACTGAACTCCAAAATGGGCGGCAAAAGCGTCAAACCGCCCCAGCCCGAAGGGCTTTGGAAGTCTGTTTCGCTTCCAAGTTCTTATCCAAGCCAATATGTACCCGACACTGGTGACCAAGTTGTCCGAAGAAGCGTCTACACTTTTTGGAAGCGTGGATTACCGCCTCCCCAAATGACGATTTTGAATGCGCCTACAAGAGAGGACTGCACCGCACGGCGGGAACGCACCAACACTCCGTTGCAAGCTCTACTGTTGATGAACGAACAACAGTACATGAAAGCGGCGCAACATCTTGCAGTCCACGCACTCAGCCTCGAAAACGAAGGTCGTCTGTCTGCCGTCTATGAAACAATTACGGGCAGGGTTCCGGACGCTCGCGAGCAAGAGGTCTTGCAGAAGGCCCTCGCGGACTTTGAGAATTTTTACCGAGAACGTCCCGAGCTTGCGAAAGTGTTCGCGGACAAAAATACTGATAGTCAACACCAAGCCCACGCGGTTGCGGCATGGGCCATGATCGTCAACACCATTTACAACCTGGATATCACGAAAACACGTTCGTGATCCGGTCGCATTAGCCAAATTTTTCAGTTGAGAGAAGTAGTGATGGATCAAACCAATCCCCTTTCACACGCTCGCCGACAATTCCTCAAAAACTCGGGGATGGGCCTCGGAGTTACCGCGCTCGGATCACTGCTGCCACAAAACTCGATCGCGCAGACCAATGTGACACCTGCAGCAAAGCATGTTATTTTTCTATTCATGGCTGGTGCGCCTAGCCAAGTTGACTTGTTTGACTACAAACCAGACTTGGACAAACAATTCAAGAAACCTCTCCCCGAAAGCGTCAGCCAGGGGCAGCGTGTCACCGCAATGACAAGGGGCAAAGAACAGTTAGTTGTCCCCTCAATGTTCAAGTTCAACCGGGCGGGCGAAAGCGGCCTTTGGATGAGTGAGCTACTGCCGCATCTTTCCAAGCAAGCCGATCGACTCTGCATCTTGAAGTCACTCAACACCAATGCGATCAATCATGACCCTGCCAAAACATTTGTATGCACAGGATCCGAGTTACCTGGCAAAGCAAGCATGGGCGCCTGGTTGAGCTACGGGCTGGGAGCAATTAACAAAGACCTTCCGGACTTTATCGTGTTGACGTCCGCGTTCTGGACGGGCGGAACACGAAATGTACAGGGACTGTACAGTCGTCTGTGGGGCAGCGGGTTCCTGCCGTCAAAACATCAAGGAGTCGCCTTCCAAACCAACGGCGATCCCGTCTTGTTTTTGTCGAATCCCAAAGGTGTCGATTCAAACGTGCGTCGACGGATGCTGGATGCGGCCGGAGAACTCAATCGCAAACACCTCGCTGAAATCGGCGATAGTGAGATCGAAACCACCATTTCTCAGCAAGAGATGGCGTTCCGAATGCAGTCCTCGGTTCCTGAACTGACCGACTTATCTCAGGAATCCAAGGAGGTGCTGGACAGCTATGGACCTGAGGTGCACAAGAACGGATCTTTTGCCCGGAACTGCCTGCAGGCCCGCCGAATGGTAGAACGTGGTGTACGATTCATTCAACTGTTCCACCGTGGTTGGGACCATCACTCGATCCTTCCTAAACAACTGCGAGGCCAGGCCTACGATGTAGACCAAGCCTGCTCTGCACTGATCGAAGACCTCGAACAACGTGGCCTGCTGGATGATACGCTGATTGTTTTTGCAGGCGAGTTTGGGCGGACCGTTTATGGCCAGGGGAAACTCGCACGAGATGACTATGGCCGCGATCACCATCCACGATGCTTCTCTGGTTGGCTTGCAGGCGGTGGAATTAAAGGCGGCATGTCGTATGGTGAAACAGATGACTTCAGTTACAACGTCGCCGAGAATCCTGTGGCTGTCAGGGACTTGCACGCCACGCTGCTGCACCAATTAGGAATCGATCACCAAAAACTGAACTTTCCATTTCAGGGCTTGGACCAAAAACTGACCGGCGTTGAACCGGCAC
>Ga0315322_10001074_pt1 | contig 21037 bp, 11 predicted proteins | sample M110021515metaG_FD_203461 | JGI IMG/M metagenome (GOLD analysis project Ga0315322, IMG submission 203461) | Ammonia-oxidizing marine archaeal communities from Monterey Bay, California, United States - M1 100m 21515 | ecosystem: Environmental > Aquatic > Marine > Intertidal zone | place: USA...
CAAGGGCCAGAAGAGTTACTACGATAAGGACTTCAAGCAAAGTAAAGCCGTTGCTTGGCCTACGATAACGTCGGGGTTTATAGCGGTGTCGGAAGTACATGCTTAATCTTACACCCTAAAAAAGCAGCAACTGCAATCAACTTGCATTTAAATCGAAGAAAGCGTGCGCCCGACATAAAGCCGAACGCACACTCTTCGCCGTATACATCTACATGAACTGCTGGCTAGTTTTTCTGACCAGTGAATTCAGCAAATTCTTCATCCAAGAAGTCACCACGTGAATCGACAACAGCAACTAATCTAGCTGGGCTACTGTTTACATCGATCAAAGCAACATAATGGCAATATTCGTTCTTAGCTACGTTTCCGTAGTAAGGAGCGTTCTGAAGATTTACAAATACTCCGTCACCAATCAGATTACTTTCGTTACCTAAACCAAGACCTACTAAAATAGCGTCCGCTTGGCCGCCAACTTTTACATTGTTGTATCCATCAGTACCTGCATTCCAAACCATAACCTCTGGAGCTACTGTACCAGATAATGTAAGCGCGAATCCACGACCACGATTTTTGTCGGTCCCGCGTGGAACCGCAAATGCATGTTGCGGAATAGAAATAGCGCTCAATGCACCCACCTGACAAGCTAAGTCACCAACACACTTAATCGTGAGGGCACCACCAGCTTCACCGTTACCGGCAAGGTCAAGATAACGAATTTTATTCACCCCAGCAGAAATTAAGTTCCCTTCCTGAGTAGCGGTTAATGCCGTTAAAGTAAACTTATCTGCAATCTTCGTTCCCAAAAGAGCGGCCTTAGCGTAACCGCTACCACCAGTCGCCACATTATCTACGAGTACATCGCTATATGTGTTGCCGGTAGGCGTAGCTGCTGCCATTGATTCTAGATTATTTGGAATACCACCTTCTGTAGACTGATACACCAAAAATGCTTCCGTCACAGCAGCAATACTGTGAGTCGCTGTACCTTTAGCAGCCTTGTCTTCAAGACCACCATAACTGGTGATGATAGCACCACCGACAATTGCCAACATGGCGACTACCATGAGGACTTCAAGCAGTGTAAAACCTGCTTTTCTGAGTGAACGTTTCATTTTGAAACTCCTAAAAATATAAATATCCCTGCTCACCATTTCTTCCAAGTCGATAGTGAGCTCATTTTAATGCCTGCCTAAAGGCTTGCCTTTTCGGAGATTTATTCTCACAAACCAATAGGCCTTATTGAAACTCAGTTTCAATAAGGATAACTTAATGTCATCATCTGCCGTTTGGAATAGGCTATAAGACTTTTTTATATAAAATTATGCAAAAAAGATCCGCTTTATTGAGATGAGGTCTCATTTGTAGGGTTTTCTAAGCCAGGTCTTGTCATTGTTTCTCGCTAAATTGTAGTAACAAACACCTTCTTGTGAATGAATGAACCATTTATTCGCCTTACAATTCATCATTGAGGACGCACGCATCACGTAATAACACATGATTTCGAACTAAACGGTATTCCCTGTATATGAAGACGATTCGAACATTTTTCCTAGCGACTAGCATTTACACGTATTTGCTTTGCTCATACACCCAGGGGGAAGACTGGACGCAATGGCTTGGGAACGCTCGTGATGGAGTTTGGCGTGAGACAAACATCCTGACTAATTTTCCGGAAGATGGCCCAAAACTGCTCTGGAAGAGTCCGATTGGCAGCGGATACTCTGGCCCCTCGATCGCCAACGGCAAAGTCTATGTGATGGATCGAATCGAGGGTGGTGACGCTCGCACCGCAAAAGACTTACATGACGGTAACCCACCCAAGAACTACAACTTCGTTCGTAAACTCATACCAGGCAAAGAACGTATTCTGTGCCTTGACGAAAAAACCGGGAAAGTCCTGTGGTCTCATCAATGGGATTGTCCTTACACCACGGTGGCTGCTTATGCGATCGGTCCCAGAGTCACCCCTACCGTAGACGGTGACCGGGTCTATGCGTTGGGTGCCGAAGGCCATTTCTTTTGCTTCGATAGTCAAACCGGAGCAATCATTTGGCAACGCGACTTCAAAGACGATTATGACCTCACGATTCCCGAATGGGGTACAGCGGCACACCCTTTGATCGATGGTGACCATGTGATCAGTATTGTCGGCGGCGAAGAATCGACCGTCGTTTCCTTTAATAAACACACCGGGGAAGAAGTCTGGAGTGCCCTTACCTCCAAGCAACCCGGATACTGCCCTCCCATCATTTACACAATCAACGGAGTCCGACAACTCATCATCTGGCACGGAGACGGCCTACAATCAATCGATCCTAAAACAGGTGATCTATTCTGGACCGTCGATGTCATTCCAACCTACGCCATGTCGATAGGACATCCCGTCCTCTATGAAAACAAACTCTACATGATGGCCTGGGCTCGTGTTTCAGCCTGCGTTGAAGTCGCAGACTCTGGCAAAGACGCGAAGCTACTCTGGGCTGGTGACACTCAGAGAGGTATTGGTGGAGTATTCTGCACGGCTGTAATCGAAAACGGCTTTATCTACGCCTGCGGCGTCGGCGGACGATACACTTGTGCCAAACTCGAGGATGGTACCAGGCAATGGACCACTTATAAGCCATCGACCGGACAACGACCTGCTGCCTGGGGAAACGTGTTCACCATTAAACACCAGGACCGATACTTTCTGGCGAATGATCTGGGTGACCTGATCATCGCTAAATTAAGTCCGGAGGGTTACAAAGAAATCAGCCGTACGAATCTGATCGAACCGACGCACTGGGTAGCTGGGCGAACACTTGTCTGGTCACATCCTGCCTTTGCCAACCGCTGTGTCTACATCCGCAACGATAAAGAGATTCGCTGCTACTATCTGGGTAGTGACCAATAATCGGTTTAAGACTCTGATTTCACTTTCGGCTTTCGCTTGCCATTGAGGATTTCACCGATCAGGGTATGGCGTACGAACAACTGGTAGGTAACAAGTAGAGAGACAGTGATCAAGCTGCAAACAACCGTAAATTTTACCCACGGGTGCCAGTCCAACGGTTTAAGCATCTGGATATACAAAACAACCAGCGGCATATGAGCCACATAAAGCCAGTAAGAGGAATCCGAAACATACCGCATCACCTTACTCTCTTTGCTCAGCACCTTACGGAAGAGGCCCATCCAGCCAAATGTCATCAGCCACACATACGTCACTGACGCAATACGGATCAGCAGATCTTTTATCTGATATGGCTCCGTTCCCAACCATCCGGCTTGCGTAACTTCAAGTAGCCAGGCCTTCTCTTCAAGCCCTGCCATCAACCAGGCATCTTGTGTGCCAAACGCTAAATACAGCACGACAGAGAGTGGAATCGTCAACCACCAGAAACGGCCAAGCTTTCCTTCGGAGTCATCGGCATCAAAATACCACGCTCCAAAGAGGAAAAAGATGAAGTAATAAACAAGCATATGTGGCTGAGGGCCCCAGTGTGTTGACGTATCAGGACCGAACTGACTATGCATTACCAAGGTTGGTATCAACGTTAACGGGATTAAGTAGAAATAACGCAACTTTGAAACCACTAACCATTTTGGCATTCGTTTAATACCAACCAGATCACACACCACGGCGTATACAGCGAACATTGCGACCAGCCAGACCAGGAACCAGAGGAACCAAAAGTGCCCAAACCCACTTTGATGAAATAGATTTTGCCAGCGTCCCTCTTTGTCTTTATAGTGCTTGGCTTCATTAACCTGCTGCCAGTACCAATTTTTGAATTGGCCTACCACTCCGGCCTGTTGCTTCCCTCTACGTTCAACTTGATCCCATTCTTCTTTCTCGTTCTTCTTGAACTTCTCCCAGAAGTCATCTTCATCCCAATCACCAAAGATTTCATCATGAGGGGGACCTGGCCTCGGTTCTGTTCCAAGAATTTGTGCAGCTTCATCACGACGTCCCTTCACACCTTCCGGACTAACGCCAATACCAAACGCTGCCGCGAGGTTCATAAGCCCATCACGAGTCTCTGCGTTGAAAGGAGCCGCGGCCACTTCCGCAGCGGTCAAACCTGCTTCATTCTTAATGGACTCATCAACTTTAAACCGCTTAAGTAGTTTTAGTTCACCATGTCTGGAGAACATTGCAGCTGCATGCAAGGCCGTGCTGCCATCTTTACTACGCGCATTGACATCCGCACCATGGTTAAGAAGCATTTCCACAACACCATATTTACCTGTGGCGGCTGCATAAGCCAAAGCGGAGTAACCATGTTCTGCGTTTACGGAATTCGGATTAACACCCGACAAAATCAGTCGCCGAAGACGACCAGTATCGTGAGCCCGAATTCGTTCAAAGAAATGTTCACCGGCAGGAAGCGTTCCGCTTCCCACCTCGTGAAGCCCGTTTCCCATTTCAAGGAAGAATCTCATTTGAGAATCCGTTGAGTCATCCAGCCATTCAAGCGGGGATTCTCCTTCACCATTTTTCAAACGCAAATCCGCTCCGCGGTCGAACAGATCGGCAACTCTCTCCCATTCTCCTGTTGCCATTGCCACTTGTAATGGGGTTTCGCCTGTTTTCGGATGCAATTGATTAACGACTTCAGGATTGACGGCGAGCCTCCAATGCATCATGCGACGATCTTCATGAGCCGTCGCGTCCCAGATATCCATTTTCCGAGCCACTTGTTCCCGCTCAAAAAAATCAACGATTCCTTCATGTCCAACTTCGTGGGCAATCTGCTTCGCAGTTATTCCTGCGTTATTCTTTAACTCAACATCTGCACCACGTACTGCCAATCGTTCGACCAGATCTTGCCGACGCATCTGACTGACAGCCATTAACGGTGTAAAGCCATCGTCATCTTTCTGATTGATATCAGCGCCTTTATTGAGTAACTCCTCTATCAATCCACGGTCCTGACGCCAGGACGCTTCCATCAGCGTCATTTCCTGACGATGCTCTTCCCAGAACTTACGGTCGTGCTCACCACGCCATCTCCCGACGGCATCTTCCATCGACTGGATAAAAACAAGGCCTAACATGCAGGGGATAAAAATCCGGGCATAACGATGTTTCAACAGAGAGTTCACCCCCCGCTTACGCCAAAGCATCGCAGTAAAAAACCCACTGACGAGAAAGAAAAGGGGCATTCGGAACCCGTGGATGATATTAAACATCAACTGAAAGCTGTCCGAGGTCTTATGGAGCATCCGCGGATCGCCATCATCGGTAATAATCCAACCCGGCACATATCCCAGCCCGACATGCAAAGCGATCCCCAACAGCATCGCAATGGCGCGAAGTGCATCGAGATCATGGCGGCGTGCGATATTTCCGGAGGACGTCTTACTCAAAGAATAGTTACCTTCATTGTCTTACTATCATTTCAAATCAGGGAGTGGTCGAAGCAGGCGCTGCTTCCGATAATAATGCCCTGATATTCGCAATTTCATTTTCAGCTTCCTGAGGTGCCTTTTCCAGTATATCCAATGCCAGCTTGCCGTTTGCATCAGGCAGCGTTCGATCCGCTCCCGCATCCAATAGCATCCTAACACCCTCATCGTTAGCGGCTTTCACAGCCCAGTGTAAAGGCGTTCCCTTTTGTTCATCGGCTGCCGGTAAATTAACATCAGCTCCCCGCTCGATCAGGTAAAGCAGCGATTCGTTAGCGAACTCCATGCTAGCCATATGTAATGCCGAGCCGCCAAAGGCCGGATCCTCTTTCAAATCGAGGCGGGTATTAACATCCAGGTCATCCGACAAATGAAATTCCAACGCCGTTAAATCTCGATTGCGTACCGCATCCCAAATCGTTGACTCGGCATCCGGAAGGACTACCGAATCTATTCCGCTGGCTTGCCCCAAAACGATCACCATCATCGCGTGACGTACATACTCGGCGGTTTGCAAAGCGGTTAATCCATCGATATTCGTAATCGTCGTATCGGCTCCTTCCGATAGAAGATACTCCGCAATCTCGACTTCACCGCGAAAAGCTGCCATGTGCAGGGGTGTCGCACCGCGGTCATCCTGAGCATTGATATCAATCCCCGACTCCACCGCCAGAATGATTCCAGCGATATTCCCTGAATGAACAGCACTAAAAAGTAAAGCCGCATCCCCCTGAACCTTCCCAGGAATAAACTCCACTTCCTGCTGTGTAAAAGTATCCACCGGCTCACTGCATCCGGCAGTCATACCTAGTATCAACACCATACTGAATAGTAAATTTTTCATTGTTGCAAAATTCGTCGCACGTATCATCAAACACACAATTTGCCTTCCTCACCAACTATAACAGTCAAGCTTGACCTTGATGATATTGAATCGAAGCGGATGCCGGTAATTGTTGGGGTAATCAACTACTGTTAAATTGAATAACTCTAACTCGAAGAAACCGCCTTTTACCCCATGCTCCCTGAAGACAATCATGACCAAGATTTTCTACACCAAAACAGACGAAGCCCCCGCTTTAGCAACTCAATCTTTGCTGCCAATTATCCGAGCTTTTACAAAGTCTTCGGGAGTGGAGCTAATACTTAAAGACATCTCTTTAGCTGGTAGAATTCTTGCCAGTTTCCCTGAGAGTCTTACCGAAGAGCAACAACAAGGAGATGCTCTGGCGGAACTCGGAGCCTTAGCAAAAACGCCTGAAGCGAACATTATCAAACTTCCTAATATCAGTGCTTCGATCCCACAACTGACGGCGGCAATTGCTGAGCTACAGGCACATGGCTACAACATCCCTGACTTTCCGGAAGAGCCGAAAACGGAAGAGGAAAAAGAAGTACGCACTCGTTACGCCAAGGCCTTGGGAAGTGCGGTCAACCCTGTCCTTCGCGAAGGAAATTCAGATCGCCGAGTGGCTGGTCCTGTAAAAGAGTATGCCAGGAACAACCCGCACTCCATGGGCGAATGGAGTGCCGACTCAAAATCTCACGTTGCCCACATGAGCGAGGGCGACTTTTTTGGCAGTGAACAATCTCATGTCATGGACAATCCCGATAACGTCAGCATTGAACTTACATCGGTGCCTGGGGAAACGACCGTATTAAAGTCCAATCTTCCGTTGGAAGCCGGTGAAGTGATTGACTCGGCCGTCATGAGCAAGAAGGCTTTAAGAGCTTTTATCACTGAAGCGATTGCCGCAGCTAAAGAAGAAGACGTCCTGCTTTCATTACACATGAAAGCAACCATGATGAAAGTATCTGACCCTAAAATCTTTGGGCATGTTGTCAGTGTTTTCTATGCCGAGGTATTTGAAAAGCATGGGGCGATACTGGACGAATTGGGGGTTGATCCAAACAACGGCATTGGTGACCTCTACAACAAGATTGAAGAGCTGCCGGAAGATCAGCGTGCCGGCATCCTTGCCGACATGGAGGCTATCTACGAAAAACAACCGCGTCTGGCCATGGTGAACTCGGATAAAGGCATCACTAATCTGCACGTGCCTAGTGATGTCATTATTGACGCGTCCGTTCCGGCTTGCCTTAGGACTTCAGGAAAAATGTGGGGGCCTGATGGTCAGTTGCATGACACGAAAGCGATCATTCCCGATCGTTGCTACGCTCGTATCTATCAGGCAGTATTTGATTTTTGCAAAGCAAACGGAGCGTTTGATGTGCCAACAATGGGTAACGTAGCCAACGTTGGCTTGATGGCACGAAAAGCAGAAGAGTATGGATCTCACGACAAAACATTTGAGATGGCTGACGCAGGTACTGTCAGTGTCAAAGATGCTGCCGGGAACATCCTTATGCAACACTCGGTGGAAGAAGGTGACATCTGGCGTATGTGCCAAACCAAGGATGAGCCGATCCGTGACTGGGTACGGTTGGCAGTCAGTCGTGCTCGAGCGACAGGTTCCAAAGCCATTTTCTGGCTCGACAGTGCGCGAGCTCACGATGCTAATTTAATTGCTAAAGTTGAGCGGTATCTTCCCGATCACGACACGGAAGGTTTAGAAATCGAAATCCTGTCTACGGTCGATGCGATGAATGAAACATGCCAACGCTGCAAAGATGGGCTCGATACGATTTCAGTCACCGGAAACGTTTTACGGGATTACCTGACCGATCTTTTCCCCATCCTGGAACTTGGCACCAGTGCAAAAATGCTCTCCATCGTACCTTTACTTAACGGTGGGGGCTTATATGAAACAGGTGCCGGGGGCTCAGCTCCTAAGCATGTTGAACAATTCACCGAAGAGAACCACCTTCGCTGGGACTCACTTGGTGAATTCCTGGCACTTGGCGTTTCACTCGAAGAGGTTGCCGAGAAGGAAGCTAACAGCAAACTCAAAGTGGTCGCTGAAGCATTAGACAAGGCAACGAGTCAGTACTTACTGAGCGACAAATCTCCTTCACGCAAAGTCAACGAATTAGACAATCGCGGTAGTCATTTCTATCTGGCACTTTACTGGGCACAAGCATTGGCAGCTCAGGATTGCTGTGAGGAATTAAAAGCCGAATTCAGGGAATTCGCGCAGTCATTAACCGACAACGAAGAGACCATTGTCAGTGAATTGAATGCCGTGCAGGGAAATCCAATGGATATCTCCGGATATTACGATCCGTGCGACGACAAAGCTGCCGCGGCAATGCGGCCCAGCGTGACGTTCAACGAAGCTATCGCAAGCCTGTCTTAATTCATCTCAAGTCACTTCTATTCAGGATGGTCGCATGACTCTGCTACCGAAACGGACGCTGGGGAAAACCAACCTTGAAGTCACTCAACTGGGCTACGGTAGTATGGGCCTGCGTGGTCCCGCCACCTGGGGCGTCCGGGTAGTCGACGACGAAGCAGCTGATCAGTTTCTAAATCGAGTACTCGATAAGGGGATCAACTTCATCGACACCTCTCCTGATTACGGAGTCAGTGAAGAGCGTATCGGGCGATTTATTAGTTCCCGACGAAATGAATACTATTTGGCAACCAAATGCGGGTGTGACTACATTCAACATGAAGATCATCTGGAGGTGCTGCACACCTGGACCAAGGATGTTTTACAACGGAATATAGAAACCAGTCTCGAACGGCTCCAAACAGACTACATCGATCTACTCCAGTTTCACGGCGGTAATGCTGAAACGATTCAGCAGGCGGGGTTGATCGAGACGCTGCTGGACTTCAAGGCTCAGGGACTGATCCGATTTATTGGCTCATCCAGTTCTTTACCCCATTTGCCTAGCATGATTGAATTAGACGTCTTTGATACGATTCAAATGCCGTATTCCTGTCTGGCTCCCAGGCATCATGACTGGATTACGAAAGCCGCTGAAAGTGGGGCTGGAATTATCATCCGTGGAGGCATTGCCCACGGTGGTCCGGATGCAGAAATCGATCGACCTGCCTTATTTAACGTTTGGACTCAGGCCAATCTTGATGAACTTTGCGGCGAAAGCATGAGTCGAGCCGAGTTGATTTTGCGTTACACCACTAGTCATCCGCACTTCAACACAACCATTGTCGGGACTTGCGATCCTGAACATCTGGACGAAAACATTAGCAGTCTTTGCAAGGGACCACTCGATTCGTCTCTTTATGACGAGATTACCTCCCGAGTCAAAACGATTTTAGAGGCACCTGAGTCTCGTAAGCCCTAATCCTATCTCAGCTTTTGATTGGCTGAAGCTGGGGTCGGAGTGAGTCGATCAAGCTTTCCGTCACTGGAATTCAAACGTCCTTGTGAGACATTCGTGGTCTGCATACCAAATTGAATACGGTCGATCACAGTCTTGCCATTGCTTAAAACGATCACTTCACCGCTCTTGGAAAGCTTAAAGTTAGTATGGAAACCCTTTTTTTCTCCAGACTCATCTGCCCAAACAACAAGATACTGCCCAGCTTTGATGACGGCGTTTGCCGGAAATTGCCATTTGGTCAGATCATCATCACGGTCTGATAAATAAAGTCCTTTCAGAGCTATGTCTTCATCACTTGCATTATAGATTTCTATCCAATCTTCGAACTCACCATCCGCGTTTTTCACGATGCGTTGATTGGATGCCATGAACTCACTAATCGTCAGCGGGACATGACTGTCACCAAAGGACTGGGTGGAATTCGCATAAGGGGATAATTGAATCTCGGAAGTAGCAGAGATGTCTTCATGTTTTAACAGGAACTCCCGCCGTTGCTCGATAAATCCAAACAAGCTGGCGATAACATTTCCTCCTTCACCGGGAGGGTTGGTCGCAGTCATGAATGCATCCAAAGTAGTGCGTTTGCGAGTATCCATTGCGACTTCTTCTTTTACTAATTCCCGATAGTGATCAATGACCGGGCCTAGATTTTCAACGGTGATATGGTTAGCCGCGAGTTCCTTCACGTACTGTAAATATTTTTCACGGTACTGTGGCACTTGAAGTAACTTACTTCGAAGCGGCATCCGTTCATTATCGATCGCGACCAATGGATCCAGTGTAGGTCCTCCACCACCGGGCCCTCCTGGTCCTCCGGGGCCACCACCTGGTCTTCCCTGGCCTCCCCCACCTCCGGGCCTGCCTGCTTGAGGTTGACCGAAATCGGGCCGACCCAAGCCTGGCAAATCGTCCGGAATCAATTCAGGTGGAAAATCGGGTGGGAATGGGAATCCACCGCCAGGTCCTCCTCCGAAGCCACCACGCCCTCCGGGGCCGCCCCGTCCTCCACCGGGTCTCCCTCCCGGCCCACCACCATGACCAGCCTTGAGAGCTTCATTCATATCATGAGGGATAATGTGAAATACATTCTGTGGATCCAGATAGATACTGTAGTCACTAGCACGCGTCCAATATCCATCGCTGTTGACTAACGCCACATCGAGCGCCAAAAACCTTAACACTCCATCTACATTCAAGAGCGGCTCAATCGCATTCGGCAAATCTTCGAAGGGAGTTTCATTCAAAACTTGACACAAGTTGATGAGTGCTTGCCACGACGCTTCGGTATCTTTGGATTTGATCTCAAACTTCGAGCGATATTGCTCAATGTCATCCCCTGTGTACTGTAAGCCTCCCATCGCCCAAGGCGACCCTGGGACTTTCCAGCGTGCCCCTTCCGTCGTACCAAAGAATTCCTGAAGGAAGTCTTTGTTGTATTGCTGAACATTGGCATAGACTCCCCAACTTTCACCATTGATAACCACTTTGACCAAATTGGATTGGGGAACCGGTAAAAACGGTGAGGCGACCTTGGCATAAAGAATACTACTGAGGAATGAAGGATCTCCGTTACAGTTCAGGAGATTAAGTGTCTTGTAGCCTAAAAGACGTTGCTCTTCATGTATAAGGTCCATGGACAAATTAAGAGATCGCTTTGACCCTGCAGGCACGTGTCCAAAAGAACTTTGACCACGAAACTTAATACCGACCATCGGATACTCTTGACCATCAACGATCACCGTGGCCGGCATTTGCACATCGGTCTCTTTGAATTGAGCCATATCCTCTTCCCAGCTATCAACGTCAAACTGAACGAAGATTGTGCGAAGAGTATCTGGGTCATAAAGTGGTCTATCACTGAACTTCTTTACATCAGCCACGGAAATTTTAGGTCCGGGCTTACCTTCTAACTGCATCCCGCCCTGTCCCGGTCTCATACCTGGCCGACCACCACTTCGTGGATTGGTGGCGATTTCTTCCAATGCTTTTTTTCGTTCGTCCGGATCCAAATAACCGTTCTTGTCCGCATCATACTTGGCTGTCAGTCGAAGAATAGCTCTGTTGGGCCCTGCCGGTCCTGCTCCGCCCCCCCTCTGAGGGCCGTTTTCCATCATCGGAAGCAACTCATCCATGGTCAAATTGCCATCTTTATTCTTGTCTAAACCTTCCAGCACCTTTGGAGCAGCCTTTATTTCATCCGCGGAAATCTCCCCATCTCCATTGGTGTCCAGTTTGGCAGAGACCGGGTCTAACGGTAAATCCGTTGCCTCTAACGGCAAGCTTGGCTCAAAGATCGGAGGCTGCGCAAAGATCGGTAGTGTCATTAAGAAGAAGAGTGTGCAGATGAAACTTCGCATGATTTGTGATTGCTTTATGTTTTCTTGACTACTGAATTTTGATACGTGAATTGGGAAAGAGAGTAGTGAGATGTTTCATCACTTCTAAAGCCTTTACCGTGTCTATCCCGTTTAACTCTACTCGTACTTGTGAATTCTCACCTTGTACTTCCAAGCGTTTGAGCTGAACTTCCGCGACATATTCGCCCAATGACGCAATCACACCTGTTGCCGCGTCAAAGAGGACTTCCGCATTATCACCCGCAACAGTCAGCACCAATGGATTTACCGAATCACTCTCGGCCTGTCGCCCCATCCAAAATGCACATCCCGATGCAATGATTACCAGAATGACAGCTAATTGTGGAAACTCAGCTCCCAGTGATAGTCCAATCGCTATACATAAAAACAAGTACGCCAATTCCTGCGGCTGACGAATTGCCGTTCGAAATCTAACGATTGAAAGTGCACCGACCATACCTAACGAAAGAGCAAGGGAAGATTTAATTGTCATGATGACGGCTACCGTCACCACCGTAAGCAGTGGAAAGATAATAGAGACTGAATCTGTACCGCTTTGAACAACATGGAAACGACGATAAAGGAAACGGATATAAAACGAAAAAAGGAAGGCCAAGAGCAAGTAAACCGCGATGGTTTGAATCGAGGCTATTTGTTCTGCACTCCACAGTGACTCCACTGTGTTCTGGACTGCGTCGACCTGTTCGTCCATTATTTATCCCCACGATAGATTTAGATTGTTTTCAATGCTTAAGATGCTTGAGACACTTGAGAATCGTTATTAAACCAAAAGAGCGTACAAAGGTTTCGATGTTTGTGAATTATTTCACTTTCGTGTACATCTTTACGAAAGCATAGAGCCGTTTGGCGTTTGTACTCGAGTAGAAAACGTACCCACCATGTTTACCTTCGGCAACCCGGTAAAATGTACTCGTGAGCCCAGCCTCTTGATATGCCTCGTCGATCGCTTCAGACTGATCGATCAACACCGTCTTGTCTTTCTCACCATGAAATACTAGGAATGGTGGATCGTCATTCGTCACGTGATACTTTGCCGATGCCTGTCTGGCAACATTCACTAACTGATTAGCTCCGCCACCAAGCAGGTTATAAACTACCGAGCCTTTTTTATTGGCACGGGAAGGCTGGGTTTTACTTCGTAAAACAAAATCCGTGGCACCATAGTAATCAACCACTCCCTGGACCCGGGAAGATTGCTCCCGGTTGCCACCAACCTCTCCTTCTAATTCTTCGACATCACCTGTCGTACCCATCAGGGCAGCTAAATGTCCGCCCGCACTCGCCCCGGCAACGACAATGCGATCTGCGTTGTAGCCATACTTCTCGGAATTCGCGCGCAGCCAACGTACTGCTCCTTTACAGTCATGGAGCTGCGCCGGCCACCTGGCTACATCCACCAACCGGTAATTGATACTGGCGACCGTAATCCCATAATTAGATAACCAGGAAATAAAAACTTTAGATTTATTGTTCTGATACCAACCACCACCGTGAATCCAAACGACCAGCGGAGACCCCATCGGTTGCTTAGGAAGATATAGATCAAGCAACAGTTTTTGATCCCCCACCATGGCATATTCAACATCGGCTACTTTAGTACCGGTTAACTTCACTTTGGCGACAGCATTATCTTTTTCTGGTTGTTGCTGTTGCGTGAATTCATCCACCTGTTGTTGAGCCAGGCAAGTACCACACATCCAAAAGAAAATAATCAATCCGCGCACATCAATCTCCAAAATATGATCGTAAAAGGCAATTGTAGCATTTACCTGAGCTTAGTTAACCGCCCAATATTGCTGTCGAACGACTTGGCAAACGCTATCTGACGCAAAAATTAAATTGCTAGAGTGGTGCGGCGAATGATGAGAATCCATGAATCGTCGTGATTCGTGCAGTAGAATGGAGATGACTAACCACGAAGCATGATCACGCTTGGTGATCAAATCCGGAGGAATCCCTTATGTCCACTTCGAATCCCAGAAGAGAATTCTTACAGCAATCTCTTGCTGCTGCCACTGTTTGGAGTTTACTTCCTGAATCGCTACAAGCAGAGAAACACCAGAGTGTCTCTCTGAAGTTATCCAACTTCACTGTCGACATCACTCCACCGAAAGGACATTCATTGTGTGGTGGCTGGATCAAGCCCGTCATTGATGTAACCGACGCTCTGGAAGCGCATGGTATCGTTTTACAAGGTGCTGGAAAGCCCATCGTATTGCTGGCCATTGACTGGACGGCATTATCCAATGGCGGCCATCTCCTTTGGCGTCAAAGGCTTGCCGCAGCTATCGGTACAACTCCTGAACGTGTTGCTATTCATTGCGTCCATCAACACAATGCTCCATTTGCATGTCTTGAAGCTCAAGCCATTGTAAAAGCTCAGGGCGATCTTCCACACATCGTGATGGAAGATTACTTTCATGATTGCAGTCACCAAATCGCTGAGGCGGCAAAGCAAAGTCTCCGCAGAGCCCAACCGGTTACACATATTGGAAAGGGAGAAGCCAAAGTCGATAAGGTTGCTTCCAACCGGCGCATCTATCGTGATGAAAATGGGGTGATCAAAGCAATGAGGGGGAGTAGTTGCAAAGACCCGAAACTACGGGCAATGACAGAGGGTACGATTGACCCACTGCTCAAGACCATTTCATTCTACAACCAAGACACGCGAATCACCGCAATCCATTACTACGCAACGCACCCTATGAGTTTCTATGGGGACGGTCTGGTATCAAGCGACTTCGTCGGGATCGCTCGCAAACAACTTCAGGAAGAGCAACCAAACTGCCATCACATTTATTTTACCGGTGCAGCTGGTAATATCTCTGCCGGAAAATATAACGACGGAAGCCAGCCGGTTCGAGCCATTTTGGCGGAGCGAATCTACCAAGGAATGTATTCTTCTCTTCAGAATACAAAAGTAAGTCCGATAAAAACGGTGAGTTGGAGAAATGTGGAGATACTACCCGAGGTTCGCAGCACTTTTAATAAGGAAGAACTCAATAAAGTTATCTCCAACAAAGCGGGCAGTGTCGTCAGTCGAAATCGGCCTTCCTACATGTTAGCCTGGTTAAATCGAGTTGAACGCAAGCAACCGATTATCCTCAGCTCTTTGGGAATCAATGATATCGCCACACTACATTTACCTGCCGAGTCGTTTATCGAATATCAGCTTAGAGCACAAACGATTGCATCGAATACCTTTGTAGCAACAGCAGCTTATGGTGATGGCGGTCCATGGTATTTACCGGTGAAAGAGGAGTACCCGGCGAAGGGTTATGAAGTCAGCAAAGCGTTTTGTGAACCAAGTGTTGACGAGGTAATGACCGCCGGGATTAAAAAGCTTTTGGAAAGCTGAGCCTAAGCCATGATAAATCTACGCGTTATATCCCTCAGTATCGTCATGGTGTTTCTGTCCGTAAGTAATCTCTTCGCTCAGGATGAACGAGTTGTTACAGAAGCAGATATGCCGCGCATACCTCACACGAATCCCAAAGATGCTTTAAGTACTTTCAAAGTAGCCGACGGATTTGAACTGGAGTTAGTGGCCGCTGAACCGCTGGTCGCGGATCCTGTTGCTGCATGTTTCGACGAACATGGCCGGATGTTTGTTGCAGAAATGCACGGCTATCCATTCTCACAGGAGCCAACGCAACTTAATCCCGAAGGCGGCGGGCTGAAAGACGCCGGAATCATCCGCATGCTGGAAGACATCGACAAGGACGGAAAGATGGATCGCAGTACCGTCTTTGCCGACAACCTTAGCTGGCCAACCTCCGTGCTACCTTACAACGGGGGTATTTTTGTGATGGCCCCGAAGTTTCTGTACTACCTCAAAGATACCGATGGGGACAATAAAGCAGACGTCCGCGAGATCGTACTCGAAGGCTTCGGTAGAAATAACGTGCAATCCGTGGCCAATGGATTGATCTGGGGTCTCGATAATAAAATTTACTTTGCGGCCGGGCGCAACCCTAAAACGCTTGTTCACCGCGGCACCCCCCTGTTTCCCGTAAGCGGAGTCGATCTCAGATTTGATCCTCGTACTGAAAAATTCGAACTGGTCACTGGTGGCGTTCAATTTGGTCACGCACGTGACATCTGGGGCACTCGGTTTGTTTGCAGTAATAGCAATCACATTCAACAAATAATCCACCCTCAACATTACATCACTAGAAATCCCTATCTGGTCGCCTCGGGGATGATCAGTAGTATTGCCACCGACGGTGCCAGTGCACGGGTGTTTCGTTTAAGTCCTCCTGAGCCGTGGAGAATTGTGAGGCAGAAATGGCGTGCCCTCGACAAAGGTTACAGGTTAGTCATCAATGACGATGGTGGATGGGCGTTCATTCCGATTGACTCCTCGAAACCGGCGGGGGTTGTCCCGACCGAGTATCCAGTCGGATTCTTCACCTCGGCCACTGGCATTACGATTTACGCTGGTGATGCTTATCCGGAGCGTTATCTCGGTAATGCGTTTGTGGGTGACGTAGGTGGCAATCTGGTACATCGAAAGAATATTGACCCCACCGGAGTGGTGTACCGTAGTAAGCGAGCAGATGAAGGTGTCGAATTTATCCAATCAACGGACAATTGGTTTCGTCCCGTCAATTTTCTGAATGCACCTGATGGCACTCTCTATGTTCTCGATATGTACCGTGAAACGGTGGAACATCCCTATTCTATCCCTGCGGAGATCAAAAAATTCCTGCATCTGACAAGTGGTAAAGATCGTGGCCGTATCTATCGCGTTGTCCGAAAAGATATGATCGTGCGAAAGCCCGTCAATCTAGGCGGCATGAATAGTACGGCTCTGGTGAAAGAACTCAGCTCTACCAATGGTTGGAATCGCAATACCGCTCAACGCCTGTTAGTCGAAAGGCAGGATGAGTCAGTACGTACGGTTTTGGATGAATTGGTATTAAGAGGCAATTCGTCACTCGGACGCCTCCACGGGCTCTACACACTATCCGGGCTCAACTTACTAACACCAGAGCACTTGCATGCCGGATTTCACGATCCTGAGCCGAGAGTCAAAGCCCATGCAATAAAGCTAGCTGAACCGTATCTCCAGGAAGACGTCAAACTAGTGAATCGAATCCAAACATTGCTCACTGACGCTAGTGAGCATATTCGAATTCAAATGGCATATTCTCTGGGTGAAGCAAAACCCGAATTCGCTATTCCAACTCTCGTGGAACTAGCCTTGGCCTCCAATGCCACTCCGGAAATCAAAACTGCAGTCCTCTCATCGGTGGGCGCTTCTTCCGATCAGTTTCTTCTTACCCTTTTGAAATCTGGTGTGGGCAAAAGCCAACTGCCCTCGATTGCATTACAAGCATCGATTCTTGTCGGGTCCAATAAAGAAGATAATTTAACCTTTCGTGTACTCTCCCAAACCGCTGACTTACCCGCAGGTTTACAACCTTTGGTACTTCGTGGACTCGGTGAAGGGTTAAGTCGACGTGGCACAACACTTCGTGCCATGATTACTTCAAAAACCGCCCCCAACAGCTTAGCGAGCGATTTGGGGAAATCGTTCCATTCTGCTCAAACTCTTGCTTTAGACACAAACGCCGTATTAGCTCATCGCCTGGCGGCACTGCAACTACTGTCATTCTCTCACTTGGCTTCAACGTCGCCCTCTTTGGAATCGTTACTAAACCCTCAAACACCCCAGGTCTTGCAATTACAAGTTGTCGAAACAATCGGTTCTATCAACGCTCCACAACTCGCTGAGACTCTGCTGTCGCGTTGGAAAGGCTATAGCCCGTCTGTTCGCCGTGCGGCTATCGATGTTCTCACGCAATCAACACGCAACACTCAATTGTTACTAACGGCTATTGAAACAGGAGTCATCCAACGCGTTGAAGTGGAACGAGATAAGAAACAATTGCTCTTACAACATCCCAATAAAGAGATACAGACGAAGAGTCAAATGCTCTTCGGCAATGAAGCCAATACGGATCGGGCCAAAGTCGTCCAGCAATTTCAATCGGTGCTAAATCTGCAAGGCCGGGTTTCCGCCGGTAAAGAAGTTTTCACTAAGAAATGTTCGATCTGTCATCAGGCTGGAAATATCGGCGTTCAGGTTGCGCCAAACCTGGCAAGCGTAAAAAACAAATCTGAAGCTGACTTATTAATTGCAATTTTAGATCCCAATCGAGAAGCGCAACCAAACTTCAATGTCTATACGGTCATTACCCAACAAGGGAAAGTCCTCACGGGGATCATTGCCTCCGAAACTGCAACCAGCATTACCTTGAGGCGGGCAGAAGGTAAACAAGACGTTGTACTTCGCAGTAACATCGATGAGTTGATATCAAACGGTGTTTCATTAATGCCGGTTGGCTTAGAGAAAGAACTGAATCCACAGGAGATTGCTGACGTGATTTCTTTCATTAAGCAAAGTAAGGATATAAAGTAGCTTGAAGAAGCTTTGGTAACAACAAGCTGGATACCTATTATGTTACGACCACTCGCATTGATTCTCACTATCGTTTTCGGCTCCTTCGTAGCGACAGCTCTTTGGTCTCAGAACCCTGAAGACAGTGCCAAGGACATTAGTAAACGGATTGACGAGTTGGCAAGTAAAATGCCCCGGATCCCGTCCTCCACGCCTGAGGACTCCCTGAAGAAACTTGTCATCCATCCGGACTTTGAAGTTCAAATCGTCGCGACCGAGCCACTCATTCGTGATCCCGGCGCGATCGATATCGATGAAGACGGCAGAATGTATGTCTGTGAATTACCAGAATACAATGCCTATGCGGCGAAAGAAGACCCTGGCGAAAAGGGGGCTATCAAACAACTCGTCGACTTAGATGGAGACGGAAAATATGACAAAGCGACAACCTTCGTTACGGATATCCCTTACCCGACAGCGGTAATTTGCTGGGATGGTGGAGTATTCATTGGAGCTGCTCCCAATATTCATTACGCAAAAGATACCAATGGCGATGGTGTAGCCGATGAAAATAGAATCGTCTTCTCTGGTTTCGGCAGTGACCTCGCAGGGGAAGCTCACCTGAATTCCTTCCGCTGGGGACCCGACAATCGCATCCATCTCTCGACCAATCTTTCGGGCGGCGAAGTGAAGGGAACTGACGACGACCAGATGCCGGTTTCAGTACGTGGGCGAGGTATTATTTTTGACCCTCGAAATCAATCGACCTTTGAATTGACCAGTGGTGGCGGACAGCATGGTATGAGCATGGATAACTGGGGACGTAAGTTCGTATGTCAAAACAGTGTGCCTGCAGAGACACTCATGTATGACGATCGATATCTCGCTCGGAATTCAGTCATGCAGGCCGCGAATGCGGCCGTTTCGATCGCTCCTGAAGGTAAATTCACCCCTTTGTATCGTATCAGCGAAGGCGAACCCTGGCGTGAATTACGAACCATGTTGCGACGAACCAAGCAATTCCGTGGCTCGGATGAAGGGGGTAAGCCATTTGGATTCTTCACCGGGGCTACAGGGATTACCATTTATCGTGGTGATGCCTGGCCCACAGAAATGCGCGGTAACTTAATTGTTGGTGACGTTGCGAACAATCTAATTTATCGAGCCAATGTTCAATCAAAGGGACTCGAATTAGTCGCAAAACGTGCCGATCAGGACAGGGAATTCCTGGCTTCTAAAGACCTTTGGTTCCGACCAGTCCAGTTTATGAATGCCCCTGACGGTTCGTTATATGTATTGGATATCTCCCGGGAACTCATTGAAGGAGCCGCTTTTCTACCACCCGAGTTTATGAGCCATTTAGACCCTATCAGTGGAAACGATCAGGGACGTATTTACCGGATTGCTCCACAGGGTTTCGTTTCAACAACTCCCAAACTTTCATCGCTCAGCACCCTCGAACTTGTCAAGTTACTGGATCACACAAATGGTTGGCACCGCGATGTCGCAGGGAGACTTCTTTACACACGTCAGGATCAGGCAGCTGTCTCTCCCTTACGCCAGTTGGTTTCAAAAGGGCAGACGGCCGAAGGGAGATTTCTGGCTCTTTACAATCTTCAAAGCCTCAATGCTTTAGATGAAGTGAGTGTTCTGGCGGGACTTCATGACGAGCAACCTATTGTGCGTTGGCATACTTTGAAGTGTGCTGAATCGCTTTGCAATCAAGCTCCGGCTGTATTACACGCGATGAACATGATGGCCGACGACGAGGACATACGGGTGCGATATCAACTAGCATTCTCGATTGGAGCGTCGGTGGCCGGAACGAGAAATGACACTTTGGCAAAGCTGGCAATTCAGGACGTCGACAACTCATGGATGCGACTCGGTATTTTAAGTTCGTTAGGGCGAGGAGCCGACAAAGTTCTGGTCACCTTAGCGAAGAATGAAGCCTTTGTTGCCAACGAGAACGGAATGACGCTACTAAAAGAATTATGCAGTCAGATCGGATTAAGGAATCGTCCGCACGAAGTGTCTGCGGTCATTAATACCATCAATGAAAATGACAAGTTGTCCTCTCCACTTATCGAAAGCTTGGTGAGTAAAGTACAGGGTGCTCCACGAGAACAACTTCTGGCCCTCACCAGCAATCAAGCCAACGAAGTTCTCATGAAATTGGTGGATTCAGCGATTGCCTCAGCAAGGGACACCTCGCTCGCCAACGCAGACCGGGTGCGTGCGATTGAAAATCTACAGTTGGCCAGCTACGAAGACACCTCCACGCTGCTCGACCAGTTACTTTCAGTCAATGAGGCATTCCAAATCAAAGCGGCGGCGATTAACACCCTCAGCGAGTACACAGATGCTGGAGTTGCGAGCATCTTAATCAGACGCTGGCCTACCATGGGACCGACATTAAGAATGCGAGCGGCGGAAGCACTACTCTCCAGAAATAAATGGACCGAAGCCCTTCTCAATGCTGTCGAGAACGAACACGTAGGACGCGGCGAATTGGACCCGTCGCGGGTTGCCTTGCTAAAAGTTCACCCTGACAAAGCGATTGCAACACGAGTCAACAAACTCTTTGCCAGTTCGGCTAATCTGGCAA
>Ga0315322_10001075_pt1 | contig 21035 bp, 15 predicted proteins | sample M110021515metaG_FD_203461 | JGI IMG/M metagenome (GOLD analysis project Ga0315322, IMG submission 203461) | Ammonia-oxidizing marine archaeal communities from Monterey Bay, California, United States - M1 100m 21515 | ecosystem: Environmental > Aquatic > Marine > Intertidal zone | place: USA...
AGACGTTCTTGACTTGCCTGCAGAGATTTTCTCTAAGACCAACTCGCTGGAACTCGAGATGGATGAAAACTTGAAAACTGCTGATGAAATTGGGCGACCACTAATTATTCGCTTACATCCTAAAAGTCGGCCGTCTGCCATTCCATCTATAATTTGCAGACTCACAAGCCATCCTTCAGTGTTTCTAACCGTCATTCCAGATACTCTGCTGCCAGAAGTACCAAATTTTTCCGCCTACAAAGGCACGATGCTCTTTGCAACAGAAATGTCTGCTCAAAATGCACCTCTGGAATTGCCGAACGGTATTGACCTTGCCATTGTTCGGCTCGCTCAAACAGTGCCCGATTCCTCGTGGAAGACTCCCCCACCTTATCCCGTCATAGCATGGCAGACAGGAGTGCCTTCACAGCGGCAGGAATGCGATCGCCTTCAGGCTTTGCTCGCCAACTGGAGAACAGCTCCAAAAAGCCCGCCGTCATCCTGGGATTGGGCTGGATATCTTGTTGGCGACGCAACGATTCATCACAAGGCTTAAAAAGTGCATCAAATGCAAAGAGAAAATCACTTTGATGAATTACGTTTTATTCGTCAAATTCGATACCAAAAACTTGGAGCCAATGGACAGCAGAAGCTGTCACAGGCGCACGTCGGAATTGTTGGATGTGGTGCACTCGGAAGCGCAACGGCAGTAGCACTTACAAGAGCTGGTATCGGCAACCTTACAATCATTGATCGGGACGTACCGGAGTGGAGTAATCTACCGAGGCAAATTCTTTATACGGAGAAAGACGTTCACGATGGATTACCGAAGGCAATTATTGCAGAAAGAAGACTTAAGGAAATTGACAGCAGCTTACACGTGATATCTCACGTAGCTGATCTAACTGCTCATAATATTTCTGATCTGCTTTCAGCAGTTGATATTATTGTTGACGGTACAGATAACTTCGAGACTCGGTTTCTTATGAATGACTTTGCCTGCCACGAGAATATTCCTTGGATCTACGGTGGTGTCATTGGTGCAGAGGGGAGAGTCATGACCGTTATCCCTGGCGAAACTGCATGCTTGCGATGCCTCATGCCCGACCTTCCAACTCCTGGTAGCCTGCCAACATGTGACACAGCTGGAGTGCTTGGAGCAGCGGTCATGGTCGTTGCCGGAATCCAAACAGCAGAAACGATCAAGGTCATCACTGATCCTGCAGGAGATTCCGAGAGTCAATTATTTGTATTCGATCTTTGGGATTCTACTTGGAAGACAATTGATCTTCGATCACTTTCAGAAGCTGGTTGCTCGAGTTGCCGAGGGAATGACCATAGCTGGCTTGACGCGTCTCGGTACCAGACTGCGATTCTCTGCGGACAAGATGCAGTACAATTCCACCATCCGGGAAAAATACCAGACCTCTGCAATATTGCGAACAACCTCAGCTGCTTCGGAAACGTGACAAAAAACAAATGGCTCGTACGAACTGAAGTGGAACCGGGAATCGTTGTCTCTGTTTTTGCTGATGGTCGACTTATCGTTACTGGGACACGCGATCCTTCTCAGGCCCGTGCCATCGTTTCAAAATGCATTGGAATGTAATCCGTGCTCTAGGCCAAAGTTGCTGCAGCCATTATTTTCTTTTCGTCAGCCTCATCTCGTGGAAATTCGGCAGTGACTCTCCCTTCAGCCATAACAATGATGCGATCTGCAAGCGTCAGTAATTCTGGTAATTCACTTGAAGTTAATATGACTGCCAAACCATTCTGGCACAGAGTCTCAATGAGTTCGTACAACTCAGCTTTTGCACCGACATCTATGCCACGGGTTGGGTCATCTAGCAAGAGCACTCGAGGCTTCGTAAGTAACCAACGGCTAATAATACATTTCTGCTGATTTCCGCCCGAGAGTTCAGATATGTTCGCCGTTAATGAGGGTGCCTTGATACCAACCTGATGAATAGGCTCGGCAACAATATCCTCTTCTATCTGCTTGCTCAAAAGTCCATTCCGCATCGCATGAAACAAGCTACAGATGCTTATATTTTCTGTCACATTCAGATTTGCAAAAATCCCAAGCCGCTTTCGGTCTTCTGGCACCATTACCAAACCGGCCTTACAAGCATCTGACGGGTGAGTAAAACTGACCGGCTCTCCTCCAAGCGAAATTCTTCCCTGCCACTGATTAGGGGATGCTCCAAAAATAGTTTCCAGGACTTCGGTTCTACCGGCCCCCATGAGTCCCGCTATACCAAGAACCTCACCAGCGTGAACACGAAACGATACATTATGCAATTGCCCACTCTGCCTTGAATCCTGTGAGGCTACACACAGATTTTCAACTTCGAGCAAACACGTACCAATTGCTTGCTGACTACGAAACCTGTGTTCTGTGATCTCGCGACCAACCATCCAACCCGTCACTTCAGAGGTTGTTGTTCCTTCTTTATCAATCGTACAAACATGACAACCATCTCGTAGAATTGTGATCCGATCAGCCAATCGAAACACTTCGTCCATTTTGTGTGAGATATAAAGAATTGTGCAGCCCTGCTGACGCAGTGTGCTAATGGTTCGTTCCAGACGCTCCGCTTCTGCATCTGTTAGTGCACTTGTTGGTTCATCCATGACGATAATTGATGCGTGAAGGGAAAGGGCTTTTGCAATTTCAACAAGCTGCTGATCACCAACTCGCAAGCCACCCGTCATTTCACCGGGAGAAATGGATGCCTCAAGCAAACCTAATAGCTCTTCTGTTTTCCTTCTTGCAATAGCATCGTTTAACAAGCCGAACCGCGTTCTTGGCTCACGCCCAAGAAAAACATTGGCGGCAACCGTCAGCTCTTCTACCAGTTCTAGTTCCTGATGAATGATTGCAACACCAGCATTTTCAGCATCACGAGTGCTGTGAAACTGCACGCTTTGGCCAGCTATCTCAAGCTCACCAGCATCCGGCTGATGGACCCCTGACAAAATTTTCATCAACGTGCTTTTACCGGCTCCGTTTTCACCACAAATAGCATGAACCTCACCACGCCGCACCTGCAGAGTCACGCAATCAAGTGCGACGACTCCTGGGAATTGTTTCGTAATCCCCTTCATCGCAACGGCAATTTCTCCAAGTTTGTTCATCCTGAAATGCTAACCTGCACTCTTTTGCCATGACTTCGACTCTCCCAGATCCGTAAGGCTACTAACGCAATGAAAGCAGTAAAACCAGTCGCCAAACCGCTGGCTGCACCAGTCGTCATGGATGCAAGACTTCCCGCAAGCAGGGCGAGAACAGGGATCGTACAGAGGCCCAAAGCTCCAGGTAGAAAACGACGATCCTGCCGCAGGCCGTTTACGCCCTGAGCAAATGTGACCGCAAGAACCACTACTACGCCAACAATCAATCCCTCATAGACATCGGCACCTGTCTTGATAATTTTTGAAACTGCATCGATCACTACTCGCAGAAAAAAAGCTCCAAGAACCGTACCCTGAACTGTACCCACACCACCAGAGAGTGAACAACCACCAACAACAGCAGCAGCAATAGCATTAAGTTCATGCCCCCTTCCCTGATTGACCGGAGCAGCGACAGATTCATTAGCAATGTAGAAAAGCCCTGCCAAGGCAGCTGTCATTGCACCGAAACAATACGCAAACCATTTCACATTTTCAGTATGTATACCCGCAAGGCGGGCAGCTTGCTCGTTCCCTCCGAGGGCCTTGAGATGACGACCAAGCACCGTTCGCGAAAGCATAAGCCATGTGAGAAATGCCAAGACAAGAAACGTGCCCACTGAAAACCAGACATTCTCTCGTACTACTTTGAACGCCGGATCAGCAACATTAATGAGTGCACTTTTAGTAGGTGTAAGAACCGCAGTACTACTTTCGCAGACTGCCCTCGCAAAACTCCGTAGACCTACAAGCGTCGCAAGTGTCGCAATAAATGGGGGAAGACGAACAACCGTAATAAGCCAAGTATGCAATGTTCCAACAAAAAAACCTGTCAACAGACTCGCCAGAACTGCAATGAGTACCACTGCCGAACCGACCGGCTTAAATGCCATCATTTCAGTAGGTGCCAGCGACAGCATAGTCACAGAACAAACAGTCCCGGATAATGCAATCATGGAACCACTCGAGAGATCGATCCCACCGGCAATGATGACAACCGCGGCACCCAATGAAAAAATTCCAAGCATTGCGCTATTACGAGCTATATCACGCAGGCTTTCCATGGGCCGGAAAAAATAGGTGTGATTCGTATCAACAATTGCTGTGAAGACAATCGCAAGCACAATCGCCACGAGTAATGACCACTCATTATTTGATGGCCACCATTTTCTCACTGCATGAAGCGGAAATGAGCTCCATAATTTCATCAGAGCAACCTTTCAGAAAGCTTTCATCTGTGGGTAGCCGCAGAATCAGGAACTCGACAAACCGTATTTCTTCAACCATTCCCGAAAGACCGATAGGGACAAAACCTCAAGAGTTCCCGCTGAAACTGCAGACTCTAAATCCTTTTTTGAGATAGGTGCATCTTCATCATTCTCCCAAGCGTCAGGAATAATCAGACGCAAGCCAGTCGTGAATTTATCTCCCCCAGGCTGATCATAATCGGGAAACATGCTCGTGAGGACGGCATCCTGGCCTTCTTGCATTGCGAGTAAGAGACGAACAGTTTGAACACCCATTTCAAAAGGGTTTTGCACAATCATACAGTCGATGTTGCCGTTTGCCATATGTTCGATGGCTTGAGCAGCTGCATCAAAGGTAAAGATTGAAACCTGATCACGAATCCCACGTTCTGCTACGACTTCAGCGATTGCTGGGGCATTGTAAGCCCATATTCCGACCAAAGCTTTCACATCCGGATGATTCACAAGAGCCGAGCGTACATTATCTCTGGCCCGTGAATGGTCAAATGAATCAGCCATTCGGTCAACTTCACTGTAGTTTTTTCCAATTGCTTCACGACAGCCATTCATTCTAGCCCGGGCATTATCGTTATCTGTAAATCCCGTGAACTGGATAAAACCACCCTCAGTAATGCCACGGGACTCCAAAACTTTCCTCCCCGCTGTCCCCAACAGACGCCCGGCGATCGAATTATCTGTCCCTATATAGTAAGGCCGTCCATCTGAAAAAAGTTTCTGGTTGATATCTCCATCGACGGTGATTACTGAAACACCTTTTTCTGTTAACCGCTTCATCTCTTCAACGATGGCAACGTTTTCTGCCTGAATGACCGAAATAGCAACTCCTGCCACATCTGCTTGTGTGACGAGTTGCCTAAGACGATCAATCTGCCCCTGAGCGGTTGCATTATTTTTTTCCATCACAACTTCAAGTCCTTTATCAGCAAGAGCGAACTTTTCTGCTCCAGCTTGCAACCCGGCATTCAACACATCGAAATACGGATCGTCGCCATTCGTGATAAAGATAAAACGCTGGGAAACTTTTCTCGTTCTTTGTGTCTTATCTTGTGGGTTCACGTTCGACTTGTTACAGCCAGTGACACCAAAACCGATAAGAAAAATGAGGCAATAGGTACGCATGGATCGTGAGAAAACAAATGACATGGCTTCTTAATTTCTTTGCTTGGTGTTAATTATAATGCGGGCCATTTGAGAACGGGCGTCACGAAACGTCATCACAACCTAGTGCTTCCCACCCTCCCTGATCTACTCGCTTGCGCTAATAGTGTAAGCCACTTTTCCGAAGATGCACTATCGGCTGATCTGCGGAACCTTTTTCTGCAGCAAGGACGTCAGCCACGACGATAGCGTGGTCTCCACTACTTTGTTCAGGGCCAGCCGACAAAAAAACAGGCCTTGCCTTACACTCCATCCAGCCTACGGAATCCTGAAGTATCCCGGCCCCGCAAGGAGATCTCCGAATGTCGATGCCAGAAAATGGCTCGCCTTCTATTGTTGGCGGTTTAGCAAATTTACCAAGGAGGCTTCGCTGATTTTCAGAAAGCACATTTACAACAAACCGAAAATCTTCCTCGCCAATCGATGAGAGAAACCGTCGACCAGTTCCCACAGCAATAGATATCGCTGGCGGATTGAATCCTGCTTGCATGAGCCAACTCGTCAGCATGGTTTTATCAACTGCCTCTTCTTGCCACGTGACGACAAAAAGACCACCTGGAATTCGACCAAGAATCGAACCAATAGCCTCCGTAGAACCTTTCAAAGAATCACTGTCTGACACGTAGCAGCTCCTTCCACCTAAATCTTGTTTCAACTTTTACGAACAATCGGTTGTGGAAATATTAGCAGGAAATACCCCAACTTTTAAAACTTGGGTAGTTTTGGTGAACGGGAGAAACACTCTGCTATTTACGTTGCGCAATCTCGCACCATCTCTGTAGAAACCAGGAAAATGACATAGACGAGGGAATCAGCCCACCCAAGAGCATTTAGGAAAAATCACTAGACGCTCAAAAACTCTATAAAACCGACGGTGGTTCCAGACGAAAAAGACTCTAGAGTGATAACTTCACACGAGTGTGTGACACCATAAAACCTTTTTGACGCGACAAACCGCACACCAAAATTTTGTCATCACATCATCACATGTCGCCAGAAAACACAGTCACCATTCAGTACAGCACTTCAGCAATTGTGCGAAATGCTCTCACGTACTTCCAATTGATTGGCACATTCACAGCGCTGCTACTGTTATCCTGGCATGCCAATATTGTACTTGCCAAACAACATGGCCAGGACTCAAAGCAATGGCCGACCGCTTCCTCTGAAAACAACAGCAGTGGTCAGAAACAGGAACTACATTTCATTCAATTAGGCTCAATAATATCAGAGCCTGAACATGCCTATGATTTCTACGACGAAGCCTATGAACAGGAGTTCATGCCCACAATACCGGCAGACGGGAAACCCATTTATGGCCTACCTCCAGTTGAACCTCATGGACCAGTTATTTTGGACATGCCGTACAACGGCATGTCCGGTTGTGAAAGCTGCACGAGCCCAGGAAATAACTACAGTGATTGCTTTGCTAATCTATGGGCGCCACGTCCCTGGTGTTGGCAGTTACTTCCAAATAATTTGATCTACACGAGTTACCTTGCAGGCCCCAAAGAACCTCGGCTCGCAACGGTTTGGTACGACGACACGGGTCCCTCACCTATCCCTGGTCGTCGTGGAGAACAAAACGGTTGGCTCTGGGACTCAACCCTCGGTGGAAGAGTTTCCGTTCTTCGATATGGCTCCAATACGGAATTGCACCCACAGGGTTTCGAAGTACAGCTGGAAGGAGCGGCCTTCGTAAGGCTGGACCCAGGAGACGATCGTGACCTTCGGTCCGCTGATTACCGCTTTGGTATCCCGTTGGTTTACGGCATCGGTCGTTGGCAGACGAAAATTGCGTACTATCACAATAGTGCGCACATCGGCGATGAGTTCTACGAAAAGTATCACCCTCTGGGATTTGATCGTGTGAACTATGTCCGTGACGTTATTGTTCTGGGAAATTCATACTACATGTACGACTGGCTCCGAATTTACGGAGAAGCCGGTTGGTCATTCTTCAATGCTGGCGGATCGAAACCGTGGGAGTTTCAATTTGGTACTGAATTGATTCAGGCCCGACCGACAGGAATTCGGGGAGCACCATTTTTTGCAGTGAATGGAATGACTCGCCAGGAACTGAACTGGGGAGGGAACGTCTGTGCTCAAATTGGATGGGCATGGCGAGGCTATCAAAGCGAAAAACTGCTTCGGATTGGCTTTGAATATCTTTACGGCTCTGACCCACAGTATGAATTTACAGAGACCAATCCGACGACTGGGAAAATTACCGCGTTGAATCAGAATCGTGCTGGCATTGGCATGTGGTATGACTATTAATCGTGATTCGCCATGACCAACCTAAGCCAGTAGGTACAGGGGAACTGCTGGGGTAAACTTGGGACATGCCACTTCTCGCTATCGAGACAACTTGTGATGAAACAGCTGCTGCAATCATCTCACCAGAGAGAAAAATTCTTTCTAGCGTTGTAGCAAGCCAAGATGAGCTGCATGCTCGCTGGAGAGGTGTTGTGCCGGAAATTGCTTCACGGGCACATGTTGACCGAATTATTCCGATCATTAATCAGGCAACCAATGAGGCTGGCATTCAACAATCGCAAATCAAAGCAGTTGCTGTGGCTATTCGTCCAGGGCTAATCGGCTCCCTCCTTATTGGTCTTTCAGCTGCGAAAGCGATAGCTTCCTCGCTCAACGTACCACTCATTGGATATGATCATCTTGCTGCACACCTCTACGCATGCCGTTTAGCATTCGGCGAAGAACTGAGATACCCTGCGATCGGACTTGTAGCCAGTGGAGGGCATACCTCGCTCTTTCAATTGCATAGTCCAATTACCCTCCAGGCTCTCGGGGGCACTATCGATGATGCCGTTGGTGAAGCTTTCGATAAAGTCGCAAGCCTGCTTGGACTTGGATATCCTGGCGGACCACAGATTGAAAAACTGGCGGAACATGGAAATCCGCGTTCTCACCGATTTCCGCGGCCACTTGCGAACGACTCCTCTCGCCTGGATTTTAGTTTCAGTGGCCTCAAAACGGCCGTTCGCTATCAAATTTGGCCCCCAGGTGATCAGCATGCGCGCACTTTAATGGATGAGGAACGCGCTGATCTTGCGGCTTCTTTTCAGCAAGCAGCTGTCGAATCTGTTGTGGCTAAAGTGGGTTTAGCCATCCAAAAGACCGGCTGCCGTATTGTCGCTGTTGGAGGTGGAGTAACGGCAAACAAGGCACTGCGGGGTGCCCTTGAAGAACTAGGGCAACGATATCATGCGACAATTCTTATTCCTCCAACCGACCTTTGCACCGATAACGCTGCGATGGGCGCAATTGCCTGGGAGCATATCGATCGCAATGATATTGCTGATCTTGAGCTAGACGTCTGCCCAAATGTTTATCGAAAAAAGAAACAGTAAGCTAGACGCCATGACGTGTCTCATCAATAACGTGCACCTCACCGCTGACCACGTCATACATCATTCCAACAACACCAAGCCGCTGCTCTTGCACCTTGCCTGTGAGTGCCTTACTCCCCTCGAGCAGCTTCCGAACAACCCGAACAACATTACGTCGGGCAACTGAATCAATAATCTCTTGTTGTGCTTCCATCGTCGAAGCCGCAACACCACGACAGTCGTCCTCGTCCACAACCTTTGCCACCTCCCGAAGAATGCCTCTGGCATGCAAGCATTCTGGAACGAGCGATTGATCGGGGCAACAGTAATTCGTCACGGATGACTCAATCGCGCCACACCTCGTATGCCCGACAACTGCCACTAATTTTGCTCCAGCGACGATAGCGGCAAACTCAATACTACCGATCACCTCCTCGGTTGTGATATTACCTGCCACGCGAACACTAAGAACATCACCAAGCCCAAGGTCAAAAATTGCTTCAGCCGGTGAACGTGAATCAATACAACTTAAAATCACCGCAAGAGGGTGCTGCCCAGTCGCAGTTGCAGTTCTTTGCCTCTCCATACTCCTCTTGAGTGGCTCTCCTACACGAAAGCGACCATTACCCTCGAGTAACATCGCCAGTACCTCCGCAGGACTCGTAGACTGCTGCACTTCATGGCTTGAATGCTCAACGAATCGTATTTCATCATGAAGGCTTGGGTACCGTTCACCAAAGCCGACTAGACTCAACTGGACCCATCGAGCGGGCGCCCCTGTTTTCTGAAAGTCAGACAATAAATCAATCACGTCGGGATCGATATAGTCTGCATTCGAAGCATCGATTAACAGTGTTCCTCCTGGTGGGACATCATACAAAACTGACTGCAAAGCGGCACGATTGAAGAACGTCACCTGGTTTGCTAATTCAACGCGGATAATATTTCCTGATGCGTGCCGCTCAAGTTTTTTAGTAAGTGGCCGCCGATAGTTAGAGTGCAAGATAAAAATAATACTGCAGGTAAGCCCAATGCCAATTCCTACTAAAAGATCCGTGAGAACGATTGCAAGGACTGTTGCAACGAATGGTACGAACTGAGAGTACCCTTCTTGCCACAACTGGTAGTACCGCTTTGGGTTTGTCAATCGGTAGCCTGTCTTGATCAAAATGGCGGCGAGTGTTGCCAAAGGTATTTCATTTAACCACGCGGGAAGAAGGAGGACGCACGTCAACAACAAAAGACCGTGCGAAACAGTCGCGAATCGCGTCCGCGCCCCAGCATTGACATTCGCAGTCCCGCGAATCACTGCTGCACTCACGGGCAACCCACCTAGCAAGCCACAAATTACATTTCCCGCTCCCTGCGCCAAAAGCTCTCGATTTCGAGGGGTACGCTGCTGCCGCGGATCAATTTTGTCGACTGCCTCAATCGCCAGTAGTGACTCGAGACTCGCAATAATTCCAATGGTTGCAGCGGAGATGTAAACCCTGGAATCAGCGAGGGATGAAAAATCGGGGAATGTTATAAGGCCCATTAAGCCTTCTGGACCATTAGGTAGTGGAACAGAAACAAGATGAGTAGGACCGATAGCCCATGGACTACCCATACGTTTGAGCAGGATATTCACGGCAGTGCCCCCAATTACTGCAATAAGGGGGCCAGGGACACGTGTTCTCCGCAGCCATTTGATTTGATCCCAAGCAATAACGACAAGAAGAGATCCAATGCCTATCGTTGCTGCCCCTGGTAAAAAATACTGAATGGACTTCGGCAGGTCTGAAAATGTGGTCTCGCGGTCCGGTTGGTTAAACGACATCTCACCTATTGGGTCAATGTCATACCCAATCAAATGCGGGAGTTGTTTCAGGATGATGATTACGCCTATTGCCGCAAGCAGTCCCTTAATAACACTCGTTGGAAAGAATGAAGAAATAAATCCTGCTTTGAGGAAACCTAAAGCCAACTGAATCACACCTGCTAACAAGACGGCAGTTAGAAAAGCATCAAATCCACCCAGAGCTGTTGTCTGCGCAGAAACTATGGCAATCAATGCTGGTGATCCACCGGAAACGCTAGTACGAGACCCGCTTAAACCGCCAACTACTATGCCTCCCACAATCCCAGCTACAATGCCGGAAAACAGCGGCGCCCGAGCAGCTAGGGGTACACCAAGACAGAGTGGTAACGCGACTAGAAAAACAACAACGCCCGCCATAAGATCAGGCAGAAAATTTTCTGGAATAAAGCCACGTTTCAGCATCTAACGAGAATCCTAAAAAGACATTCAGATAACCTTGCTGATTAAAAAACTCAACAGGAATGTACCTTCCATCCCCTGATCTCGTCCACGCCCAATACAAAGACGACTACGACCAGCGGGTTGGCGGCAACTAAAAACAAGAGTACTCTCGTACTCAAATAACTTGATTCCATGGGTTACAGAATAGAAAAAGCTCACACATGACAGCAGCTGGCTACATCACTGATCTTGATTATATCCCGGGCTTCTACCCGCACATGTCACCTACAGCGATGCGATACGCTGCATCACTAAATCGTGTCAATCCTCCGAAAACTGCTGATGGCTTTCGATATCTTGAACTTGGATGTGGACTTGGACGATCTCTCACCACACTTGCTGCAGCAAATCCCCAGGGTGAATTCTTAGGCGTCGACATCAATTCAAGCCATATTGAATCGATTGAAAAAGACATATCGGCAGGCGGTCTAACAAATGCAAGGGCCATCACTTCTGATTTCGGAAGCCTGAGTAAAGACATTGGCACATTTGAATTCCTGACTCTTCATGGCGTCTTTAGCTGGGTTTCACCGGAGGTCAGAGAACAAATACTTGCTCTAGCAAAGAGGCATCTCGCGCCAGGGGGCCTTCTCCTTGTCAGTTACAACGCAATGCCGGGCTGGGCTCATCTCCAGCCAATCCGGGGAATCCTTCGCCAGTACGCTGCACTGAGACAGGGTGACACAACCCAAAGAATTCGTGATGCCCTGAATTACCTTGTGTTCATCCGCGATAAAAAGGCAAAATACTTTGAGGATAACCCCGGCGCAGCAGCGTACGTTGATGGGCTTTTGAAGCAAGACTTACGATACCTCGCTCATGAATATCTCAACGAGCATTGGACCAGCTTCTATTTTTCAGAGGTGGCTTCCATGTTTGGCACAGCTGAGATGTCATTTGTTGGAAGCCTTCCAATCCACACCAATTTTTGGGACCTTTGCGTACGACCAGAATTTCAAGATCTTTTCCGGACGACCAGTAATCGACTCGTTACTGAATCACACAAAGATTTCTGTGCAAACACAGCTTTTCGTTGGGACATCTACTCGAAACAACCTCAGGTTATTGAAAATACCGAGGCCCGGGTCGACCACATTGATGGGCTTTATTTTCGAGCCATCCGTGATGATCTGAAACTGCCGCACCAAGTGAATCTTGGTGTTGTAACCTCAACAGTCCAAGGGCCTCTTTACGAAACTTTACTCTCGATACTCTCACAGGAAACACTAGCGTTACCGCAAATCCTGAGCCACCACAAACTCTCCGGAAACGCACCAGCGGACGTCATTCGTGCTATCGATGCTGGCGTAGCTATGGGACTTTTCGAGGTCTCTGCCAACCCCGTCCCGAGCACAAAGGGCACCGTACAATCCCCACCCTTTGTTCCCTTACCTTTCAATCAGTCTGTCTTGAAAAATGATCTGCTTAGCGGACGACCAGTATCACTAGCTAGCTTGGCGACGGGCACCGGGCACTCACTAGGTGACTTTGATGCGGCTATCCTGCACGAACTTAACGAAGCAGGTGAAGCAGGCTTAGCAGAACGAGTCATTACACGACTAGCTGACTCCAAACGGTCTCTTCAAAGAGATGGCAAGCCTGTTACAGACAAAGCAACTCGTCAGGAAATGGTTGAACAGGCTTGTGCCCAATTCATCAAAACAAGTCTGCCACAACTGTCCCGGCTTGGGATCGTTGGACAGAGATCCACGTAAAGTGAATTCTTCTTGTTTCTACTGACTGACTCAGGAAGGCGGCTGTATTGGTACTATTGGTGGTGGTGCCTGAAAGGAAGGTGGCTGAACTGGATTTGGCGAAGGAGGGATCACACCGGGAGAGCCAACAGGCAGAACACTTGGTTGAGCAGCTGGCTGAACACCCGACTTTGCATTGAGATCATCAACAAGTTGCTGCACCTCAGGACGAATAGTAATTCCATTACTATTAAAAACATCGGCAGGACTCACTCCGTATCGTCCGTAGAGGGCACCATCCGCATTGTGATCAACGGACAAGTCAGCTCCTCCAAGAGAAACTCCGAGAAAAAGACCTCGGCTTCTAGCGTATGAATAAATTTCGGCACCTAAACGAGCATCAGTTGCAGCATTTGCTTGACGACCAACGGGCCCCACAGCAACCGACGCGTCTGCCCCCAACGTAACCTTCTGGCCCCCAAGAATATTCGTCAGACTTTGTGGCGTTTTAAAGACCAGCACAATATCAGCGGCCTGTACACCTGCCTGAAAACCAATACTCCCACCACCCATAGTTACCATTACAGGAGGACTCCATGACTGATCGGGGTTCCGCACATGCAGAACACCTTTTCCGTAATTGACACCTAAAATAAAACCTCCTTTGACCATATTTGGAAATATGGCGACGCCTGAAGCCGACTGCAGCATACTCGGTGGAATGGCTTCAATTTGAAGATTAAAGAACTGGTCGAGCGCTTGCCGTGCCGCTACGACTGTCTGCACTTCAGGCCCGGCAACTACTGGTGCTTGTGCATAGAGAAGAGTCTCATTACTTAGTACAGCTACGATTGCAGCTAAAGCACAACCTGCTGTTATTTTTAAAATTCGATGGTGAAGAACGCTAATGTTCATTGATTCAGTCCTTTTCAAAACGTTCGGTTCATGAATAAGAAAATAGACTGAAACAGAGCTATGCGTCGACGTCAGTTTTGGTCCCTGAAAATTGACATTATCAATTAACTCAAAGCTATTCGCCCTGTTTGGCAACCCGAAAGACCTCATCGAGTGTTGTCTGACCACTCAAGACTTTATCAAGACCATCATCGAACATGATTCGCATTCCCCCTGCTACTGCCGCTCGACGAATGTCTTGTGTCGCAGCACCCTGGAATGCCAGTTCACGGATTTTGTTATTGAGAACCATCAGCTCAAAGATACCCATCCGCCCCTTGTAACCGCGCTTTTGACATTTAGCACAACCACGGCCTTTCATAAAAGTCGCAGTTGCCAACTGCTCCTCTGTAAAACCAGCGGCCTGTATTTCACTCTCGAGAGGTTCATGCGGCTGCTTACAATTTTTGCAATTAAGACGCACCAACCGCTGTGCTAAAACAGCTACGACACTTGAGGCAACGAGATAAGCAGGGACACCCATGTCAATCATACGCGTGACGGCACTCGGTGCATCATTTGTATGCAACGTGCTAAACACTAAGTGACCCGTAAGCGAAGCCTGAATGCCCATTTGCGCTGTCTCAGTATCACGCATCTCTCCAACCAGAATAACGTTGGGGGCTTGTCGCAACATTGCTCGAATTACACGAGCAAAATCGAGTCCTATCTTATGTTTGACCTCAACCTGATTAATTCCACTCAGATAGTATTCAACAGGGTCTTCGGCAGTTATGATTTTTGTGTCTGGCCGATTGAGTTCATTCAGTGACGCATAGAGCGTTGTTGTTTTTCCGGAACCGGTTGGCCCCGTCACAAGAATGATGCCATTGGGTCGCCTAATAAGGTTTTTGAAAATCCTGAAGTCGGACTCACATAAACCCAATTGCCGAATCCCAACTTTAATATTGTCTTTGTCAAGCAGTCGCATTACCACTGACTGCCCATGATTTGTCGGTAGCACACTGACTCGCAAGTCATAGTCTTTACCATCGTTCGATGTGACTTTAATTCGTCCATCTTGCGGCCGTCGCCGCTCCGCTATATCGAGCCGAGCAAGTATTTTAATCCTGGAGAGTATTGCTCCTAATAGACGTCGGGGGGCACTATCCCGGACAACCAACCTCCCATCAATTCTGTACCGGACGCGAATTTCATCTTCAAACGGCTCAATGTGAATATCACTTGCCCCAAGTTTCACGGCTTCTGTGATGATGAGATTGACGAGTTTAACAACTGGTGCTGATGACTCGTCCTCATCTTCCTGAAGGGCTGCCTCCTGTTCGACTGTCGTTTCAGTGAAGTCGATTTCAGTATCAGTAAATTCCTGCGTCAACATGGAGTCAGCACTTTCCCCATCACCAGCGCCATAGTACTTGTTAATGTTTTCAACAATCTGATCTCGCATCGCAATTGCCATCTCGACTTCACGATTGAGGATAAACCGAAGTTTCTCTTGTGTGTCGATATCCGAAGGATCACTCGTTGCGACTCGCAACCGCGCACCATCTTCTTCATACGGCATGATTGCATTTTCTCGGGCAACACTTTCTGGAACCAGATCAATAACTGTTTCCGCAACTTCGGTGCTGTCGAGATCTACGAAAGGCATTCCATTCGCCTTAGCTAATGCCTTCATTATCTTATTAGGGGGTGCATAACCGAGACGCAACAACTCCTCGTGAAGCAGTTTGCCTGACTCAGCGGCAATACGATTTGCCTCAGTCAACTGATCCTCACTGATTACTCCCTTCGAGAGTAGAATGTCTGAAAAGCTGGATGGCATTGGAACCTTACCCCTGAGAACGTATTACTAATGGCCTGCAAAAAACATTGACTTTATGAATCCATCTACCTGCCGCTATTTGCAAAACCATATGACGTGACGGGAACTCACTGAAGGCCCGTTTGGACTGGAGGGAAACTTCAATTACCCACCCTTAAGAATATCACGTTTTTCTTGGCCTTTGTCTGAAGAACAGGAATTTGATCCAAAAAAGCTTATCTGCTTGATCCACTTTCATGTCCCCACAAATGTTGGCCCCTAAAACGTTGACTGAAATCGGCCTCTGCTCTCATAAACGCTTCTGATGAAGAATGGCCGGTAACATCGCCCGCGTGTCCCAAGACTCTTCTGTTTCACTGAATCCGAATCGGGCTGGGAGACTATCTATCGGCATTTGGTCATCTGATTCAACAATCAGTCGACTATTGTCAGGAGCGATAGCGGCCAGAGCTTTGAGTAATGAATTTATTTCCTCCAATCGTGCATGAAAAAAGTTCCATGGTGGTGAAATAAAAATAATCCAAGGGCTGTCTACTGATAACGGCGGCATCCTTCGCGACCATAGCAACACATCTCCTGGCATGACATCCACACGGTCAACAAGACCAAGCTCTCGACTACTACGACGCAAACAATCTGCTGTTGGGAAATGTCGTTCGGCAAAGATTGCTCGTTGGGCTCCACGACTCAGTGCCTCAAAGCCTAGAGCTCCAGTGCCTGCAAAAAGGTCGAGTACTGTTGCACCACGAACCGCAGTGCCCAGCAGGTCGAATGTCATCTCCCGGACACGGTCTTTCATTGGCCTTGTTGGCCCTCCTGGCCGAAACGCCAATCGACGCCCCTTCAGTTCACCTCCTATAATCCGAGGAGGACTCGTCGCCTCCGCTTTCACCTGATTATTGCCGCGACTATTCTTCGTACGAAATGCACCGGATTTATGTTGCGTGAGCTTTGTTTTAGGCGTCATACATATATTTCCAAAGTTCGGCTGCAAAAAATCGCAGAATTTCCATACCAATCCAATGTGTCACGACATGGTATCGTAGTCAAAAAGGTCCTGAGTCACCTATCGTCACTGATTCAAAAGTTCGGTACAAGACTATCGCAATGACACGAAGGAGAAAAACCGTGCAAAAACGTTTTCAATTACCATTGCTGATAGCGGGGGTTCTTTATTCGTCACTGGCATTCAACCTGCCTCAAGTTACCGCAGAGCCTTCTGCTCAAACTAAAAAAGAGGAAACGAGCCTCTCTTCCGAACAAACTAACTCTAATTTTAGTCAAGCCCAAGAAGACCTCAAAAAACTCGTTGGAGAACTGACCTCACTTCAGGCTGAATACCAGCAGCCTAACGCAGACAAAACTTCAATAGAAAATAAATTTAACGCCACCCGAGACAAGGCACGCGAGGCGGCTCTTGCGCTTGAACAAAGTGCTTCAGCAGCTGTTCTTGCAAACCCAGACAATGACGACGCGTGTGCTGTTGTAAAAGATGTTCTGCAGTCTGCAATGCAAGCAGACGACCCACAAAAAGCGCTGTCACTCGTAAAAACACTCGACGATGCAGGCAAAACAAATGAAGAATTGCTGCTTACCGGTGCAACTGCAGCAATGATAACTTCGGAACTTGATATGGCAGAGAAATTCCTGAAGGCTGCCAAAGAAGCCGGCATGAGTGACGATAAAATTGCCTCTCTTCAAAAAGCAATTGATCACGAGCGTCCAAAAGTCAATGCTGAAATGTCTACCCGGGCGACCGAAGAGAAAGCCGATGACTTACCCCGAGTAAAAATCGAAACCACAAAAGGCACAATCATTGTTGAACTTTTTGAAAACCAAGCACCAAATACTGTTGCGAATTTCATAAGTCTTGTTGAGAGCCACTTTTATGATGGCACACCGTTCCATCGTGTTATCCCTCAGTTTATGGCGCAGGGAGGCGACCCAACTGGCACGGGAACAAGTGGCCCTGGGTACACGATCGATTGCGAATGTGAACTTCCAAATGCGCGTAAGCATTTCTTGGGAAGCCTATCGATGGCACATGCCGGCAAAGATACAGGAGGCTCACAGTTTTTCCTTACATTCCGACCAACTGAGCACCTAGACGGGCGCCATACCGTGTTTGGCCGAGTGATTAAAGGGTTCGACGTACTCCCAAAGATCACCCGCACGGAAGGGCCGCAAGCTCGTCCGACTCAAGACAAAATAATTTCTGCTGAGATCATTCGCAAACGAGACCATGCGTATGAACCAAAAAAATCACAAAAAAGCTAATACTAGGTTTCTCTTCAGTAACTGGCCTTTTCGAACAGACTGCTGCTTAACCTCGTAAAAATGATGACGTCTTTAGTTGGCCAAAAGGAGCATTATCAATGAGATTTTTATTCACCATTGATCAAGAGTCACGGCGTTTATTCACAGGTATCTTGGTACGATCGGCAGTCGTACTCCTACTATTGAACTGTGGCAGCCACACAGTTGCAGAGCAATACAATCAGAATCGAGAAGACCGTATGAAGCAAAATTCGAACAAGAATCCAGCGGTTACGGGACGCATACCTGACTCCGAGATTCCTAAAACAAATGTGGAGTGGAAAAAACGACTGACAGCAGAACAATTTGAAATTGCCCGTAGGAAGGGGACTGAACGCGCATTTTCTGGGAAATACTGGAACACAAAAACTCCAGGTACGTATCGCTGTATTTGCTGTGGCGAACCCTTGTTTCGCTCTGGTGAGAAATTTGAAAGTGGATGTGGCTGGCCGAGTTTTTACGCACCAATTGATGCAAAAAAAGAGGACACCAAAGGAAACGTTGTTGCCGAACATGAAGACCGTTCACTCGCTGCTATCCCAGGGTTTGGCATACGTACTGAAGTAACCTGCCGTCGATGTGGAGCCCATCTTGGTCACGTTTTCAATGATGGTCCCCCTCCTACCGGATTACGTTATTGCATCAATTCGGCATCCATCACTCTTGATCCTGAGGCACAGAGCAACGGATCAAAAGACGAGAAAGACGCCTCAAAAAGCCGATAAATTACCAGTTTTCACTTAAAAAAAGCTTCGTACTCGTCGACCTGCCTTTCTGTACCGGCTTTCAAAGGCTAGAATGACACGTTTCGATGAGGCCGACATTGTCGGTAAAGGAGCACAGCCTTGGCCGATCCGTTTATTAGCCTGACTCACAAACAAGCCATCGAAAAGGCTGACACGCTAATAGAAGCGCTTGGCTGGATTCGCAAATTCCGTGATACAACCACTGTCATAAAACTAGGTGGCAGTATCTTGGAGCATCCTGATGCCCTGCGACATTTGCTGCTCGATATTGTTTTCATGACCACATTGGGCATGCGGGTCATAGTTGTGCATGGTGGCGGCAAAGCAATATCTCGAGCGATGGATGCCGCCGGCATCTCCCCCAAATTTGTACAAGGCAGACGGTATACCGATGCTGCAACACTTGAAATTGTGGAAAAAGTTTTGGCAACTGAACTCAATCATGAATTAGTTACAAATATTGAAGAGTTTGGTGGCCGTGCAATGTCACTCAATTTTCTTTCCACGAATGTTTTGTTTGGTAAACCTCTCACGCTTCATGACGACAAAGGTAAACCCATCGACCTTGGTCGAGTTGGTGAAGTGACTGAAGTGGATCGGCTTACGATCGACAATCTTTCATATGCGGGACAAGTCCCCGTCATTCCTTCGATGGCAATGGGCGATGATGGTGAAAAACTCAATATCAATGCTGACACCGCCGCCACAGCGGTAGCCGCTGCTGTTCATGCGGAAAAACTTGTCATTCTCAGTGATATTCCTGGAGTTCTTAAAGACATGGAATCTCCCGAAAGTCTTATTCATTCTTTAACAGCCTCCAAAGCCCGAGAACTTATTCGTTCCGGCACAATTGCTGGGGGAATGATTCCAAAGATTGAGGGCTGCCTCAGTACTCTCGATCAGGGTGTCAAAAAAATCCACATTATTGACGGTCGTCTTCGCCACTCACTCCTACTCGAAATTTACACAACAATTGGGGTCGGCACCGAGCTTGTAGCTGATTCGGTCACGGACCCAAATCGTCATCATCCGGAAGCTATTCCAGCCGGATAGACGCTTCATTCGATCCCTCAACTCCCAAGAGATTTCCATGGCAACAATCGACGCAATGCAATCGACAGATGCCCACAAACCAGGCCCCGAAACACAAACAGTCATAAAGACGTTTGACCAGTATGTCGTGCCTAACTACCGCCGATTCAATGTATGTCTCGAACGTGGAGAAGGCTCGCGGGTCTGGGATGCTGATGGACAATGTTATCTTGATTTATTCCCAGGCTGGGGCTGCAATTTACTGGGCCATTGCCCAGCTCCTGTCGTGCAAGCCGTCCAAAAACAAGTGGAAAAGCTCATTCACGTTCCAAACACTTGGTACATGGAACCTCAAGGAACATGGGCGAAACTGCTTTCTGAGCGTTCATTTGGCGGGCAGGCCTTTTTCTGCAATTCAGGCACTGAAGCAAATGAATCGGCGATAAAGCTTGTCCGATTAAGGTCTGAGGGGAAACGTTACAAAATCATTACGTTCCAAGGTGGTTTCCATGGCCGCACAATGGGCAGTGTCTCTGCTACGGCTCAGCCAAAATACCACGAAGGGTTGGGGCCAATGGTTGCAGGTTTTCAGTTTGCCCCGCACGGAGACCTTGACGCTGTTGCGCGTTTAATTGATGAGCACACCGGTGGCATCCTCATTGAACCAATTCTTGGAGAAGGTGGTATTGTTCCGGCATCTCAGGAATTTCTGAAAGGACTGCGTAAGCTTGCAGATGACAATGACTTATTACTTGTCTTCGATGAAGTTCAATCCGGCTGTGGGCGAACCGGCAAGTGGTTTGGCTATCAACATACAGACGTTATTCCTGATGTCATGACACTGGCTAAAAGTCTGTGTGCTGGGATCGCTGGTGGCGCTATGCTCACGACGTCCGAACTGGCAAAACATCTCCGACCCGGAATGCATGCCGCGACTTTTGGCGGCAATCCAATTGCTGCTGTTGCTGGTATCGCCGCAATAGAAATGATTGAAAGCCAAGACCTGCTCGGCAATGTAGCTAAGGCTGCAGAACTTTTCCGCAGTCAACTCAATACACTCAAAAGTACATGTGATTCTATCAGCGAGATTCGAATCCAAGGGATGATGATCGGTATTGAGCTTTCCGTTGATGGTGCAGCGGTCGTGCAAGCATGCCTTGATCGGCAACTTCTCGTGAATTGCACGCAAGGCAATGTCATACGGCTGCTTCCAGCGATGACGGTAACCGCGGCTGAGGTTGAAGAAGGCTGCCAAAAACTTTCAGAAGCTATT
>Ga0315322_10001078_pt1 | contig 20988 bp, 20 predicted proteins | sample M110021515metaG_FD_203461 | JGI IMG/M metagenome (GOLD analysis project Ga0315322, IMG submission 203461) | Ammonia-oxidizing marine archaeal communities from Monterey Bay, California, United States - M1 100m 21515 | ecosystem: Environmental > Aquatic > Marine > Intertidal zone | place: USA...
TACCTTTATATCGACGATTTCACCCAAATTGTCGACCGGTTCCTACGAAAAGAGCCTCGGGAAAAAAGTTATAATATTTGTACGGGTCAGAAAGTTGATCTACTTACACTTGCCCAGACAATCAAGACCATAGATGGGAACAATTTATCTGTTATAGTCAAGGAGGAAGGCTTCAAACCTGAGTACTCTGGAAATAATGGGCTGTTCCTTCAGGAATTCGGCGGCTTCAATTTTACTCCCCCATCGAAAGCGATTGATGAGCTGTATCGATGGTATAATAATCCTAAAAATATAACCCTTGACCCAAAAAATTATGAGTAACTTATAGGATATATTCATGACTGAAAATGCAATCGTTCGCCCGCGAATTTACTCACGTGAAAAAAAGCCTCTTGAAGAAATAGTACCCTTAAAAACTCCTTTCTCAGTACATATCGACGTCTCTAGCCTCTGCAATTTTAGGTGTAGCTTCTGCTTCCAAGCCGATACTGCCGGTATGAAAGCAGTTGGCTTAGGCCGCGGATTCATGCCCGTTGCCATGTTCAAGAAAATTGTGGATGATCTTGTTGAGTTTAACCAGGTAATTAAGAAAATTAAAATTGGAAATCACGGCGAGCCGACCTTGCACCCCAACCTCCCAGAAATGGTTGCCTATGCTCGAGAAAAGAACGTCGCTGAGATAATCGAAATTTTCACAAATGGCTCAAAACTTGAACCAAAATTAAACCAAGCCCTCGTTGATGCCGGCCTTCAACGAATAAACATATCATTGGAAGGCCTGAGCTCCGAACGATACCTTGCGGTCGCCGGCGCCAAAGTCGAATTCGATAAAATCATAGAGGGCGTGCGCCATCTACACAGTGTAAAAAAACAGCTGATCATATACACCAAAATTCTCGATGAGAGCCACGCACTGAAGGATAATTCGAAGGAAACATTTAAACTCTCCGAAACAGAACGAAAATATTTCTACGACACCTTTACCAGCATCAGCGACGAAATCTACATCGAGAAAGTCGTTCCCCAGTGGGCAGAAACTCAATATGAGAAGCAGAACACGGTCGGCGACACCGGAATGTACGACCAGAAAATTAAGAAATACAAAGAAATTTGCCCATTCACGTTCATGTACTTGCACTTCAACTGTGATGGTACTGTCAGCCCTTGCACGCTTGATTGGGCACGCAAGGTCGTGATCGGAAATGTCCTGGATAATTCCGTGAAGGAAATCTGGGACGGCCACCTACTACGACAGCTGCAAACAGCACAACTTAATGGCGAACGAAACAAAATAGACTTCTGCAACTCCTGCTCAGCTCCCATGGTCTGCGTCAACGAGGATCTAGATCCGCACGTAGACAAAGTTTTGGCAGCGATGAAAGTAACATCGGAGGAACTGGCCGAACCTAACGTCTGGACTAAGGATTCAATATGAAATACTCGGGCACCGGCGAAGATATCCTCCGCCAAGTCGCCGGACGCCCGGTCGTGATTTGGGGTGCTCGAATGACAGGCATTGGCTTCGCACGCTTTGCTAAGACTAATTCATTAGAGGTGTCCGCATTTATAGACTCTGATCCTGCCCTTCAGGGTAGCAAAGTGAACGGCATCGCCGTTCATAAACCAAACTACTTACAGGACCTGCAAGAACAAAAAAAACCATTCATCTTAGTCGTGGCCGTCGCATTAAAGGCCGACGAGATCAAAACTAAACTGAGTAAATATGGCCTCGAGGAGTCGGACGTGGTGGTGTATTCCGATTATTGCGACCTTTTCTACACTATCGATATCGTCGGCACCTGCAACCTGAAATGCGCCTCCTGCGTTCACAGTATCGAGGATCATGGAATGCCGAAAGGAATCATGTCTCTGGATACATTCAAGTCTGTAATCGCCAAAATTAAGAGTGAGTCACGCCTCTTCACCCATGTGAGCTTGTACAACTGGGGTGAGCCTTTTATGCACCCAAATCTTCCGGAAATTATTGATCATCTGCATGAGAACGGCGTAGCCGCTGCCGTATCAAGCAACCTCTCTGTGCGCTTTAAAGATCGGCTTGATTCGACAATGCGGGCGGCTCCAGACATCCTGAAAGTTTCTATCTCTGGCTACTACCCCGAGGCATACAACGCCACGCATGGCGGCGGCGATATTAACCTAGTTAAGTCCAATATGTATCGGCTGCGCTACCTGATGGACAAATATGGCTCAAACACCTATGTAGATGTAAACTACCATCTCTACCGGGATAATAACGGTAAAAACCTCCAGAAAATGCAGGAACTGTGCCAGGAATTGGGCTTTGCGCTCTCGACTGTCCAAGCCCTAGTGATGCCACTGGAACGCGCGATTGACTACTGCGAAGGCAAACCCTCAGCCGATACCATCGCGCTCAGCAAAAATCTTTTAGTCGATATTGGCGAGGGAATTAAAGCTTCCTCCGTTGTCAAGAGTGAAGGTTGTCCCTTCCGCGATAACCAAATCAACATTAACTTTGATCTCAATGTTCCTGTCTGCTGTACCGTGTCTGACCGCTTGACGGCGACTGTCAATCGTAATTACCTGACTGCGACTCTCCCAGAGATATCCCACGGAAAAGAGAATGCAAAGATCTGTACGAAATGCATGTCCTTCGGCCTACCCGAGTACAATTTAGGCTACAACAAGAAAGGCTGGGATGAGATCGCGGCAACGAAAACTAGTCTTGATGTCGCGTAAATAAAAAATCAGCTTCGCCTCCAGTTCTTACAACGATGATGGCAATCTTGAGGAGCAAAGAAATTTATACATATCACAATAATCCTGATACTAGTAGAACACATGAAGAATTGGAATAAAGAATCAAAAATATCTTTTTCTGATGCTATTTCTTGTACTTTTGCATCGCATTAATTTGGAACCCTTAAATACCTTGAATTAAAATTTAAAGAGGCCTATTCTTGCTGTATGCATACGAAAAACTTTTCCTAAATAGAGTTTCTGAAAAAATACATAAAAACTGGATACGAATAATTTATATTTACTAAAATATATCGTTACAAATATAATGAAGAGTCATGAAACGGAGAACTACTAATATGGCACGAATAGAATTTAGATTTTATAGTTTGATGATTGCTCTTGTCTTTAGTGTTTGTGCAACTACTGCGATAGCCGGTAGTATAGAGGAAGACAGAAAAGAATATATTGTCATGAAAAATAAAACTCTTGCTGACCTGTATAAGGTTCAACCAGAAGCAAAAGATAGGATTGAAAAAGCACCTGGTTATGCGGTTTTCAGCAATGCAAATGTTAATCTGATGTTTGCTAGTTTTGGTGGGGGATACGGAGTAGTACAACCGAAAGGAGCCGAACCTGTTTATATGCGTATGGGTGAGGTAGGCGTAGGATTTGGATTGGGAGTTAAAGATTTTCGTTCTATATTTATCTTTCATGACAAAAAAACCATGGATAAATTTATTAACAGTGGCTGGGAGTTTGGTGCACAAGCTGATGCCGCAGCTAAGACGAGTGACAAAGGAGTGGCTATAGGGGCAGAGGTCGTGATCGATGGTATAAGTATTTACCAGTTAACAGAAGCCGGACTAGCACTGCAAGTTACGATTAAAGGAACTAAGTTCTGGAAAAATGATAAATTGAATTAAGTAAGTATCACCCATCAACGTCCATGACTATGCAATTTCTCTAGTAGCATCAATCACCCTAACCGAGATATTCAAGTCCCGCTGTAGTAAAAGATTATCTCCTTAATCTTTTATCTGATACCTAGAATTTTATGTGTCTGTATACTCAGTCGCCATTGAGGGTGTGACTTACAATATTCAATTGCTTGTTGCGTATTTCTTTCAAGATCAAGACCATCCATTGGCTGCAAATAAAAATTTTTAAATGCCATTGCTTCGTATAACTCAGGCAGAACTCCCTCCTGTGGAAAAACAAATTTTATTTCATCTCCCTTTTTTAACAGTAAATCTGCATTAGCCTTAGGGCTTACGCACAGCCAATCAATCTCTTTTGGAGCAGGCAAGGTACCGTTAGTCTCAACAGCAATCTCAAGACCATGCGCGTGAAATGCACTTATTAAATTTACATCTAACTGAAGAAGTGGCTCTCCTCCCGTGCAAACCACAAGAGGTTTCCCATTTATTTTCTGTGGCCACTCCTTAGCAACTGCCAGTGCAAGATCATCAGGAGAGCTGAATTTTCCTTCACCTGGAGTACCATTCAACACAAAATCCGTGTCACAAAATCTGCAAACTGCTGCCTCACGGTCATGTTCAAGGCCTGACCAGAGATTGCACCCTGCAAACCTACAAAAAATAGCTGGGCGACCTGAGTTTGCTCCCTCTCCTTGAAGTGTGTAGAAAATTTCTTTTACTGTATATGCCATATTAAATAGGTAATGCTGGTCCCACACCACCCCAATTAAGAATAACCCCACACCCTCTAGTCTCGTATAAATCAATCCGATCTAACTGCGGCAATAAAGGCGTGGCCTGACACTTAATCCACTTAACAAGGCTAGCCGTATCTGTATCAATAAGACTAGGTATCTCATGCAATGGTTGATGATCTAATTGTTCAAATATAGGATCAAATAATCGCTTTACATCACCAAAGTCTACAGTCCATCCTAGCACCTGGTCTAGCTCGGCGTGAAGATGTAAACGTAAGCTATAAGTGTGACCATGGATTTGCCTTCGATTGTCCCCTTTTGGTGCACACTTGAGTTCAACCGCGCTATCAAGTGTCATCTCCTTCCAGATACGATAGCTTTGTCCGTCAAAATGGGCACCACAATTTGCAGTCTCATAAACAGTTACCCAAGAGAGTTCTGGTAGCTTAGGTTTCAAACGATGCCAGATCCAATTAGAAATATTTTCACTGGTAGGGTTTTCCAAGCCTGGAATATCATTGAGGCATGCATGGTCTAATTCATTAGAAAGGGGAGCCCATAAGGCATCCAAATAATCGTAATCTATCCCAATCTCACTAGAACCAAGATCCTGGTTAGCATGAAGAATTACTTCAAATCCATGACCATGCATCCGCCCACACTTATGACCCTGCGGTACATTAGGTAACCTGTGAGCAGATTGAAAAATATAGCGCCGCCAAACATGAGCGTGCTCATCATTATCTAGATCAACACCCTCATGCAAAGTACTTTGAACACCAACGCTTTCGATTCCGGGGAAAGCAGCCTGGGCCCTCACCCAACGAGCAAGATTCTCATCCGTAGGTTGTTCTAATTCCTGGTTAAGTTCGTTGTAATCAAGAGGAGCAACAATCGAAGCTAGCCTCTCTCTAAGTTCTCTCACTTCCCCCCCAGGAAAACTTGCCCACCCATCAGGCAGAGCACAACGTACCTTAGCAAGAAAACTGTGGCCATGAAGATTCCGTGATCGATGCCCTTCAGGCAGAATTGATACACGTCTGGCTGCCTCAAAATTTGCTGCCACTACATACAGAAGTTTTTCTGTCATGGTTCAGAACAACCCAAATTTTAGATTAAGAGGGTCTGCGATACCAATTTCTGCAAAACCCTTAGCACGTAACAAGCAAGAGTCACATTTACAGCAAGGGGCGCCATTAGATGACGGATCGTAACAAGAACTGGTAGTTGAATAGTCGACATTCAACGCAAGCCCTTTCTGAATGATCTGAGCTTTGGTTAAATCTATAAGGGGGGCATTAATCTTCATTCTATCTGATCCTTCTACTCCCGACTTCGTGGCAAAATTAGCCATGTTCTCATACGCTTCAATAAACTCGGGCCTGCAGTCAGGATAACCAGAATAGTCGATTGCATTTGCACCAATAAAAATATCCGTACTTCCAATGATCTCTGCCCATGCCAATGCGTAACTAAGAAAGACCGTATTTCTTGCGGGGACATATGTCACGGGTATCCCATGAGCCATATCCTCCGTATTACGACCCTTCGGCACCTCAATGTCATCTGTCAAAGAAGATCCGCCAAATTGACCAAGATCAATATTGACCAATTTATGGTCTGAAACTGTCATGGTCTTAGCAATTATTTCCGCACATTTAAGTTCATGGGTATCTCGCTGCCCATAGTGAAAACTCATAGCGTAAATTTCAAATCTCTGTTCTTTGGCAATTGCAAGTACTGTAGCTGAATCTAATCCTCCGCTTAATAAAATGACTGCTTTTTTATTCAAAACTCCTCCGAGCTAAGCATTGTAAATGCTAATCTTTCATCACTTTTCACAGGCATATTTCCATAACTCTCTACCTATAGAATCAGGTGGAACAATATTCCAACTATCAGGAGTATTATCACTAAAAGTTACCTTTCCCTCTCCCATATTTTTAGCATGATAGGCAGCGTAAAGTTCTCTCATTTGCCCTTCCATGCAGTTGAATTCATTTTGCCTATTTATTGACAGATATAGTGGTAAAAAAGCTCGTTCCTGAGCCTTTTTGTAATCAACTAAACTCCACATCTTTACTGTTCTTTCAGATTTTTCAATAGTAAAAAAATTAATGTAAGTTGTGGAGCCATTACTACTGTCATAGTCAACCCGAATCCACTCTGCCATCACACTGCTACTCATAAGAGCAAACACTAAAATTAATAGTAATTTTTTCATTTAATCTTTTCAGTATTAATCACAGTTCTTATATTTTTTATTTTTGCAATCTTTTACCATAGTCTTAGCTTTAGAAATCTGGACTGGTGTCATTTCTTTAGCTGTTAAATCACGTCCCTTATTTCCAAGTTTTTCCCCATTGCTGGCGCTAAGGTCAAGCCACATATATGCATGCAAATGATCCTTTATTACACCTTGTCCATTACCATACATAAATCCCAAACTATATTGCGCCTTTGCATGACCTTGTTCCGCAGCCTTTCGATACCATTTAACTGATTCCTTGTAATCCTGAACTGCTCCTTTGCCTTTAGCATACATATAGGCTAGGTTAAATTGCGCACCGGCATTCCCTTGCTTAGCAGCTAATCCATAATATCTGACTGCTTCCTTATAATCCTGATTTATACCATCTTTGCCATTGTCATACATTAGAGCTAGGTTAAATTGCGCAGATACGTCCCCTTGCTTTGCAGCCTTTTGATACCATTTAATCGCTTCTTTATAGTCTCGTTTTACACCTTGGCCATCCTGATACATCAAACCTAGGGTAGATTGTGCATATACGTCCCCTTGCTTTGCAGCCTTTTGATACCATTTAATCGCTTCTTTATAGTCTCGTTTTACACCTTGGCCATCCTGATACATCAAACCTAGGGTAGATTGTGCATACACGTCCCCTTGCTTTGCAGCCTTTTGATACCATTTAATCGCTTCTTTATAGTCTCGTTTTACACCTTGGCCATCCTGATACATCAAACCTAAGATAGATTGTGCAGATACATCCCCTTTTATCGCTAACGGGCGCCATAACTTAAGGGCAGTAGCATAATCTTTTTTTTCATATGCCTTTATCCCATCATTATAATTATCTGCCCTAACAACACTGCTGCATATAACAGTTAGCACTAATAGCAATAGTAATTTTTTCATTTAGTCTTTTAAGTATTAGTCACAGTCTCTATAGCTTTTCTTTAAACAATCCTTAGCCTTTCTTTGCGCCTCTTCAATTTGAGCAGGTGTCATTTCTTTAGCTACTATATCTCGGTTATTACTTCCATTGTCACTCCCATTAATAGCGCCGAGGTTATACCACATGTGGGCGCTCACATAACTCTGAATTACACCTTTACCCTGTTCATACATCACACCAAGATTAGATTGTGCATTTGCAATTCCTTTCCTCGCAGCTTTTCGATACCATTTAACTGATTCGTCATAATCTTGTAAAACTCCTTGTCCCTGTTCATACATCACACCAAGGTTATATTGCGCCTTTGCATGTCCCTGCCTCGCAGCCGCTCGATACCATTTAACCGCTTCTTCAACATCCTGTTCTACTCCAAAGCCATTTTGATACATGAAACCCAGATAATGTTTCGCCTTTGCAACTCCTTTCTCTGCTAGCGGTTGCCATAATTTAAGGGCAGTCGCATAATCTTTTTTTTCATATGCCTTATATCCATCTTCAAGATCATCTCCCCTAGCAACACTGCTGTATATAACAGCCAACACTAAGATTAATAGAAGTTTATTCATTTAAACCTTTTTTAATTAACGGTATACAAATAATACTCGAATCCGCGGGCAAAGATATTTATTAAGTGTAGCCACTTAGATTTAGCTTAAATCAACTTATTTTTCTTATTACTTGCATTACTATCTTATAAGTATATAATTACGAATCATTCTCATTCGCAATTAGTTTAAGCTCTACTGATTATAAATCAAATACATAAATATAATTGCCAGCCAGCCTTTTACTCGGTCAAGCCAACAACTTTTTATTTTATAAAAGTTTATGCTTAAGGGCCATCATCAGAAATAAAAAATAGATTAATGTATTCATTTAGGAGAAACCATGTCTGTTCTCGTTGGAAGAAATGCACCAGATTTTATAGCCCCCGCCGTACTTGCTAATGGAGAAATTGTTGATGAGTTAACTTTTTCTAAAATATCAAAGGCCAAATATTCTGTACTCTTCTTTTATCCAGCAGACTTTACCTTTGTTTGTCCTTCTGAATTGCTATCTCTTGATCACCGCATATCAAAATTTAAGGAGCGGGATGTCGAGATAATCGGTATATCTGTTGACTCACATTTTACTCATAATGCTTGGAGGAATACAGAAATAATTAGTGGCGGTATCGGAGAAGTTAATTTTGCCTTAGTTGCAGATATGAACCATAAAATATGCAGATCTTATGGAGTAGAAACTCCTGATGGAAATGTAGCTTATCGTGCGTCATTTTTAATTGACAGAAAAGGAATAGTTCGTCATCAGGTTGTTAATGATTTGCCACTCGGGAGAGATATAGACGAGATGCTAAGAATGGTAGACGCTCTATTATTTCATGAAAAATATGGTGAAGTATGCCCTGCTGGCTGGAATGCAGGTGATAGCGGAATGAAAGCCACACCTGATGGTGTAGCTAAATATCTGGAGGAGCATGGAAATGAACTGTAACCGCAAATCAGAGCTTGCAAAAGATGTTGAGATTGAAATATTAGTAGCCACTGTTTTCCTACTAATGTCCAGGTATGCAAGTAATCAAGAAAAAGAATTAATCCAGCCAATTGTAGAGCATTTTGATTGGATTAATGATCACCCTGATCTTGTAAATCCACAACTTAAAAATACCTGCTCAAGATTAGCCAAACATTGGAAACTTATAAGTTTCGGGGGACCTTTAGCAGTGAAAGATAGTAGTAATAAAAGCTGCATTCATTAGAATTATTTATAGTATAGTCAAATAGAGCACAGCGCTTAAGAGAATTACCCTTCCTATAGAGTACCCCGCCTTTCTATCCCAACCATCCCGAGATGAAACGTAAATCTTGTAAATGATATAGACACCTGATATATAAATATATATTAGCGCTAAAGTATCGAATATTTCCATTTTTTCTCCATTTGTCGGTACTTACGACGCTTCATACCTTTAAATAGTTCCTCATTTACACCATTGAAATAGAATTTTAAGATTAATCGCAATTCTTATAATTCTTCTTTTCGCACTCTTTCGCTAGCTTTTGTGCTTCTGAAATTTGAGCAGGGGTCATTTGGTTGGCTACTATATCTCGGCTAAGAGTTCCAAATTTATCCCCATTTTTAGCAGCAAGGTTGTACCACATGTGTGCGAGTATATAGTCTTGCTTTACCCACTTACCCCCTTCATACATCAGAGCAAGATTAAATTGTGCTTTGACATATCCTTGCTCTGCAGCCATGCGATACCAGCCAACTGATTTCTTAAAGTCTTGTACCACACCTGTACCATTTTCATGCATCACACCAAGATTAAATTGTGCCGTTGCATGACCTTTATCAGCTAGTGAAAAAAATAATGTTATAGCAGTAACATAATCTCTTTTCTGATATGCCTTTGCAGCAGCATCAAAGTCACCTGCTGTGGCTACATTGCCACCCATAACAGCTAACACCAAAATTAATAATAGTTTTTTCATTTGATTTTTTAGTATTAATTGCAGTTTTTATACTTCTTCTTTACGCACTCCCTTACCATATTTTTCGCTTTAGAAATTTCGGCATGTGTCATTTGACTAGCTACTATATCTAGGGCTTTACCTCCATCTCTGTTTCCATTCTTCGCAGCAAAATTAAACCACATATACGCGCGCATATAGTCCCGGGGCACACCTTTATTGCCTTGGAAATACATTGCTCCTATAATATTTTGCGCATTTGCATTCCCTTTCTCCGCTAACGAGCGTAATAATTTAAGGGCACTAAGTGCGCCATCAGAATCATCTGCCCTGGCCGCACTACTGCAAATAAAAGCTAACATTAAAATTATTAGTAATTTTCTCATCTACTTAAAATAGAGCTGTGACACTATATACCCGTGAGCGCAATCATGGCCAAAATTTTTCCCTATTATGATATAAAGAAAATTAGAAAATCCTTGTTTCATTTAATACTAGTAAATCAAACTTTTGAACATTCAATTTTCCTGCTCACACTAATTTAAGACCAGCAACACTAACATAAAATCAAACGCTAGACTTGCGCATTCAACCAATAAAAGGCGCAATCCAGCAGCATGAGCAAACTCTCCTAAAAAGTATAATAAATAAACATTACAATACTGCAGGTGACGTGCAGCGATTAAATAGGAAAAGACACGTTTGTACAGCTAATTTTACTTCTTTTATTTAACTTAACAGTGCCTTTTATGGACGAGAATGATATTCATATACAACCATTGACACCTAAAGATTGGGAAAGCTTTAGAGCAATTCGGATACGTGCCGTAAATATGCACACAAGGTACGTTCTAGTAAGACCTGATATAACAGAAAAGCAAACATCTAAATATTGGAAGGAGATGTTAGATGGCCAAGGAAAAAAAATATTTGGCTTATTTGACAAAGATAAATTAATTGGGATTACTGCTGTCTTTACATGGAGTAAAGACCCGACAGGGAAAACAGGGATTATGGCTATGAATTTCATCGAACCTGAATACCGTGGAAAAGGATATTCTAATTTTTTATACGAAGCCTGTATTAGTTTTGCAAAAAAATATTTTAAGTGGAATAAATTGACCATAGGCCACCGTAAGGGTAATGAGCCCTCTAGGAAAGGCATGACAAATCATGGCTTTCAGTTCAAGGAAACAGAGGAAATAGAGTGGCCTGATGATACAAGAGATATTGAATATAGATATGAACTAGATTTAAAAGGTCTGAGGTGATATATAATTCAATTTAAATAATTCTAGGAAGCTTCAGCCCTGCCTCATAAGTTAGACAAAGATAAGCCTGCAGTATACTTTAATCGCAATGAAAAATGAGAATTCTGGATTCCGCAAAAAAACTCTGCCGGTTAAATAGATAAGAGTGCTCTAGATGCTCGTAAAAATCACAATTACTATCAATAAAATTATTACAATATTTATTTCTTAAAAAGTCTAAGAATAGGTAATTAATGCAATATCTGAAGACACAAGAAGAATCAGCTAGCACATTCTCTCTGCAGAAAGGTCGTTATGCATGGCGCGATGTATTGGCTAAGTGCGCGCTGCTTCTTTTTGGAATTGCCTTGTGGTACAAGGTGTCGATTTACTTCGGCTACGGTCTTTTAGTTCTGGCCTGGATTTTGGATGGTGGCCTACATAGATCTAGGCAGATAATTAAAGAACCTTTAGTCTTGGCAATACTATTTTTCTGTGCGGTATTACTACTAGGAATTCTTTGGAGTGACTACCCCAATTCTGGACGTATTAGATGGAATAAGTATGTAATATTGACGGTCTTTATTCCATATTTATCTCTGCTAAACAAAGAACGATTATCTTGGGCAATTGGTGGCCTGGTTCTTGGGTATTCCGTGGTTCTACTCATGGGCATCTATTATCGATTTTTTCTGGAAGAGCAAGGCATCCCTCTCCTCAAAATGGCCTACCTGCATTTCTCAATGATGCTTGGAATTGGTGTCATACTCATATCCTACCTTGCAGCCACAAGCAGCAATAAGAAAATAGGTGGTTTATTGTGGGTTTTTGCAATTTTTTTACTTTTTATGCAGTTTAGTCAGAATGGACGCGGGCCCCTCTTGGCTACGGTTCCCACATTAGTAATTTTGTTATTTATACTCTATAGAACGCACTTCAAAAAACTAGTTGGTATTATGGCAGCAATGATCATTGTAATAGGAGTTTTCACCTACAGCAGTCACAATTTTCATGAAAGAGTCTCCGAGGCTCAAAGCGATATCAGCCTAATCCAACAAGAGACCTATGGAACTAGCGGAGGATATCGCCTGGCCATGTGGGATGTCGGTCTGCACGCCATTACTCAACGTCCTTGGTTCGGCTATGGCACGGGTATGGCAGCTAGTGCTTTTAAACAAACTGCTAAAACCTACAAAGAGGGTCGCTACAAGAGTCTAGCGAACTATCAAAAAAATATGCATTATCATAATGACATGATTGAGATGGGGGTGTACCTTGGAGCACTTGGACTATTGGCCTATGTTTTTTTGCTGTGGGGTTGGTTTCAAACGCTACGAGCACACAAGCTGACTACCTTGGGAATAGCTTTGGTGTGTTTAATCTTTCTAGCAGGACTAACAGACGCGATTTTTATTTATAGCCAGATTCCTTCTCTGCTACTTGTGGTAACCGCCATTGCTATTGGCTGGAAAGAAACAGAGTTAAGTAAAGTTACACAAACAATACGCTAATTCCTAGATAAGAGTACCTATTATGAATGGCCACTTAAATTAAGTTGGCAATACTGCACTCTTTTTAATTCTGGGTGGGAAAAGTTTCCACATTGAAAACGTCCATACTAAGAACATACAATATAAAATGATAAAAAATTGATCAGGAGAGTCCCAATAAATAATTTGCTTAACCCAATAAGATAAAAATGACGTGGACTCATAAACTCCACGTAAATTATTTTCAATGGAAGTCAGTGGGCAAGTTATTCCCAATAATGTCTCCAAAGTAACAAACATCATCATCCCACAATGAAGAATTCTTAATTTTAAATTTGTAACCCAAACCCAACCAAACTTGTAACCAATTGGTATAAGAAAGAAACCAAAAGTTATGAAAATGACAATACAGAAATGAAAAATCAAGACAATGTCAGCAATCAAGATCATTTACTCTGGCAACACTGCTGCGCATGACAGCAAGCGCTAATATTCATTAGAATCTATTATTACTGGTGGGTTTGTGGCATAGGGCTTATTAGGGCTGTCATTGCTGTATTCAGACCCGTACTGTCCATATGAGTTATTAATACTATCCGGCGAATATTTTGATCCATATTGCCCGTATGAATTACTAGTTGACTTTGAATCGTATGGATTAGAACTAAAGTTACCTAAATATTTCCCTGTTTGTTGATCAACAAGAATAGGTGGGGCCGTATTAGCTACAGCAGAATAGAATAAAAAAATGAGTGCAAAAACCGAGAAAAGAAGATTTATAAACCAAGTTATCTTAGTCATTTTATCTTCTCATATCATAAGAACAAATAATGCTTAGCTAATCTCAGCCACATTCATAATGAATAGTATTCTTATTCCTGAAAAAGGCTACCGAATGCAAATAGCCAGAACGCAAATGCGGCAATTGCAAAAAACAGATATACAAACCAAGTTATCTTAATCATTTTATCTCCTCGTATCGTAAGGATAAATAATGCTTAGCTAATCTCAGCAATACTATTATTGAATAGTACTCTTATTTTTGAAAAAGGGTGCTTATTATGAATATTAACTTAGACTAGGTAGGGTTACATCAGACAACAAAAAGCCCCTATGCGTTTATTCATAAGGGCTTTTTGTACTTTTATGATACCAACAACAAATACACCAACAGATGTATGACGTTTGCAGTTATTAAATTGTAACCACTACCATCTTAATAAATAGCAGATAGCATTACAAAGATTTAACCATATTCTCGACTACTTTCTTAGCATCACCAAATACCATCATGGTTTTATCCATGTAGAACAGATCGTTGTCTAAACCTGCATAACCAACACCCATACTCCGTTTTACTACCATAACGGTCCGTGCTTTATGAGTATCTAAAATTGGCATTCCATAGATAAGACTACCTTTATCATATGCCGCAGGATTCACAACATCATTTGCACCTAAAACCAATACAACATCAGTATTAGAGAAATCACTGTTAATCTCATCCATCTCTAATACTTGATCATACGGTATCTCTGCTTCGGCTAATAAAACATTCATGTGCCCCGGCATACGCCCTGCAACCGGATGGATTGCAAACCGCACATTGATACCTTTTTCGATTAATACTTCTGCAAGCTCTTTCACTGAATGTTGCGCCCGTGCTACAGCCAGGCCATAACCTGGAACAATGATTACGCTATCTGCATTACCTAACAAGAAAGCAGCATCATCTGCGCTACCACTGCGATGAGTTTTTTGTTCTCCGTCACCAACTGCAACTGTTCCACCATCGCTACCAAACCCACCAAGTATGACGGAAAGGAATGGTCGATTCATGGCTTTGCACATAATATAAGACAGTATTGCACCAGAACTACCCACCAGAGAACCTGCAATAATTAGCATTGGATTGCCAAGTGAGAAACCGATACCTGCTGCCGCCCAACCTGAATAAGAGTTGAGCATAGAAATTACTACTGGCATGTCTGCTCCGCCAATAGGAATAATAATCAAGAAGCCCAGAGCAAAGGCAATCACAGTCATACAAATAAACGCTGTCCAATTAGTAGTATCACTAAAAAAGAACCATAAACCAAACCCAATCATCGCCAGGGCTATGATTAGGTTAACCATATGCTGCCCGTTAAATGTAATAGGTGAGCCGCCCATACGACCTGATAGTTTTAGAAATGCAATCACTGACCCTGACCAGGTCATAGCACCAATAAATGTACCCAGGAACAGCTCTAATTTACTACCCGTCGGTAGAATTGCAGGTAAGCCAAATGAAACTGGGTTATTAACAGCTGCAATAGCAATAAATACAGCCGCTAAGCCCACCAGTGAGTGCATAAATGCAACAAGTTCTGGCATAGCCGTCATTTGCACTCGTTTTGCCACAACCGTACCAATCGCACCACCTAAAGCGATACAAGCGACTATCAGCGCCCAATTCTCGGTGATTGTAAGCGTAGTAAGAACAGCAATGGACATTCCTACCATTCCAAATAAATTACCTTTACGGGCAGTAACTGGCGAACTTAAACCTTTTAGCGCCAGAATAAAAAAAACTGACGCGATAAGATAAGCTAAAGCAACTAAATTCGGTGACATTTACACGTTTCCTTTTTTATCTTTTTTTCTAAACATATCTAACATACGTTGACTAACAAGAAATCCACCAAATACGTTGATTGAGGCTAGCGTCACAGCAATCGCACCTAACCAAACACCCCAATCCGTTTCTACTGATCCGGCAGCCAACATGGCGCCAACTAGAATAATGCCAGAAATGGCATTAGTCACCGACATCAATGGTGTGTGTAAGGCAGGAGTAACGTTCCACACAACGTGGTAACCAACAAATATTGCTAATACAAATATCGTGATATTAATAATGGTTGGATCAATTTCTCCAATCATGAGAGCTCCTCCTAAATACCTAAAAAATTTAACTTAAAAATACTTACTTTACGTTAGATACCACTTCCCCATCTATACAGGCTAGGGTTCCTGCAATAATTTCATCTTCACGATCAAGCTTAAATTCTCCGCTCTCTGCGTCTAGCATTAAATTTAAGAAATTCAATAAATTACGAGCATAAAGTGAACTAGAATCTGCTGCCACTAATCCCGGAATATTGGCTATTCCTATGAGATTTACACCATGCTTAACTACAGTTTTATTTAGCTCTGATAACGGACAATTCCCGCCAGCCTCTACTGCCATATCTACAATCACTGAGCCTGGTTTCATTTCTTTTACAGTCTCTTCACTAATTAAAACTGGTGCCGGGCGCCCTGGGATTAATGCCGTAGTGATAATGATATCTGCCACTACAGCTCGTTGATGCACTAACTCTCCCTGACGACGTTTATAGTCATCAGACATCTCCCGTGCATAACCACCGGCGGTTTCTGCTTGTTCTTTTTCCTCATCACTTAGGGGTACTTCAACAAATTTCGCACCGAGGCTCTCTACTTGCTCTTTTGCTGCTGGGCGCACATCAAATGCTTCAATTACTGCCCCTAGACGTTTTGCTGTGGCAATGGCCTGCAAACCTGCTACCCCTGCTCCTAGTACTAGTATACGTGCAGCCTTCACGGTGCCTGCAGCTGTCATCAACATAGGGAGAAATTTCTGATAAACATTTGCTGCTATCAGCACAGCCTTATATCCAGCAATATTGGCCTGTGAAGAAAGGACGTCCATATTTTGAGCGCGAGAAATACGAGGTATCTTCTCCATAGAAAATGCAGTTAACCCATGGGCCGCTAGAGAAGCAATACCTTCCGTATTATGTGGAGATAACAGACCCAATAAAACTGCATCCTTACGTATCATTTTTAGCTCAGAAGAATCCGGGGTTTGTACTTTAAGTACGATCTGCGACAATTTATAAAGTTCTTCCGCATCATTTACTATAGTTGCACCGGCTTCCTTAAAACTCTCATCAGTAATACTTGCTCCAGCGCCGGCTCCTGACTGTATCAGAACGACATGAGTCCCATTAGCAGAAAACTTCTTAACAGTCTCTGGAGTAGCTGCAACGCGGGTTTCTCCATCTAATATCTCCGCGGGTATTCCTATAAACATTGACAATCTCCCTTATAGATATTTTATATCGCTATAAAATCTCCACTAACAAATAACTCTCATATTTCCAAGAGTCCTCGATTATAAATAATTCTGGGTATGATGTGTTGCGCAGAATACAAGATAAGTTAAATTTTATACTCTTAGCTTCTAATCTCGCCTGATTCCTTTAAACAATGACTAATCCACTTTGTGGTCAATTTCTCCTGAGCACTATTCTGGCGTAATCGTGATGCAAGTCCGCCAAAATCAACCTGGTCAAGCGGTTGATCCTGATTAAAACATGAAAATACATAAGTAATTGCACCCGTTTCCGGATTTTTATGAGGCTGCAAGCACTGCGCACAAATTTCTTTCATCATGCATTGCATTGGTGAGTTTATAGAGCCGATTGCAAAATGATCTGATTTTAAATAGGGCCGTAGCTCGTTTCGTCGAGCAATACCTACCGCTGCCATCATTCGGTCTGAACCAATAGTAAGTATTCTGTCAGCATCAGATAACTGAATTGGCTGAGGCCCTAAAGCTCCACTACCATAGGCAACCATTGCTTCTACCATATTTCCAATATAGCTAAAATCGCCAGGCCGTGAAGGTTTAAATCCTGGCGACTCATCACAACACCATACAACTGTATCTGCAGCAGCTTCAATTTCTGCTACTTTATAACGATCAATCAATTTTTTATATCCAGCAAAATATAAGACCTTTGATCCCGCTGCTCTTGCTGCAGCGCCTATAGAAAATAAAACTGCATTTCCTAGCCCGCCTCCAACTAGCACCTTGGTCTCACCTGGGACAATTTCTGTTGGGGTCCCTGTTGGGCCCATTAATACAACCGGATCACCAGGACTAAGCGTGGCACATAAATCAGCTGACCCACCCATTTCTAATGCTATTAATGATACCAATCCTCTTTCTATATCTACTGATGCACCTGTCAGGGCAATTCCCTCCATAGCAAGCTTCGTATTCCCTGCATTAATTGCGAGAGTTTCAAAGTTCTGAAAACGATAGAACTGACCTGGCTGGAAACGTTCTGCCGCCATAGGTGCATGCACTACAACTTCAATAATAGTCGGGGTGAGTCTTTCTATACTATGTACTGTAGGTCGTAACCGTGCATTAATTCCAGAAAAGAATTGTGAATTTTCTTCTATTGATATTGGAGACTGCCGACTCAGCACCCGACTTACCACAGGATAACCCTGCTTTGCACTAGACATTGCCTTTACCACATTCCCAGAATAGGATGGGTGAAGATCTCCAAAAAAGCTAATGAAACGCCCATCATTACAACGATTTAAAAGGACCATTGGAGATTCTGGTTTAGGGTTTCCATAGGCGGGTTCTACCGGCTCCCCGCTCTCATCACAAGAAGTAAAATAACGTCCGTGTAGTTTGAAATTTTTCGTATCTTCTCTGGCAAGCACTGTGTTCGGCTGTGTACCTGCCGCAACCAGTACAGCACGTGCCGGCAATTCAGTTTCTCCAATTTTCTGCCACGAACCTTCTTCATCTAGCTCTTTAATTGAGAATTTTATGGACTTAGCATGCTCCCATTGATCGAGCTCTATACATTCAGGTGTAAGGCCCTCAGAGAATGTTATACCCTCCTCTAACGCCTTTTCCACTTCTTCATGATTCAGGGTATAAGATGGGCTATCTATCATCCGTTTCCTATACGCAAGAGTGGCCCCTCCCCAAGATTGGAGTAATTCTAGAATTTTTGGTGCGCGCCCTTCATTTTTTGCTAATTTACGCTCGTCTCGAATGGCACGTGCATGAGTAAGGAATTCATCTGCAATTTCACGCTCCTCCTCGTCCCATAAATTACGAGTTTCTTTTTCACCCTTTATAGATGAAAGAGTCTCATAGCGACGAAGAAATTTATCTACCTGCACCGGGTAATAGGCAAGAGCTTCAGTTGCCGTATCAATCGCTGTTAATCCGCCTCCAATCACCACAACAGGTAAACGTAGCTGCATATTTGCCACAGAACTATCTTGAGCCGCACCAGATAGCTGTAATGCCATCAGGAAGTCAGATGCGGCACGAACTCCACGGGCAAGACCATTTGGCAGATCTAGTACGGTTGGGCGACCCGCTCCAGCGGCTAGTGCTATATGATCAAACCCCATATTAAGTGCATCATCCGCTGTAATTGTTCCTCCAAAACGAATCCCTCCAAACAAAGAAAATTCCTTCCTTCGTTCTAGCAGCAACCGAATTAATTTTAGAAAGTTTTTGTTCCACCGTACGGTAATTCCATATTCCGCCACACCGCCAAAGCCTGCAGGCATACGTTCATTTAAATCCTCATCAAGTTCTTTTGCATCTCTGATAGCCCTAAATGGTACATGAGCACCCTCTTTGGTTCCTGAGATATCTGATGACAGAGACTCTATTTTAAGCCCGTCTATACCCACTACAGCATGACCATCATTCATCAAATGATGCGCTAAAGTATATCCTGCTGGTCCCATACCAACCACTAACACTTTATGACCAGATGGAGCTTTTGGAACAGGACGATTCAAATCTAACGGGTTCCAGCGTGTAAGAAGACTATAAATCTCAAACCCCCATGGCAGTTCAAGAATATCCTTAAGAGACCGTGTTTCTGCTTCAGGAATATTTACTGGTTCTTGCTTTTGATAAATACAGGACTTCATACAATCATTACAAATCCGATGGCCAGTTCCAGCGCACATAGGATTATCTAATACAATCATAGCTAGACTACCGATAGCGACTCCCTCGGTCTTAAGCTTATGGAATTCAGAAATACGCTCCTCTAAAGGGCAACCGGCAAGTAAAACGCCAAACTGACTTTTTTTGAAGGATTTAGGCTCATCAGGTGACTTTGGCTTAACTTTCAATCCTTTTGAGCAGGAATCCTTTCCCTGTTCATGACACCAAATGCAATAATTTGCCTCATCTAAAGCGCCTACAAGATCAGTACCTTGGTCAGTCAGTGAAAATCCTTCTCTCCGACGCAAATGATCTAATCGATGAGAAACATAACCTTCAGCAGTATCGATAACTGACGGTACTAATCGCAGATAATCCAGCTTAGGGTGCCCTTTAAAAAGTACACCTTCTTGGCTACGTATTTTTCCTTTAACTGTTTTCAGTGCCCAAGCAGCATAAAACAATGCTGCCTTAAGGAGCTCTTCATTTTTTTCTTCATCCTTTAGCCACTCTATTACCTTTGTCGCAAAAACAAGCTCAGAAAATGGCTCTTTAAATTCAATCTCCAGCTGTTTCTCTAATTTGAAGCCATCAATCTTTGATATGTCTTCATCGCTAACTTTATTCATCGCTTTCCGCAACACAAACTGCCTTTTGCAAAAATACAGCGGCGCTAGCTCGTGATGGTGCGCAGAAAGTGCCTGAACCTCGGTCTCTATACAGAATAATTTTGAAATAAAATCGTCAAGCAATGGAGCAACTTCAATTAATAAATTAGACTCATCTTTCGCATTAAGGCTATCGCTATGAGAGCGAGCATGATCAAGCCGAGTATATAAATCAGGATCACTATCCTTTAAAAAATCAAGAAAAGCGTGATCCAGTTTTAAAAGTCCCGTACGTTGATATAAATCAGTAAAATTCATATCAAAACCCAGAACAAGGGATTCTCCAGCTTCTCCTAACTTAGTACCTGAGTCTGATCCTATATTTTTCATATTCAGTAAATTATTAATGATGTTAAATAAATAGAAATAAAATTTTTATTAGCGCTTTAATTTATAATTTTGGGACTTATCATTGAAGTACTAAATTACTTATTGGCTGGACAAATCATTCCTGCTGCAACAGTATTATTGCTAGCTTCATCAACTACAATAAAACTGCCTGTAGCATGATTCTTTTGATAGTCATCACAAGCTAGAGGCTGCTGCACATTAAGCTCCACACATCCTATATCATTCATTTTTAAAGTATCTATTGCCTCATGATTTAGCGTGTTGATATCTACCCTGTAATCTATCTTACTCACTCCTGCTTTAACTATGCGGGCAGAATGCTTGAGAAGATACTTGCGCTTAGGGTCAAGGGCCGTCTCAGATAGCCAA